>Ga0209631_10000991_pt1 | contig 37803 bp, 40 predicted proteins | sample COG_08_FD_184752 | JGI IMG/M metagenome (GOLD analysis project Ga0209631, IMG submission 184752) | Pelagic Microbial community sample from North Sea - COGITO 998_met_08 (SPAdes) (version 2) | ecosystem: Environmental > Aquatic > Marine > Neritic zone/Coastal water | place: Helgoland, sampling... | reverse complement strand
CGCAGAACAACTTAGAGCTCAAATGGAAAGTTTATCAGCAAACCTGGCCGCATTGAATAATGTGTATGGTGGGATGTTGAATGCAATGAATAAAAAATAGGTCATGGCTGGAGCAAAAGAAACCCCCAGGCAGAAGCTAATTAGTTTAATGTACCTCGTATTTATTACAATGCTTGCACTGAATGTAAGTAAAGAGGTGTTAGACGGATTTGGTCAAATGTTTGTAAAAATATCTGATGCAAATGTCAGAATTTCAGAAAGTAATGCACTTCTGTACGAAAATATTGAAGTAAATGCATCTGAGAAAGGTGGTAAATGGGTTGGACACGACCGAACTGCCAAAAAAATCAAAGAAGAGTCAGACAAATTTTTCAATAAAATTGAGTCAATAAAAGGCACTATAACGGAGAAGCAAAAAATTAAAGATCCTGAACTTAAAGAATACTCTCAGATGGACAAGGGAGAATCTTTGGATGTTATTTGGTTTAAGGAAGGGTCTGATGCTGCTGCATCTGAATTTATTGATTTACTCCAAAACTACAAAATGCAGGTTATTCAAGTTTTTGGGAGTCAATATCCTATTTACATTGAAATGGTAGAGGATAGATTCTTTACAGGAGATATGAATAACAATATCAAAAACAAAGATAATTTAGATGAGCCTTGGTTAGACTATAACTATAAAGGATTTCCATTAGTTTCTTCCCTTGCAAAGTTAACGATGATGCAAAATGATATTCGTCAAACAGAACATGACGTTTTAACAACCTTAATGGGTAAAGAATTAAAAATGTCATCTACTGTTAATGAATCAAATTATACAAGTCTTTTGATTACTGAAAAAGGTGCTTATTATCAAGGGGAAACTTTCGATGGTAGTGTTATTTTAGGGCGAAAAGGTGGAGCACAAAATCCAAATTCTGTAGATTTAAAAATTGACGGAAGACCATTGAGCGATTCTGACTATGAGTTGATTCCAGGAGGAATTAAACTTAAAGTCAACGCAGGTTCACCTGGAGATCATACAATTGAGGGGAATCTAGTTTTCCTTAGTGAAGGAAATGAATCTAAAATTTCAGTTAACCAAACCTATTCTGTGATTTCCAAACCAAATTCAGCTGTTATTTCTGCAGATAAAATGAATGTGGTCTATCGAGGTGTTCAAAATCCAATTACCATTTCTATACCAGGGATTCAAGACAGTAAAATTAATGCTTCCGCACCCGGTCTAAAAAGAATTAAAGGCAGTAAGTATAATCTTTTCCCAGGAAAAGGTAGAGAGGTTAAAATTAATGTTTCTGGGACCTTACCCGATGGGAATAAAGTTTCTTCAGTCTCAAGTTTTAGAATTAAAGATATTCCAAAACCTACTGGTTATTTCAGAGGTCAATCCGGTTCATTTACCATACCAAAATCTAGTTTAGAAAGAGGTAATGTAGAAGCTAAGTTGGAAGACTTTGATTTTGATTTGCCACTTAAAGTTAAATCATTCCGCTTTAGAGCTCCAGGGCAACCTAGCTCAGTAATTCAAGGAGATAAGCTGGATAGTAAGGCAATAAAAGCTTTAAGTAGAATTAAGAATGGTCAAACGGTAATTATTTCTGACATCGAAGTAATAATTCCTTCGAATCCTAGTTATAAATTAAAACAGACCTCACCAATATCCATTACGATTAACTAATTGTTATCCAAATGAAAAAACAAGTCTTTATTGTTTTATTTACGTTTCTAATTTTTACTGAGCAGATTTTTGCTCAAACTAATCTATTGAATGCCAAAGTACCTCAAGAAGTTGGAGTGTCAAGTCAGCAAGAGTTAGAGGCAAATAACAGTTCACCCATAGCTTATGGATATGTTGACGACAGAGATATTTTATGGCAAAAAACGGTTTGGGAAACTATTGATTTAGATGAAAGGATTAATTTTCCATATTATTATCCTACTATTAATAACGGACTTCTTTCAAGTACTCGAAAATCATTATTTAGAATTTTAATTGATAACATTAATTCAGGTGATATTACTGAGATTTATTCAGATTCATATTTTAATGATAAATTAACTGCAGAAGATTTAGAAGAAAGATTAATCTCTAAGAAACTTTCGCCTTCCGGTATAGAAAAATCAAACTCAGGAGAACAGGTTACTGAAAATGATTATGATATATACAAGATTGAAACAGATAAAGTGGTACAGTATCGCATTAAAGGGACTTGGTATGTAAACAAACGATTAGGGGAATTAAAGTATAGACTCTTAGGAATTGCACCTGTTGCTCCAGATGTGTCTACTTTAAGTGATGGTCCAGCAGCGATGGCTGATGCATTGGTACCCCTTTTTTGGGTTTGGTTTCCGGATGCTCGTAAAGCACTCAATAACAGCCAAGTTTTTAATTCAAAAAATTCTTCTCAGCCAATTACCTTCGATAATATGTTAAATTCACGAAGATTTAATTCTGTAATTTATCAAGAAGAGAATGTATATGAGGATCGTGCGGTAAATCAATATATCTATGAAGATGCTCTTAGACAATTACTTGAATCTGAGCGGATCAAATCAGAAATCAGAGACTTTGAACAAGATCTTTGGAACAATTAATTTTATACCATTCATAAATCAAGCGCTTTAGGAAACTTAAGCGCTTTTTTTTATGGTATTTTTGTTTTCTATGAAGCATTCTATTATTGTTGGTTTAGGATTAGCTGGTTTTAATTATGCACAGCAATTAAGACATAATAATAAAGATTTTTTAATCATTGATAGTCCTCATGATAGTGCTAGTAGAAATGCCGCCGGTATTTGTAATCCAACGGTATTAAAGCGTTACACCATGGCATGGGAAGGTGTTAAATTTATGAACTATGCAATTCCAAAATATCGTGATTTTGAGATTAATTATAAAACTAATGCCTTTCACTCTTTACCCATTCAACGTTATTTTTTTTCTACAGGAGAGCAAAATTTATGGTCTGTTGCTTCACAAGAGGCAGGCTTGAAAGATTTTTTAGATCCTGATTTTCAAATTGAACCGCATCAGGGCATAAAGAAAAATTTTGGTTTTGGTACTGTAAATAATGTAGGTCGTTTGGCTGTAAATGAACTCTTAGAAACATTCTTATACAGTTTAAATGACAGTCAAAAGTGCATAACAATTTTTGATTATACCTTATTAGAGATAAATGAAGACAAGGTTATATATAATGGTGTTGAAGCGAGAAATATTGTCTTTTGTGAAGGCTTTGGTTTAAAAAAAAACCCTTGGTTTAATTATCTTCCTCTAATAGGGTCTAAGGGGGAGTACTTAAAAATAAAAGCTCCAGAGTTATCTCAGAAACAAATCATCAAAGGAGGGCTTTTTATTAGTCCTTTAGGAGAAAATTTATTTTGGGTTGGCGCCACTTTTAATGCTCATAGTAAAACGAATGAAACTAGTGATGCGGGTTTAAGTTGGATTCTCAGTAAGTTAGAAAAGCTTGTTGATATTCCCTTTGAAGTTGTCTACCATGGCGCTCAAGTTCGACCAACGGTTATCGACAGGAGGCCTTTGTTAGGAAGGCACCCAAAACACTCAAACCTTTATGTTTTTAATGGCTTAGGTACACGTGGAGTGCTGATGTCACCTTTGCTTTCCTATTGGTTATATGAATTTATTAATTCTGAAAAAGTATTGCCTCAAGCGGTAGCGATTAATCGTTTTGAAACCTATTTTTGCAATCCAAATAAGAACGATGTTTAATGCACATAACATTACGGTTAGTTTTGGAGGGGAAACCCTCTTTGACTCTATTTCTTTCAGATTGGGAAAAGGAGACAGAGTAGGTTTGATTGGTAAAAATGGAGCAGGTAAATCAACTTTATTAAAATTACTAGCTAAGGAAAACGCACCTACTTCAGGAACATTTGCATTAGAAAAAAACTGTCAAATAGGATATCTCCCTCAAGATTTAGATTTTGAAAACGGACGTACAGTTTTAGAAGAAGCTTATTTAGCTTTTGAAGAAATTATAAAAGTGGAGCAACGTCAGGAGGAAATCCATGATATTATGGCGAAGACTCAGGATTTTGAAAGTCAAGTCTACATGGATATTTTAGATGAACTCAATGAGCTCAACACACGATACGAAATGATAGGAGGCTATCACTATCAAGCACAGACAGAAAAAATATTGCTTGGTTTAGGATTTTCCATGGAGGACTTAAATGCTCCAACAGATACTTTTTCTGGTGGATGGAGAATGCGTATTGAATTAGCAAAATTATTATTAAAAGAAAATGATATTCTTTTATTAGATGAGCCCACCAACCATTTGGATATCGAATCCATTATTTGGTTAGAGCAGTTTCTTAGAAAATACAAAGGTGCCTTGGTCATGGTTTCTCACGACAGGATGTTTCTCGATCAGGTTACTAATCGTACAATAGAAATAGTACAACAAAGAATATTTGACTTTAAAAAGTCATACTCCGAGTATATGTTATTACGACATGAATTACGTGCTCAGCAACAGGCTGCTCAAAAAAATCAAGAAAAGCAAATTCAGCAAACTGAAAAGTTGATTGAACGATTTAGAGCAAAGGCTTCTAAAGCCAGCATGGCACAATCTCTGATTAAAAAATTAGATAAGATTGATCGTATTGAAATTGATCCCGAAGAAAATAAAAAAATAAAATTCCAATTTGGGATATCACATCAGCCAGGAAAAATTATTTTAGAAACTCAAAATATTTCAAAAGCATACGGTGATAAGCAGGTTTTGAATGGGGTTAACTTACAAGTAGTAAGAGGAGAAAAAATAGCATTTGTTGGTCAAAATGGTCAAGGAAAATCAACTCTAGCCAAAATTATAGTCGACGAAATTTCATATGAAGGCAACGTAAATCTTGGTCATAATGTTCAGCTGGGTTATTTCGCTCAAAATCAATCTACCTATTTGGACGGAACAAAAACAGTTTTAGAATCTGCCGAGGATTCTGCTACTCCAGAGAACAGAACTAAAGTTAGAGATTTACTGGGTTCCTTTTTATTTCAAGGAGAAACCGTAGATAAAAAAGTGTCTGTGCTCTCTGGTGGAGAACGAAATCGACTGGCTCTTTGTAAATTGTTATTGCAGCCCTTCAATGTTTTGATTATGGATGAACCCACGAATCATTTGGATATCGCTTCAAAAAATGTTTTGAAAGAGGCATTACGTAATTTCATTGGGACGTTAATATTAGTTTCTCACGACCGAGATTTTGTTCAGGGTTTGTGTGAAAAAGTAGTTTCTTTTAAGGATCGTGAAGTAAAACCTTTTCTAGGTGATATCAATGCGTATTTAGAATTCCAAAAATTATCTTCTCTTAAGGAATTAGAAAAGAAAGCGCCAGTGGCTCGTCAAGAAAAAAAAGAGACTGATTCGGTAACGTATGAAAAGCAAAAGGAACTAAAAGCTACACAACAGAAAGTTGAAAAGTTAGAAAGGCAGATTGCGCGACTTGAAAAGGAAATTAAAGAAATTGATTTTGAGCTAGAAATTGAATATGACAAAACCATAGCTCAGCCCAATTTTTTTGATCACTATCAAAAGAAGAAGAAAGATCTTGAAGATTTTATGGAAACGTGGGAGCAACTTCAATCTTCTCTAGAATAATTAAACAGTAATGGAGGAGCATTTTTTTCAATGTCCGTATTGTTGGGAAACTATTTCCATGCTTTTTGATACTAGCCTGAATCAAAGTCAATATGTTGAAGATTGCGAGGTGTGTTGCAATCCTATCCAAGTTGGTTATCAGAAGGGGGAAGACGGTAGCGTTTTAATTGAAGCGCTATAAAATGTTTTCTTAAAAAATAGTTAGATCGCTTGTAAATAGCGTTCTGCATCTAAAGCTGCCATACAGCCTGTACCAGCAGCTGTTACCGCTTGGCGGTATTCTTTATCTTGAACATCACCAGAGGCAAATACACCAGGTAAATTAGTTTCTGTGGTTTTACTTTTGGTAATTAAATAGCCAGCACTATCCATATCTAATTGACCTTTAAAAATTTCGGTATTTGGTTTATGACCAATAGCAATAAATAATCCAGTAATCGGAATTTCCTCCAAGGCTCCGGTTTGGTTATTTTTCATTCTTAAACCTTCAACCACTTGCTCACCCAACACTTCGTCAATTTCTGTGTTATAGCGTAAATCAATATTAGGAGTGTTTGTCACTCTGTGTTGCATTACTTTTGAAGCTCTCATTTCATCTTTACGAACAAGCATTGTAACCTTAGAACATATTTTAGCTAAGTACGTTGCTTCTTCAGCAGCAGTATCACCACCTCCTACAATAGCAACTTCTTGACCTTTATAAAAGAAACCGTCACAAACTGCACAAGCAGAAACGCCTCCACCTCTTAATCGTTGTTCGCTAGGAAGGCCTAAATATTTAGCAGTTGCTCCAGTACTAATGATAATGGTTTGAGCATGAATTTCAGTACCTTGTTCTGTAAATGCCTTATGCATTTTTCCTTTTTGGGTAGCAAACTCTACTTTGTTGATAAACCCAATCCGAACTTCAGTCCCAAAACGCTCTGCCTGTTGCTGCAATTGAACCATCATTGTTGGACCATCTATTCCTTCAGGATAGCCTGGAAAATTATCAACTTCGGTTGTGGTAGTTAGTTGTCCTCCGGGTTCCATTCCAGTATAGAGAACTGGTTTCAGATCAGCACGAGCTGCATAGATTGCCGCGGTATATCCTGCAGGTCCACTTCCAATAATTAAAGTTTTTAAGGTTTCCATTGGTTTCAATATTTTTGTCAAATGTAAAGGATATAATTTAGTAGTTTCTTGGTTTTTCATTAGTTTTATCAATAAACTTATCAATGTTTTCTTTTTCAAAGTTCATCTTTCCAATTTTACTATTACTAGTTGCTTGTCAAACACCAAAGACTATAAATACTGATGAAATTATTCATAAAGCAGTTCAAGTTTCTGGATTTGATACCCCTATTTTTTCTATTAACTTTGATTTTAGGGAGTATCACTATGAGTTAATTCGCAGGCCTTCTTTTTATTCTTATTCAAGATTAACAACTCGAAATGGGGTTGAAGTAAAAGATATAATGACATCAAATGATCCTTTGAAACGTTATTTGGATGATGTTTCTACCCAACTTTCAGACAGTATTCAAAGGGTTTATTCCAATTCCTTAAACGCTGTAATGTATTTTTTTCAACTTCCAAAACCACTTCAGGACGCTGCTGTTATTAAAGAAATAAACGGTTCTATCATAGTGAACGATAAATCTTATTGGTCAATTAAAGTAACCTTTCAAAAAGACGGAGGTGGTGAGGATTTTCAGGACGAGTATCGATATTGGATAAATCAAGAAACCTATGAAGTTGATTTTTTAGCTTATAATTATCAAACGGATGGAGGTGGCACTCGTTTTCGTAAAGCAATAAACAGAAGAGAGATCGATGGATTTTTATTTCAAGATTATGAAAATTATAAACCTTCCAAAAAATTTGAACCATTAGATAGTTTGCCAGTTCTTTTTGAACAAGGTTATTTAAAGCAAGTCTCTTTAATTAGGAACAAAAACATTAGGGTAGTTAAATAAAAAAAGCCCAAAAACGTTGGGCTTTTTTATTAATTACTTGGCGTCATGTCTTGTTGCGAAACGACCCATTTTTTGCACTCATCAAAGGTTTCAAAAAGATGTTCTTCAGAAATCAATTTACCAATAATACGAATACTTTTCATTAAGTATTTGGGTTGTGATTTCAATCCTACCATCAAACATTCAATATTCCGTTGACTTAATTCCATCAAAACATCTTCAAGGGCAAATAAGCCAGATTGATCCACATAAGGAACCCTATCCATACGAATGATTACAATACTTGCTGTTTTTGGAATTTGTTTTGATATGCTTATGAATTCTGAAGTAAATCCAAAAAACAAAGGTCCGTTGAGGTGTTTTATAAAAACATTTTCTAAAAAAGTATCACTCAATTGACTCTCATCTTTCCAATATTTTTCTTTTGCAACAGAGGAAATTCGGGCATCTTCTTTGGAAATATCACCCATTTTTTTCATGAAAAACAGGGCGGCTAAAATTAATCCTATCCCAACAGCATAAACCAAATTCCAGAAAACGGATAATAGAAGCACTACTACCATAACGATAACTTCTGTTCTAGGAATTTTATTCAAGGCTTTTAACCCTTTATAATCCAAAACACCAATCCCAACAGTAACAAGAATACCTGCTAGCACAGCGGCAGGAATTTTAGATGCTAATGGGCTGAGAACTAAAAGAATGATTAAAAGCGCTAAGGAAGCAACCATACCAGAGAGTTTTGTTTTACCTCCAGACTGAATATTTACAACTGTTCTAATTGTAGCACCTGCTCCAGGAATTCCTCCAAAAAGAGATCCTATCGAGTTTCCAATTCCTTGACCAATTAATTCTTTATTAGGTAGGTGTCTTGTTTTAGTGAGGTTGTCTGCAACTACAGAAGTAAGTAGGGAGTCAATCGCCCCTAATAAAGCCAGTGTAATAGCAGTACCTACATAAGGTAAAATTTGGATGAAACTAAATTCAGAAAAAATCCCAAGTTGAATTTTAGGAAAGCCTACTGGAATTTGTTGAATTGGTAGATAATTAATATTAAATCCAACTGCAATTCCAGTCACTAAAAATAAAGCAACTAGTGTACTCGGTATCACAGTTGTTATTTTTTTAAATCCATAGATAATAAAAATTGTACTCAGTGCTAAAATTACTTCTATCCATTTGACTCCTCCAAGTGCACGTGGGAGTGTTTTGATAGTTCCAATTACACCAGAGGCATTGTTTTTAGCAAGACTTTGTGCTTCTTCATAAATTGTGGCTTCATTAACTTCTCCAGCTCTTTTAATTGTTTCTTCAAAGTTTTCTAAGACTAAAAGGCCTTCTTTGGTTTCATCAATAAGTATTTTTTCAAGAAGTATTTCTTCAGCTAGTGGTTTAAATTGTTCTATATATTCTTGATCGCTCTTAGTTTCATATCCTAGTATAGGTAGGCATTGTGTGATTAAGATAATTACACCAATGGCAGTCATGAACCCTGAAACAACAGGATAGGGGATATATTTTATGTATTTCCCAAAGCCAAAAAGCCCCAGGACAATTTGAAATAAACCACTTAATAAAAAAACAGCAAGTATATATGGTAAAGCTTTCTCAAGAGATCCATTATTTGCTGCAATAATAGAAGCAATTACGACCATGCTTACTGCTGTCATAGGTGCAGTAGGTCCAGAAATTTGAGTAGGTGTTCCACCAAATAAAGCGGCAAAAAAGCTCAGAAAAATAGCTCCATAAAGCCCGGCACTTGGTCCTAAACCAGAGCTGACGCCAAACGCCAATGCAAGTGGGAGCGCAACTATTCCAGCTGTTAAGCCCCCTAAAAGGTCCCCTTTAATGTTTGAAAATAAGTTTCGCATAGTTATGTTTTATTCCTTAGCATAGGAAATTAGAATTAAATTTTTTAGTGTAAATCTGGGGTTTAAAAAAATAATTAGACTTCTGGAGGAGGTTTAAAAAGTCTTAGGTGAATAGATTTATAATTTTTATGAAGACTGTAAATTAGTGAATTTGAATCTTGAATAACACTCAAATTTACCGCTACAAAAAATTCAATAGTTTTAGTATCTTCATTTTTTTCTTCAACTTCATTATCACTTTCTGAAGCAACCCAATCAATTGATTCCTCTATTGTGTTAAAACATAAAACAGTTATACTTGGGATTAACAAACCAAAAGACAAGTGTAAAAGAAATAAAATTGATAATATTTTTTTCAACTAAAAATTATTTTAGTAAAGATACATATGATTTTTAGCGGTATTGAAAGAAATTGTTTTTTTTCATACAAATTTTAAAAGAAATCCTAAATTTGGTGTTCGCAATAATTTTTAGGATGAATAAGGACTCAAAAACAGCTTTACTTGATTACAAAGCGCCAGGTAGTTTTGAAGAAACAAGATATGAAAAATTACATAATGTAATTGTTAATTCCTCTACGGAAGGATCATTAGAAATCGCTCATACCATAGCGGATTTAATAAAGGAAAAACAAGATCAAAAGGAAATGTGTGTTTTAGGTCTTGCCACTGGTTCAAGTCCGTTAAGTGTTTATAGAGAATTAGTAAGGTTACATATTGAGGAGGGGTTGAGTTTTAAAAATGTGATTACATTTAACTTGGACGAATATTTTCCCCTTTCAAAAGAGGATGTTCAGAGTTATCATTATTTTATGTATTCCAATTTGTTTGAACATGTTGATATAAAAGAAGAAAATATCAACATTCCAGATGGAGAAATATCTGATGAAAATGTTAGAAACTCTTGTATCGCTTATGAAGAAAAAATAAAGAAAGTAGGCGGGATTGATTTGCAAATCCTCGGAATTGGTAGGACCGGTCATATTGGTTTTAATGAACCTGGGTCTCATTTAAATTCTCAAACACGAACTATAACCTTAGATCATTTGACACGCTTTGATGCTGCTCCGGCATTTCAGGGTATTGAAAATGTCCCAAGAAAGGCAGTGACCATGGGAATCCAAACAATACTCAGTGCAAAAAGAATATTATTAATGGCTTGGGGAACCTATAAGGCTGAAATTATTCAAAAAGCAATTGAGGGTGAGATTTCCCCCATGATACCTACAACCTATTTACAGCATCATAAAAACACAACACTCATATTAGACGAGGAAGCCGCTGCAGAGCTCACAAGAATAAAAACACCGTGGCTTGTAAGTACTTGTAAATGGGATGATTCAAATCGTTCTAAGGCAATTGTTTGGTTGTGTGAAAAAACAGGTAAGTCAATTCTAAAATTAACAGATGAGGATTATAACCAGCACGGGATGTCAGATTTATTAGCATTAAGCGGAAGTGCTTATGATTTAAATATTGGAATGTTTAATCGCTTGCAACGTTCAATTACTGGTTGGCCAGGAGGAAAACCGGATGCTGATGATAAATATAGACCTGAACGTTCGAAACCCAATTCCAAACGCGTCATCATTTTCAGTCCACATCCTGATGATGATGTAATTTCAATGGGAGGGACATTCGATCGCTTAGTGTCTCAAGGGCATGAGGTGCATGTCGTTTATCAAACTTCTGGGAATATTGCAGTATCCGATCAGGATGCACTTAAATACCTTGAGGTTACCTCCGATTTGATTCAATTGGATGCAAATTCTGTTCTTGACAAATTAAGAAATGAATTTTCAACAACAAATTTAAATCAGCCAGCTGCCCGTTCAGTATGTGATTTAAAGGGGAGCATTAGAAAAAGAGAATCTTTGGGAGCAACCCGCTATTTTGCAATTCCAGACGAGCAAGTTCATTTCATGAACCTTCCTTTCTACGAAACGGGAATGATCGCTAAAAATCCTATTTCGCAAGAAGATATTGATCTTACTGTTGCAATGATTGAAAAAATAAAACCCCATCAAATATATGCTGCTGGAGATTTAGCCGATCCCCATGGAACGCACCGTGTTTGCTTAGATCTTATTTTTGCTGCTTTAGAACTACTTAAGCCTAAATCCTTTATGAAGGACTGTTGGGTTTGGTTGTATAGAGGGGCTTGGCATGAATGGGATATTCATGAGATTGAGATGGTTGTCCCAATGAGTCCAGATCAGGTTCTTAGAAAACGAAAAGCTATTTTTTACCATCAATCTCAAAAAGATGGTGTTATGTTTCAAGGAAATGACCACCGAGAATTTTGGGTAAGAGCAGAAGAGCGAAATGCTGCGACAGCCAAAAAATACCAATCCATGGGATTGGCAGAATATGCTGCAATGGAGGCCTTTAAGCGATATTTTTTTTAACGGTAGATTAAAGTTTGGATTTCGTAATCATAGGCAGCTCTCAAGTAATTGATCTTTTCCAAAGAATCTAGAAAATAACTTTTACGTATTTTATTTAAATACATACCAGTTTTAGTTTCCACAACTTCATTTATAATCAAGCTTATTCTTCCCTCGTGATTAACTTGCGTTGCACTTAATTTAAATGTTTTAGCATCAAAAAAGTAATGCCAAATATCATTTTGGTTTCCTTCCGGGTAAGTAACCTTAAGGACATGAACGGGTAAACTATCGAGAAGATTTGTTTGTCCTTCGTATTCTAATTTTGTTCCTATATCAAGTAATTTGTATGGCTGCCAAAATACATAAAGCGCTCCATTCGAAGATTGGCGTACTTGAGATAATTGAAGTGAATCGTAAACTTCAATACCATTTTCAAACAAATGTATCTCCCCATTCTGGACTATTGATTTGTATTGCACATCTGATCTTTCCCATTCTATTTGAGTACTATTTGGCTGGAAGTAATGGGATATTTTCTGTCTATTTTCTTGCTCAATCTCTCCGTTCGGCTGATATAGTATAGTTTTCTTTATGTAGGTTATAGTGCTGACATTTCCCCATTTTTCTTTACCACCGTGAGCGGCAATACTTTTATTTATTAATAGTGCCGTATCCATTTTTTTGGAACAACGGTATTGTAAAAGTGAAATCCCTAGTATAAGGATTAAAAAGGAGGGTCTAATAAAAAACGAATAACGATTCAATTAATTTGTATTTTAGTTAAAATTAAAATTACCATGCATAAATATAAATCAGTATCCGTAAAATTAGCGTTTTTACTTTTCTTTCATATAATAGCCCTTCAGGCGCAGCAAAAGTTTTCAAAACGACAAATACAGCAAATAAAGTCTGAAACCTTAAAAAGAGTTCAGGAGCAACATAAGAACACCCAAGTAATGGTTGATAAAGTATTCAGTTTTGCTGAATTGGGATTTCAAGAATATGAATCATCGGCTTATCTAACAGGTATTTTAGAAGATGCAGGCTTTACAATAGAGAGGGGAATTTCTGGAATTCCAACTGCCTGGATGGCGCGTTGGAGTCATGGAGAGGGTCCTGTAATTGCTCTTGGTAGTGATGTCGATTGTATTCCCAAAGCTTCACAATATCCAGGAGTAGCCTTTCATAAGCCTATGGTTGAGGGAGCGCCCGGTCACGGGGAAGGTCATAATTCTGGAATTCCAGTAATAGTGACTGCTGCACTTACTTTACAAGAACAAATGAAAACTAAAAATATGGGTGGTACTTTGGTGATTTGGCCTGGAATTGCAGAGGAATTGGTTGCCTCAAAAGCATGGTATGTTAGGGACGGATATTTTGATAAAATAGACATGTGTATTTTTACTCATGTAAGTAGCAACCTGTCGGTTTCATATGGACAAGCTACTGGAACTGGATTGATTTCTGTAGAATACACCTTTGACGGGGAAGCAGCCCATTCAGCAGGTTCTCCATGGAGAGGTAGAAGTGCACTTGATGCTGCAGAATTAATGAATGTAGGGTGGAATTATAAAAGAGAACACTTACACCCATTGAAGCGTTCCCATTCTATTTTTACTGATGCAGGTGACCAACCCAATGTTGTTCCATCAAAAGCATCGATTTGGTATTATTTTAGAGATATTACCTATGATGGAATTATGAAAATGTATAATGACGGAAATAATATCGCTGCAGGTGCTGCTCTTATGACAGACACCAAAGTAAGTTCTAAAGTACTTGGAACGGCTTGGCCAAGACACTTTAACAAAGTTATTGCAGAAACGATGGATGAAAATATTAAAAAAGTAGGCCTTCCTGACTGGTCTGAAGCGGATCAACAATTGGCGAAAGCAGTTCAAAAGGAGGTTAACTCAAAAAACGAAAAAGGATTAGCCACTGAGCTTTCCGGAATAGGTAAGCCTTTGGATAACCCAAAAAGTGGAGGGTCGGATGATATCGGGGATATATCATGGACAATCCCTACTGTAACTTTACGTTTTCCTTCAAATATTCCAGGCCTTCAGGGGCATCATTGGTCTAACGCAATAGCTATGGCAACTCCAATTGCACACAAAGGAGCTACTGCTGGTGCCAAGGTAGTTGCAACCACGGTTATTGATTTTTTAACTCAGCCTCAGTTACTTTCAAGTGCTAAGGAATATTTCAAGAATGTTCAAAGTAAGGATACTGAATACAAACCCATGATTACAGAAAAAGACCCTCCACCCATTTATTTGAATGAGGGTATTATGAATCAATTCAGGCCTCAACTTGAAAAATTTTATTTTGATGAAACAAAATATGACACTTATTTAGAGCAACTTAATGTTCAATATCCAACGATAAAGTAGATGAGAAAAATTTGCTCTGTAGTGTCTTTAGTTTTATTGTTTTCAATTCAATTGACAGCACAAAAACAAGTTATAAAATCAGATTCCCTAGCTATAGTTTCAAAACTATTTAAACAACAAGAAGATTGGAATAAAGGCGATATTGACGCGTTTATGGAAGGGTATTTAAAATCAAATCAATTGGTTTTTTCTGGATCCTCTGGACCCATTTATGGATGGAAAGCTACTAAAGAGCGGTATGAAAAAAATTATTCAAGTCGTTTGTTAATGGGTTCTTTGACTTTTGATGTTTTGAATTTAATTTCACTAAGTCCTTCAGTTGTTCAGTTACAGGGAAAATTTTATCTCAAAAGAGAAATACAAGATAGCAGCGGATTTTTTACACTTACCTGGTTGAATGTTGATGGAAATTGGCTCATCATTTCCGATCACACCTCCTCTTCTGATTAAATTAAATATGCAAAAAAAAATAGGTCTATTCCTGGGTCCAATTATATTCCTATTCGTACTCCTTTTTGGTTCGTTTGAGGGGCTTTCACCACAGGGTCAAGCTGTTTTAGCAACAACATTTTGGATTGCTATTTGGTGGATTACTGAAGCGGTTCCCATTGCTGCAACCGCGTTACTTCCTATTGTTTTGTTTCCTCTCACAGGAGGAATGGAACTGACTACAACAACTGCTGCTTTTGGCCATAAATACGTTTTTCTCTATTTGGGTGGATTTCTCATTGCAATAGGAATTGAAAAGTGGAATTTACATCGAAGAATAGCACTCAATATTATTGCTTTCATAGGCTCTGATATTCGAAAAGTAATTCTAGGATTTATGATTGCTACCGCTTTTTTATCCATGTGGATTTCCAATACTGCTACATCTGTAATGATGCTCCCCATTGGAATTGCCATCATAAAACAATTGAAAGACAATCCAGCAACAGAAGAAGATGAAAATAAGATTTTTGGGAAAGCGTTAATGCTTGGAATTGCCTACAGTGCATCTATTGGTGGAATTGCTACATTAATTGGGACTCCTCCAAATTTGGTTTTGGCTGGAGTTATATCTGAAACCTATGGCTACGAAATTAATTTTTTGCAGTGGTTTCTTTTTGGATTTCCAATATCAATTACGCTCTTATTTTTTTGTTGGATATATTTAACACGTTATGCTTTTAGTTTTAAACAAACAGAATTTCCAGGAGGACTCGAAGAGATTAGACGTTTAAAAAAAGAATTAGGACCTGTTTCTTATGAAGAACGTTGGGTTGGTTTAGTTTTTATGTTGGCAGCTTTCTCATGGATAAGTCGTTCTTTTATTTTACAGCCTATATTACCCGCCCTAGATGACACTATCATAGCAATTACCTTTGGTTTGTTGCTATTTGTACTGCCTACTAAAAAGGGTGGGGAAGCCATTATTTCATGGAAAGATACAGTTAAGCTTCCTTGGGGGATTATTATTCTATTTGGTGGAGGTATGGCTTTAGCTAAGGCATTTGAAGTTAGTGGATTAGCCATTTGGTTAGGACAGTTGATGACAACTTTTGGCGGCCTTCCTCTAATTCTTCTTTTATTTGTTTTAGTAACAGCAGTAAATTTCTTAACGGAGATCACCTCTAATTTGGCAACCACAGCGATGTTACTTCCCGTATTGGCGCCACTGGCCTTTGAGGTTGGGGTCCATCCCTTTGGATTGATGGTAGCCGCAGCCGTTGCCGCTTCATGTGCCTACATGCTCCCAGTTGCTACACCTCCAAACGCAGTTGTTTTTGGGTCAGGATATTTAAGGATTCCTGATATGGTTTCAAAAGGAATTGTACTCAATCTTTTTTCCATATTATTGATCACAATAATGGTGTATTTTTTATTACCTGTATTGTGGGATATTGATTTAACAAAGTTTCCAAAAGCCTTATTGCCTTAGGCTAGTATTCTGTGAAATCAAAATATGTTTCTGGGAAAGGCTCATTTTTAAGACTAAAGTGCCACCATTCTTTTTTATAGGGAGAAAAACCTTCTCTGGTCATAACCTTTTGAAGAAGTTCCCTATTTTGTTTTTGTTCAGGGGTGATTTTTGTGAAGTTAAAATGGGATCTTTCCCCAAAAAAATCCCAATTTCCTCCCATGTCAAGTTCTTTTCCTTTATTTATTCCTACAAGATGAATAAGAGTAATATCAACAGTACTCCCTCTGGTATGGCCACTTTTTTCTGCAATGTATCCTAATTCAAAAAGACTTTTTTTATTTATGTTGGGATAGTATTCTTGTTTTCGCAATGTGTCCGAGTAAGATTCTGACCAAGACATAAATGAATTTACAGCGCTTTGGGGACGATACGCATCAAAAATTTTTAGTCCTAATCCATTATCTTTTAGTTTGGCTTGAACTTTTTTTAATGCTGTTGCAAGTTCTTTTGTCCCAATTGCTTTTGAAGAATTATAGCCAGGGACAATTTTTCCAGTAAAGTTTTCACTGGAAGCATACCGCAAATTAATTAAAAGAGAGGGAATTTCTTCTTTCAAGTAAACAAAACCATCTGGAATTTGTTGAGCTGAAAGTGAAAAGCTAATAGCAAGCAATAAGAGGATAAGCTTAATTTTCAATAGTGACATTCAATAGTTTTCTCCTAATTCCTAATTCATACAACCCTCTTTGATTTCGAGAAGGATAAACTCGATTACTCAAAAAGACAACAAAACTTTTGTCAATTGGATCGACCCAAATAAAAGTACCTGTAAACCCACTGTGACCATAACTTTCAGGACTTACCAATTCAGAAGGATAGGGATCGTCTATTTTAATTGAGGGCTTGTCAAATCCTAATCCTCTTCGGTTTTCACTTTGAGGAAAGGTTCTTTGAGTGAAAAGTTCTAGTGTTTTTGGCTTCAATAATTGAATCCCATCAATGGAGCCTTTCTGCAGGAACATTTTTAATAATGGGGCGATGGAGCTTGCATTTGCAAATAAACCTGCATTTCCAGAAATCCCTCCCATCATTGCTGCTGCTTCATCATGAACCCAACCTTGAACTAATTTTTTTCTAAATAGAGAGTCGATCTCTGTGGGAACAATTTCATCTTTAGGAAATTGATTAGAAGGCAAAAAAGTTAGTCGCTTTAATTTTAGTGGTGAATAAAAATGAGTATTTAAAAAGCCTGTAAAGGAGAGTCCACTTAATTCCAATGTTAGTTCTGGCAATAAGAAAAACCAAAGACCAGAATATAAATACGTTCCACTATCTCCAATTTTGGTCTTTTTTATACGCGATAGAATTTTTTTAGCATACTTTTTGTGAATAAAAAGCGAATCACTTATTTGAGTAGGGTACTTATTATTTTGTTTTGAACTCACAGTCCTATTTTTGTAATCCCCATTCTTTTTATAGATCAAGTTTTGATGTGCGATATAGGGAATCCATCCTCCGCTGTGGCTCAAGACTTCTTTAAAGCTTGTGTTTTTTTTATTACTCCTCTTTAATAAAGGAATATAGCTTGAAACCTTTTTATTTAAATCAATATCATACAATTCATAAAGCTTCATAAAAGCCAATGTACTTGCCAAAACTTTGGTTACAGAGGCAAGATCATATAAATTACTATTTGTAATAGGATTGAGTGAGTCGTATGTTTGATATCCATAGGACTTGTTAAGTTGAATAGAATCGTTTTTGAAGATTAAAACTTGTGCCCCAGGAAAAGCTTTATTTTGAATCCCATATTGAATAAGACTGTCTACTTTATGTTCTAAAGAGTTCCGGGGGGGGGATGCTTGTGAAAAACTACAAAGAGGAATAAGAAGTAAAGCAGGAATTAATAGGCTTAATAGTTTTTTCATTTTTGTGAGTAATCAGAGATATTTTGAAGAATAAAAATACTTTAACTTAATTTTTGTTGATATGAGACTGCTATTTTATAAATTTAGCTTTTTAAAATAAAAAAGCCCCATTTACTGAAACCTAAATTAATCCACGATGAAAAAAAAGAGTTTGTGTTTGACAAGGAATATATTTTTATTCATCCTAATTATTTTCAACTTTCAACTTTCCATTGCACAAGAAATAGAAGAGGAAGAGTTGCCATTTGATGCCGTTATCCAATCTACTCTGAAAGGGAAGCGCTACAAGTTTTATGGAAATACCCGATTTAATTTTAATCAAGCTTATTTTTCAAATTGGATTTCTGGTGGGGAAAGTGCACTTACCGTATTATATGGTTTAGATTATAACCTAAATTATTCATACAGAAATGGACTTGTATGGGATACTAATGTTTTACTTTCAGTTGGGACTACATACATTTCGGGGAGTAAATTCTTCAAAAAAGCAGATGACCGATTTGAGATAGGATCCCTTGTAGGGAAGCAAATTAATCAATATTGGAATTATTCAGGATTATTGAACTTCAAAACTCAATTGCTACCCGGATATCGATTTTATACGGAAGACGGTATTGAAAAAAGAGATCAAGTTTCTCAGTTTTTATCTCCAGCATTTGTTCAGTTGAGTTTGGGTTGGTATTATAAAAAATCAGATAATTTATGGCTTAACCTTTCCCCTATATCAGGAAGGGTATTATTGGTTTCTGAAAAATATACAGATGCTCTCGCTGCAGGGCAAAAATATTTTGGAGTAGATGCAGGAAAAGGAACTAAGTTTTTCTTTGGAACCGCCATTAGTGGCTTTTACAGAAAAGAAATTATGAAAAATATTTTTTGGGAAAATAAGTATAGTATCTATGTCAATTATCTAGAGAAAACCAAAAACATTGATTTTGAATGGGATATGAACATACGTTTTAAAGTAAATAATAAAGTTTCTGGAAACTTTATTATGCATTTACTTTATGATGATGACTTAATTAGCGAATTACAAGTAAGAGAATTGTTGGGTCTAGGAATCAATATTGATTTATAACTATTTTTCTCCTCTGGCTTTTTTAAGAAACCAGTCATAATTATAATAGGTAACAAAAATATTAAAAACACTTCCTTGCCCTCTGGGATCGATCTCTACCACGGTTTTTTTATCTGGATCAACAAAGCGGATACAAGGTAAATTTTTCTTTACCAAGAGTGGTTTTGACCAGTTTTCTTGAGCATAAACGGTTTTGTACTTATTAGCTTCAAAGTGTGCTCTTGCGTCAATTAGATATTTTTCAGCTTGCTTGAGGGTTAAATTATTTTTACTCCACAAGTTTAAGCTAATTAAAATATCATCTTCTTTAACTAATGATTTTTTACGAACAGCATAGGCTGTTTTTGCGCCAAAGGCAATATTGGTTAATGCTTTTTGATTTTTTTTTAAAATTTGTTTTGCTTCTGCAATGGGCATTTCAAAATAAAATTCATCAAATAAGATGGCTTGAGCTGCACCTTTGGATAGACAAAGGATGAAAAAAAGTATACTGAGGTATTTGATTTTCATTTTTATGGTTTTACAAGTATCAAATATAAGTGAGTTTTTTTAAAATCAAATTCAACTGATTCAAACATTACCAGCTTCTTGAAATAATTTTACTTGAGAGCTGTTTTTTTGGTTAAATTAGAAACTATTTCATTTTAAGAATAGATAATACAAACACAAAATGAATTTTAAACGTCCTGTAAGATGATTTTTTATTCATAAAATTATATGAAAAAAACATACGCATTAATTACCGGAGCTTCATCTGGAATTGGATTAGAGATTGCAAAATCTCTTGCCAAGAGAAACTATAACCTCGTTCTTACTGCCCGTAGGGAAAATCTTTTAAAGAGCTTAGCCGAAGAGTTAAGGTTGAACTTTGGAGTTGAAGTGGATTATATATCATGTGATTTAACTGACCCTAAGGCTCCAGAAGTGCTCTATGATTTCTGTAAACATAAAAAGTATCAAATCGACCTACTGGTCAATAATGCTGGATATGCGATTCCTTCTTCCTTTGATCAAACTCCTATGGAAGAGGAAGAAAAATTTATTCGAGTTTTAGGAATTTCTGTAATTGCACTTTGTAAGTTATTTATTAAAGACATGTTAGATAGAGGCAAAGGGCGTATCATGATTATTTCTTCTGTTGCAGCTTATGCACCTCCCTCTTCCATTCAGACCCTTTATGGTCCTATTAAAACTTTTATGAATCGATTTAGTGAGGGTTTAAATCTAAATTACAACCATAGGGGGATTACCTCTACCGCAGTATGTCCGGGGTATACAATCACTAATTTTCACAGTGCAAGTGGAGTGCAAAATGAAATGGATAATGTTCCTGGGTTTATGAAAAAAGATGCGCCACGTGTAGCTGAAGAAGCTGTTCAAGCAACATTAAAGGGGAATCATGTATACGTTCCGACAAAAACATTTAAAGTTATTGTCTTATTACTTAAGATCATTCCTCATTCTTTTTTCTCTCTCGTAAGTTCGGTTTTGGCGCCTGGGCGTTATGATAGTAAGTAATGTATATTTCTTATTTTGTTCCTGTTAGTACAAGCGTTCCAGACCAATTTTCTTTAGCACCTACACTCCAGCTTTCAACTCCTTTAAAGCCAGCTTGAATGAAGAAGTTTTTCCAGGTAGATTTAGACAATAATTGCATAATAGAAATACCACATTCTTCTGGCCAACTATGTGAGATTGGATTTTCAAGATAAAAATCAAGACCAATAATAAGACGTGCATTTTCTTTAAGCCAGTTGGAATAAATATGCTGAATGAGGGCTTCTGGATTTTCTAGATAATAAAATACTTCCATGGAGTGAACTAAGTTGACCTTTTCTTTAGGAGACCACGTTAAAAGGTTTTCACAGATATAGTTGTTTTGGGGATCTTCTTTTTTGGCTTTATCAATCATGTTGAAGGCACCATCAACCCCTGTAGCAGAAATGCAATTGGGTATTTTGGAAACGCTTCGGACTACCCAACCATTGCCACAACCTGCGTCAATAAAACTAAATTTTTCAAGTTTTTTAGTAGCAAAAGAAATCATATTTTCAACCGCTTCACTGTGGTTTTTTTGCATGCCTTCATCTTTTCCTAGGGTTACCCAGGAATCAAAAACTTCTATGGGTGCTTTTTTCATTCTATAATTTTTTAAAGTAAAAAACGGTATTTTTTATTCTAGTTCATTGATCCATTCATACAATCGATCGGTCCACCCTTGAAGGCTTCCTTTTCCTATAGCGAGTGAATATCCATGTCCTCCTTTTGGGTAAATATGTAATTCTGAGGCTACTTTGTGTTTTTGTAGGGCATCATAAAACAGCATGCTATTCTGATAAGGCACCGCACTATCATCTGCTGAATGAATCAAAAATGTTGCGGGTGTATCTTTTGAAACTTGGAGGTTATTAGAAAAGTGATCAATCATTTCTTGGGAAGCATTTTTTCCAATAAGAGCGTTTTTAGATCCACCATGATAATATTTTTCATCAAATGTAATAACAGGATAAACCAACACCATAAAGTCAGGCCTTGCACTAATCTTGTTTAGAGGATTGTCATTCGGTTCTTTTAAAGTGTTTTCGTCGTAATGGGTTCCTAAAGTTGAGGCTAGGTGCCCGCCAGCAGAAAATCCCATAATTCCAATTTGAGTAGGATCTATATTCCACTTTTCTGAATTTTCGCGAACGATCCTCATGGCGCGCTGTGCATCTTGTAAGGGAGCTAAATGTGGCTCAATCAGCGAAGGAGATCCCGGAAGACGATATTTGAGAACAAAAGCAGCAATACCTTTAGAATTAAACCACTTTGCAATATCGGTTCCCTCCCAATCGTAGGCTAATATTTTATATCCTCCACCGGGACATATAACAACTGCTCTTCCTGTATGATTTGCTTTTGCGGGCAAATAAACTTCTAATGTGGGCGTTTGAACATTGTCAATCCTTATAATATCACTATTTACGATATTTTCTTTCTCTTTTGAGGGATTTTGATTTGGAATACCCTCCGGCCACAGGGGAATAGTTTTTTGTCCAAAAAGCGTAATGGTAAAAAGTATAAGTATAGAAGAGGTGTAAAATTTCATCGGTTTGATTTTTCTTGAATATAAATATTTTGAATAAGAAAGACTGAAATTGTGTTTAAAAAATTCAGTTAAAAACTTATATTGCTTACATGAAGAATAAAGCACAAATAGTAATTAAACGTCCTGAGGGTTTGCCAGACAAATCAACTTGGGAGTTGGTGGAAAATGAAGTTCCTGAATTAAAGCCAGGAGAATTTTTAGTAGAAAATCATTTCATCTCTTTAGATCCAGCTATGCGTGGGTGGCTCAATAGCTCTAGATCATACATTCCCCCTGTAGAATTAAATGCCGTGATGCGCTCAGGATCCGTTGGGAAAGTTATTAAAGCAGAAGGAGACACAAAATTCAACGTAGGAGATTTTGTAAGTGGATGGGGTGGAGTCCAACAGTATAGTATTTCAAACGGTGAAGGATTTTTTAAGGTAGATCCTAATAAAGCACCTTTAACGCAATATATAGGGACCCTAGGGATGCCCGGTATGACAGCTTATTTTGGAATTCTTGAAGTAGGAAAGCTAAAAGCTGATGATGTAGTTCTGGTTTCTGGTGCTGCAGGAGCTGTAGGTAGTATTGTAGGACAAATTGCAAAACTTAAAGGTGCCACTGTAATTGGAATTGCAGGTGGAAAAGAAAAATGTGATTACATCACTAAAGAGTTGGGCTTTGATGGTGCGATAGATTATAAAAATGAATCTGTTTTTAAGGGAATTAAAACACACTGCCCTGAGGGAATTGATGTTTATTTTGATAATGTAGGAGGTGAAATTTTAGATAATGCCATGATTTTTTTGAGAAGGAATGCTCGAATTGTTATTTGTGGTGCGATATCTCAATATAATAATTCAGTAGTTGAAGGGCCTAAAAATTACATGTCCTTGTTGGTAAATCGAGCGAGCATGCAAGGAATGGTAGTGTTTGATTACGCTCATAAATATAGCGAAGCTGTCTCAGATTTAGCAACTTGGATTATAGAGGGGAAATTAAAAAGTAAAGAAGATGTTTACGATGGAATAGAAAATTTCCATGACACTTTCCTGCGTTTGTTTAGTGGTGATAAGATGGGTAAATTAGTGTTAAAAGTCAAAGAAACTGACGATTAATGTGTTTTTTGTTATAGTCTTCAATACTTTCATAAGTACTTACCAAAAAAATATTTGAATTTCATTTGACTTTCACTGTCTTTAACTTTGTGTAAAGAATATTTTTTTCCACGCCTACTTCAATAAAGAAGGAATTAAGTTTTTCTTAATTATTCATATACTGTTGTTCAGAAATATTTTTTGGTAAATCAAAAAAATGTATGCTTTTCATCACACTATTCTATGAATAAAGAAAAGTAGAAATTGAAGTAAGGATCACGAATGTAATTTTTTTCATTTTATGTGATTTATGATTAATTATAGACTAATCTATAAATCTTTATAAAAAAGCATAAATCATAGAACTTAATGAACAGTCAGTTGTACGTCTTTATTCACTTTATTAAAGACTTCCCTTTTAAATTTATTATAATTATTCTTCCCGTATATTTGAATGATGTTAGAAAAGTTGAAATATTTAGGATTATCGATTAGTGTTTTTGCATGTCTTTTTAAACTTATGTCTTGGCAGGGAGCTAATATTTTGTTGATTATCGGTCTGACTTTGTTGGGTGTTTATTTTTTGATTAAAGTTTTTAGGGGTAATAATGATATTTTATAGAATGAATATTTGGTGGGAAAATATAGTTCAACTTGGAATCCCATTATTAATAGTTATTGTAACTATTATCATTGCAATTGTTTTAGTTAGAAAGGAAAACAAAAAGAACTAGCTAGTTTCATTTTGCTCTTCGGGATATTTAAAATCACTAATATTAAAGCTGTGTATATGTATTTAACTGATTATAAAAGGACAAATCCAATATGTCGGGTCCATTAGATATCTATTTGCATTGAGTAGCGTATGGATTACAACTCCATATATTCTTAAATATACGCTGCAAAATTAATTTAATCCCTAAAACTTCTAACGCACTCTCCATACCCAAACACAGTGGCATGGGTTTCAGAAAACAGTTTTTCTATTTGAACATGGGGTTGTAATTTGATATGTAATCTAAACTTTATATCTTAGAGGTATTATTAACCATAAATCAATTAAAATGAAAAAAACATTATTTCTTTTCTCGCTACTTATTGGATTATCAGTTTCTGCTCAAGAAGGAGAAATGAGAATCAACATGTGGTACGGAACAATTAATAATTCTGATGTTGAAGAACATTTAGCTCTTGAAAAACACTTTAAATCGGTGTGGAAACAACAAAGAGATGCAGGACTATTGATAAATTGGGAAATGTGGCAACTTATAAATCCTCATGAAGCATCAACAGAAACTACGTATTTATATACTAAGTTTTATACGGAAGAAAATAGAAAAAAATCAGCTAATATTAGTGGAATACCTGAAGGCTTAGATGCTGAAACTTGGGAAGTAATCAACAAAAAACAATTGTCACATTTCACTAAAATCTACAGTACTGATGTATCTTATAAAGGTGGATTTAATAATTCTGTAGAAGGAAGTAAACCAGCTGACTATGCTGTAATTAATAGTATGAGTGTTGATTGGTACAGACAAGCTGAGTATGAATCAATGGAACTCAAAACTTTTATGCCAATAAATCAAAAAAATGGCATGAAAGCATGGGCTCTTACAAAAGTTCTTAATCAATTTGGGACAGAAAGAAAAACTAATTATTATACTGTTGATTTCTACGATACTTTAGAAGATATATACACACTCAGGTCGAATACATCTAAAATGAATAAAAGTACTATAGATGCGAATAAGAAAATGGATCAAATACGATCACTTCTCAGCTCTGGCATCTTTAAACGTGTTGATTATTTAAATAAATAATAATTCAAAAGCCCTCCCAAGTGGAGGGTTTTTCTTTTACACCAATGGATACAATCCAAATCTCTTCTAATTCATTGAAATCATTGATTTTAATCAGGATTTTATGTAGTCATTTTAGGGGGAGCTGTCTGCGTTTTGTTGGTAAAGGATGCGTATGAATTATAGCTCCATATACTCTACAAGAATATGAACCTATCTATTTAAAGTCAATATTTATAAGGATATACAAGAAAAATACATCTTTTAAGTGACGCAGGAGTGACACAAAACAACATAATAGATGGTTCTTAATGGCAATTATGAGAATTAATGGGACACTTTTAACCTCTCTTTTGGCATTGTAGGAATTTACACTTTCTGTAAAATCCCATATTCTTAACAATTATTTGGTATAGATTTTTCTTGTATTCTTTGTGTAGACTGTTTTTAAGATTTTCTATATTTATGAAAATTAATATTAATGAAGAAAAAAATCATACCAATAGCTATTTTATTTATTTCAAGTATTTCATATTCACAAATAAATATTGATGATGCTCCGGAAAAGAAAATAAGTGTAATTCCTTATGATGGAAGTTTCCCAAAGCTTGATTACACTGTCAAGGATGAAGTTGCTAAAGGATTAATAGGCGAGAAAGTTACCTTACTGGATGTAACATATTATGATGTAGAATTAGAAAATGGAGATAGAGCACCTTATGAAGATGCGGAAAACTTTATTAATAAAACATATGAGATTACGGCTTATGAAAAAGACCTATATCCAAAATTTACTATTAAGAGCGATTTAGGTACATATAAATGGAAGGTAACCTCGAGCAGTAAGTATGTTTTCAATAAATTTTTAGACGCTATCAATGAAAAGCTTTTGAATAAAAGATACATCTCTCTTTATAACCAAAAAGATGTTGAAGCTTTGGATGGAACTAAACTTATAATTGATGGAACTAAAGAATATCTAATAACAAAAGTATCATTCACAAAGTTTAGATTTGAATATGGCATAAAGGTTCAGATAAATAATGATTTTGAATTAGAATACCCAACTGGGAGTTATGACCAGCCAACAAAATTTATTGAAGGGAGTGGACATCTTCCTGTTGAGGGATGGATAAATTTAAAAGGAGGTTCATCATTAGCACTTGCTAATACTCTTATTGAGAAAAGTGTCTTTGAGAAATTTAAAACAGAAAATTCATCTGTAATTGATAAAATAAGAAAAGGAGTTGTAGCTGTCGGTATGACAGAACAACAATGCAGATGGGCTTGGGGAATGCCAAATAAAAGTTATGGTGCATTAAGCGGCTATGACCCTGTTTATGATTGGGGTGGAAAAACTCTATATTTTAAGTCTGGTAAATTGGCTTTAATTAAATAATGAAAGCAGTAAAAATCATACTTATCATATTGGTAACTCCAATGTTTATTGCAGGAATTGCATACCTAGCATATGAACCTGAAGATTATTGTTCTACAGCTGAATTTTCAAAGAAAAAGTATGAAGAATTGTCCTCTAAAACAGGGATGACCTATTCTCAATATATGTCTCTAGGGCAAATGAAACAATTAAGAATGCTTCAAGAAAGCCAAGACTACACATTTATGAAAGTCGTTTATGAAATGAATATTGAATCAGAATCATTATGTATTGCCTATATGGGAATGAGTAAATTTGAAAGATTTCAAATTGATCTAGATTCAGGTAAATACTTTGAAGACTAACCAACTAAATAATTCAAAATAAAATGGATAAACAATTTGCTTATAATGAAAGAAAAGCTAACCCAACATTAGTTTGGTTATTATTCCTTTTTTTTGGATGGTCTTATGGCTCTCTTGGAAAAATTGGAACTCAAATACTGTATTATATTACATTAGGTGGATTAGGGGTTTGGGCTCTAATTAGATTATTTACATTACAAGGAGCTATTAGAGATTATAATAGGGAAATAGCTGTGAAACTTGGTTTTTCAGCTGAGGAACTTACTTTGATGGGTTTGGTTTAACAATCTAACAAGAACAATCTGACCTATCAACATAAGATTTATTCCCATTACTGTTAATGTAATAACAACCTCCCTCAGGACCTTTATTCAAACTTTTTACTTCACCTGAAACCGTTTTAGTCCCACAATCTCCATCAACTTCACAGGAATTTAATCCCATACCAACAAATAATGTAAAGGCAGAAATTAAGAATATTTTTTTCATTTTATTTATTATTTATAATTCTTTCTATTGCATCATAATATCTATTTGTATGAACAATAGTTACAGTATCACCTGCTATTCCTGATTGAACTATAGCAGAAACAGTAAGTAAATCAATTATAGTTTGATTTTGCTCAATCATCAACTTTTGATAATCTTTTTCATCAATAATATTTGAAAGACCATCTTCAGCAATTTTAGTTTGCATTTTCTTTACTCTGTTTTTTCTTTCTTCTTCTTGTGGTGAGTCCCAAAACCCCATAATTTTTATGTTTTAAATTTAAATATAGTAAAATTAAAGATGTTGCCAGCAGAAGCTATTCCCATCTGAAACATTTCTTTTACATCTAGAACCAGCTTTAGTAGTAGCATTACATCTACCTAAATAGTCGGTTTTACTTGATTTAGGCTTCAAATAACTAGAAGACTGACTTTGATGTAAGTAACAATACCCATTTGTATTAGAAGTTTTATTTCTACACCTATTTCCTGTAGATTTAGCCATCCCATTACATTGAGCTGATACATTTTTTGAAGAGCTACCTGAACTTGAATATGATGAAGCTTTAAAGTCCCAATTGTTCAATATAACTTTAGACTCTAATTCATTTTCAATTTTATCAGGTAGTTCACTAAAAAAATCTATTCTAGTTAAGGATTCTATATGGTCAACTGAGACAGTATATGTTGAAAGTTCTCCTGATTGCTTGATGTTTGATAAGAGAAAACCTATCATTATTTTTTTTTGGGGAGCATAAATAACCTTATAGTATTCAGAGGGTATAGTGACTCTGTTTTTTCCAATCGCACCTAAGTTATCTGAGCCTAAAACACCTGCAGTTGATACATATATATCAAATTGCTCACCCCAACCTCTTACAAGTGATTCTAATCTTTTCCATATTCCTCTATTAAAGCTTGGGTTTTGAGGAGACATATTAGACATAAAGAAAGACTCTGACATAGCTACTTCATTAAATTTCATATCACCTGCAGGAGCTAAATGGCCTCTGTCATATCCAGAGCCTTTATAATCGCTTAATTGAGCTGATTTGGTTGAAACTAAAGGGTCAGATTTAAATGAATCTTTTCTTGGTGTGGTGCCTCTTAAAAAGGATGGAGTTAGCTTGTAATGAACCCAATTAGCCTGCTCGTGAATCTCATTATAAGACAAGGTGTAGTATTTATGCTTAACTATTTTCCCACTTGATTTTGGTAAATATTCCTGAGAGAATAGATTCAAACTAAACAGGAAAACTATATTAAGTAAAGCTAATTTCATAGCTCCAATTTACATTATTTTATAAATTCATATATTGTTATATAAATGCAATTAAATGAAAAAATTATTTCTTATTTTACTCTTATTACCTTTTACTTCATTCAGTCAAATCTCTGAAGTTGACGAATCAGATTTGGGTACTCAAATTGGAGTGCATATGTTTGTCTTTCAAGGAAGTATTGAAGGTGGTGTTACCTTAAATAAATTGAAGATTGAAAATAATGTAGAATACCATTCATTAATATGGGCAAATGATAGATATGATGAGCCTGGTGAAAGAACAGAATTAAAGTTTAAGTCAACAACTGAAGATATTAACTCACTTTTTGAAATATTTAAAAATGTTATTAAAACAGATAAACAAAAAGTTTTAAAATTAGAGAATAAGACAGTTACTATTAAGCCTTCTTCATTTAAAGACGAAGTGATATTTATGTATGAATTGAATGGTGAGAATAAATATTTCTTTATTAAAGCTAAAGGACTGTATGAGTTGTTTGGTAAACCCTGGAATAAAAAAGAATGGAGAGAGTATCTAAAATCTTAACTTTAAAATTATTTTAATTGTATAATTAGAATCAACTTTTCTTAAAAGTGAGTTTAACCATTAATTCTTTATCCGACTATATAAATAGTAGTATTACAAATGATGATTGGTAAAATAAATAAAATTCTCTTTTTCTGTTTATTATTCCCTGCCTTACTTTTTTCTCAGTGGAAGTACAGAACTTCAGAGCAGGATAAAATGCCTTATGCATATGCTGAAATTCTTTCTGATACTGAATATGATTTTGAATTCTTACTTTGGAATGAGAAATATCTTGGTGTAAATTTTATGATTAACAGTGAGTACTTTAAAAAAGGTAAACTATATAGTATATCTTTTGTAATTGACACTCCAAGTGAAATCAAACTTGATGAATATGAAGTCACAGATGGAAATATTAGAATGAATAGTTTTATTGATGAGAATGGGGAGAAAAAAGATATTTATGATATTTTAAATAGAATAAAGAACAACTTAGGTTGTGTTATAACAATAATAAATAATAATAAAAAATTAGAGTTATTCTCATATTCTACTGATAGTGATGAAGCTATTGATTTTGTTTTAAAGAAACCTCAACTATAGTAGACCTCTACATCTCCAATCTTAATCTCTAACTCATCTAAAAGGGGATTATGTTCTGTATTATGCTTTTCCATTTTGTTTCTCATAGTATTCTTAAATCTTGTATACTGTGAAGGATGATTAAAAACTCCATAGTCTTTCATTCTTTGGATAAGAGTACTATATCCCTCTTGCCCTAAAGCTTCTATAAATCCTGCCATCATTAAGTCTTCAATTTCTGATTGTTTCATATTTGGTTTTAAGTCAAAATTTAGTTTATGTATTTTTTCAATATTATGCCACTGCTTGTGCCATTCATCTATCATTAGCTTATAGATGTCCTTTTCACAAAGATGCTTTACAAGAGTGTTTTGCTTCTCAGTAACCTGACTAATTACTTTTGGTGACTGAAGTCTGTTTTCAAATCTAAAGATATTCAGTCCCCTATACTCTAATGGTATTGTTATTCCTTTGTCTTTTGCCCACTGACATTTGTCATAACAAAGTTTCATTCTCTTGGTTTGTTCCCAATAAACAGAAGTATTCCACTGAGGTTGTCTTTTCCAACTACTATACTTGTCTTGTCCTAAGCTATCAAAATAAATAGAAGGAGTATGGTTAACAATAAAGTTGGTTGAAACATCAACCCTATTAAGTTTACATTCACTTGCATCAAATTTTAGATGCTCTGATAGTTCTCCTATTGTTTCTATTAGCTGAGGTCTTGTGGTGGTCTGAAAATTATTTCCAAAATACTGCTTAGGAATGCTTCCACTCAATTTCACTCTACTGTCTCCTATACTAATGTTATAGTCCTTGAAACTTGAATAGTAAGAAGATGTGCCACTGTGGTAATTAACCTCAGTTACTTTCTCTAGGTTACTTAACATATGGCTCTTATCCCCACTGTGTTGAAATGAAATATTTAGAGTATCAATCAATCCTCCCTGTATTTATGAAATTAGAAATACTGATTCACAGATTATTGGTGATTTTTTAAAACCATATACCTCAATACTGATTTTATTCATTTTACATTACTTTTACAAAATCTGTAAAGGATTCTCACTTATTATAGAAATAGAGTTTATTATTCTTCATAATCAAAGTTCAATTGAGATGATCCTGATGAGTTGTTGTAGGTGAAATATGGTTGAAGATTGGCTTTTTCTCTATAAATTTGAAACCATTCATCATACTCTCCATCAATAGCAAGGTTATAGATGTTTTCTATCTCATCCCTTGCATTTGAAAATACATATACCTCCAAATACTCAAACCGTCTATTGAGCTTGTCATCTCCATATGAACCTATAAAAATATAAGCATCCTCAGTGTAGTCATATTGAGGATTAAATCCTTTCTCTTTAAGTAAAGTATTCATATCCTTCTTATTAGGGAAGCCATAAGCATATTGTACTTTTTCATCATCATATTCAGTGTAAAGACTAGACAAATTCATACTATTCCCTGTTAAACAGTACTCAGCTTTATTTGAATATCTTTTGTTAAGCACTTTGTTTGTTGGGTTTTGATATAGAAATAACATCCCTTTCTTATTTTCATAAATGTAGAGAGGGTGTTCACCTTTCTTTGTTAGGCTTGTTGTAGTGCAATTGTTGTGATAAAATTCACAGTCTAGCCTGTGAGTTGCTCTTATACTATTTGCCTTTTTCTTTTCTGAATCAAAATCTTTAAATATATAAACTGAACAAGGCTTTTTCATAGTGGAAGATTTAAAGATTCATCTCTAAGTTCTGTTTGGGTTTTTACTCTTCCTTGAGTAATCCACTTATCTATTTCATCTTTCTTAAAGAATAACTTTCTACCACTTGGTTTGTAATGTGGAATTGCTCTTGTTGAGGTTAGCTTATAGATTGTTTTTTGACTGAATCCAGTGTAGTTTATCACCTCTTCTACTGTCAGGATATTTTTTGAATATACCATATTAAAGATTTTAAATTAATAATGGCACAAAGGTTCTCTAATAGCAGTAAATAGAAAAGGAACAAATAGGTAACCCCCCTATGGAATAAAGGTTACCATTTTGGTTTAGAGCAGCCTATTTCTATAAGTATACCCTCCATTTGCTTATAGTAGGATGGAAGACCTATATGGTTATTTTTGTAAGATGAAACTTGCTTTTTAGCATAACTTGTCTCTATACCAAAGAACTCTCTCCATTTAAAATATTCCTTTTCAGCCTGTAATCCATACTCTTCACAGAGATAAATAAACACTGATGTATAGCTGTGATTCTTAAACTTTATTGGAGTGACTACAGAACTTACCTCTGAGCCATTTAAATAGCTTTTAAAGACACTTAAGTCAACAGCACTATCAATTGCTCCAATTCTTTTAAAACCCTCACAAAGCCCAGCAAATTGAGTTGTCCTAAGATTTAAAAAAATAGATTTTTTTGTTGTGTTCTTAGGGAAACCTTTTTTTAGAGCTGATTGTTTTTTTGATGCATAATTATGTAATGGATGTGCTACTAATTTATGATACTTACACAGTCTCCATATTACATCCCAAGAATGATACTCAACTAATGATGGAATATTTAATGCTTCATATTCTTTAAGATCAGTCCTCTCTTCCCACCACTCAACTTCCTCTCTTATTAATGTATTGCAAGTGTCAATAAAGTGTTCAGCATTTTCTTTTTCAAATCCTACCTTACTTAAATCTCTCCATAGTTCTCTGAAATATTCCTCTGTTTTTAGTTGAGTGTAGGAAGAAACATTATCCCTTAAGACAATTAATGTTTCATAAAGGTCTCCTTTTCTGTACTTTTCTTTTAGGACAATTCCATATCCATCAATTTCTATGAGATTTAATTTATTAAGAAAGTATTGATGCCAATAAGAGTTAACCTCATCTGATAGTGAGAAGTAGTCACAGCCACTACCACTAAAAATAGGTGAGTTTCTGTCTATATTTGACCATTCTAATTCCTCCATTATCCTATAAGTTTCTTTTTGAGTTCAGGAGCACACAAGTCATAGTAGTGCATAGAGGACCTTATGTCTGTATGATTTAACAATCCTGATAACTGAAATACTCCCACTTCCTTGTGAATTATATGATACATAGCAAAACTGTCTTTAGCACAGTGAAATGTAATATGTTTTGGGATTCCTGCTCTTAAAACCCATTCTCTGAGCCTTAGGTTAAACTTTGAGCTAGCATCTCTTGGCAGTGATGGAAACACTTTGTCACTATCATTTTGTCTTTCCCCAAGATACTTTTTTGCATAGATGTCAAAGTAGTTCCTTATTCTCCTCTGTTTGCCATTAGGCTTTTTATCCATTATCCTATTATACTCTATTGTTGGATTGCCTTTTTCATCCCAGCCTTCTATAATCTCTCCCCAAGTAAGCTTATTGAGATCTCCTATTCTCAGTGCAGTTAAACAAGCAAACAAGAAAGCATTCTTTAAAGTAGAGTTTTTTTCTTCTGTATTCTCAAGTTTTCTAAATTCCTCTATAGTCAAGTACACTATTTCAGGTTTTGTTTCAGGAAGTAGCTTTACATTAAACTTTAAGTCTTTTATGTAACCCTCTTCTTTCGCCTCCTTTAAAAGAAATCTTAATCTTTTGAAGTATTTATTTGCTGAAGCTATGCTGAGATTCTCTCCATTGACTTTGATTGCCTTATCTGTGAGATAGTCATAGAATCCTTTTGCTGCTTCTCTTTTATTAATTTTTTTTAATGTAATAGCTTTTGTGAAGAATTTTTGAAAGTGACTGAGCATTGTGTTATAGCTGTCTCTTGATCCTTTATCCTTTATTCTTTTAATTTCTTTAATTAAGTATGCATAGACAAGTGTCTTGCCTTTCTCAGTGTCCTCTATGTCATACTCTTCATTTATAATACTCTTTTCCCACTGGCTAGCTATAAGTCTTGCTTTTTCTGAGTAATCTTTATTTTGCTGTCTCTGTGATGAGGTTCTTGGGTTCTGAATTAGTTTAAAGTCTAAAAACCTTCTCTTTCTTTGTGCCTTCTTTTTTCCATCAATATCAATATAGTATCCCAAATGACAATCAAGGATAATTGATATTGTGCCATCCTTATTTTCTCTTTCTCTAATTTTAACTCTACTACCTTTCAAGTGACATAAATTTTTAAAGTGACACAAAATGATGTTATAAGTGACACAAGAGTGACACAAATATAGGAAGTTAATCTAACTTAATAAAATTTAATGACAATAAATATTAATGATAGTAGGCTCTTTGGGAATAAGTAGAATTTAATAGTTATAGTTCCATATACTCTACAATTATTTGACCTAAATTCCAACTAGGAATAAAAAAAGTAAACGGGGAGGGTTCTAATACTTCTTTGAAGATACGATCTTGGAGAACGGTTGAGTTTCCAGTTATAAGGGTAACTGAAAAAGGACCTTTTTCTTTTTCTATTCTTAAAAATTCGTGGACAGCTTCCAAAGCTTCTTTATGGCGAATTCCGTGTAAATCTAAATTCTTAATAGTAATAAATATTTTAATTTCTTGTGGATATATACCTTTCGATGTGCATTTGGTCTAATGCATCAGAATCACCGTATTTTTCCCTCAATTCTGTTAAACGAAGATGCATCTTTTTTTGTACTGCTTTATACTCTTTTTTTCCATATAAATTATTCATTTCTGATGGATCTTGTTCAAGATCATAGAGTTCCCATTCGTCAATATCGTAGTAAAAATGAATTAATTTATAACGATTGGTTCGAACACCATAGTGTCTTTTTACCATATGTACAGAGGGGTATTCATAATAGGTGTAATAGATGGCATCACGCCCTTTAGTGGTCTTTTGGTTTACAATATTACGAAAGGATTCACCCTGAAGATCTTTAGCAATAGGTACTTCTGCATAATCCAAAAAGGTAGGGGCAAAATCTAAGTTTTGAATCAGTGCATCGACTTTAGAATTCGCAGGAATTTCTTTTGGGTAGCGCATCAGAAGGGGAGTACGCAGTGACTCTTCATACATGAACCGCTTATCAAACCACCCGTGTTCTCCTAAATAAAAACCTTGATCTGAGGTGTAAACTACAATAGTGTTTTCTGTTAAGCCTTCCTGATCCAAGTAATCCAAAATCTCTCCAACACCGTCATCTACTGATTGAATGGTGCGTAAATAATCTTTTATATAGCGATTAAATTTCCACAGAGCCAGTTCATTTCCTTCTAGATTTTGAGTTTTCATAGCCTCATTTTTAGGGGTATAGGCATTGAGCCAAGCTTTTTTTTGCTCAGGGGAAAAGCGTTCCAATTCATTTTCAAATCCGGTATCGTTACCGTAAGGATCGGTCAGCATTTTGAAATCATAACCCCATCTTCCATGGCCTCCGTTTCCATGTGCTACCGCTATTTGCTCTTCTGAAGCTGCAATGAGCATTTCTTGAGTTTTGGCAGCGGTACCTCTATTGGCGTAATCATCAAAAAAGTTTGTGGGTGGCTCAAAGGTTTTATCATCAAATAAGGTAAGGTACTTCTCTTCTGGTTTCCAATTTCTGTGTGGTGCTTTTTGGTGATACAATAGCAAGAAAGGTTTGTTGGGATCTCTTTTGTTTTTAAGCCAATCCAAACTTAATTTTGTGGTAATAGTAGTTACATACCCTTCTATTCTTTTTTTGATTCCATCAATCAGAAAATCAGGATTGTAGTAATGTCCCTGCCCTGGGAGAACGGCCGAATAATCAAATCCTTGAGGCAATCCTCTCAGATGAATCTTTCCCACCATTGCGGTTTGATACCCTGCGGACTGCAATTGTTTGGCAAAATTATCTTGATCCCAGTTAAAATCTTGGATGTTATCTACTTTACCATTTACAAAACTATGTTTTCCTGTAAGCATTACTGCTCGGCTTGGAGCACATATAGAATTGGTAACAAAGCCTTTATCAAATCGGGCCCCTTCATTTGCAATACGATCAATATTTGGAGTGTTATTTAGACCATGACCATAAGCACTTATTGCCTGATAGGCATGATCATCAGACATGATAAAAACAATGTTTGGGGGGGTTTGTTTTTTTGTACAAGAACTAAAAAAAAGAACGCCTATAGCAAGAGATACTAGCTTTTTCAAGGGATGATTTTTTGATTATCTACTAAAGATAAAAAAAGCGTTTGAATTGAATTAATTGTTATACCCAAAACGCTTTAGTTGCTGCGAATTGGTACGCCAATTTTTAGACACCTTCACATACAGCTCAAGGTGTATTTGTTTTCCAAAAAAGGCTTCTAAAGATTTTCTCGCTCCTATTCCTACCCGCTTCAGGGCACTTCCTTTATGGCCGATGATAATCCCCTTTTGAGTTTCTCGTTCCACCATTATGACGGATCTTATCTTAATAATTTTTGAATCTTCAAGAAAATCCTCCGTAACCACTTCTACAGCATATGGGATTTCTTTGGAGTATAATTCTAGAATTTGTTCTCGAATGGATTCATTGACAAAAAATCGCTCGGGCTTGTCGGTCAATTGATCTTTTGGAAAATATGCCGGAGATTCAGGTAGGTGACCAATTAGAATATCTAATAATTCAGGAACAAAGAATCCTGTAAGTGCAGAAATCGGATATACGGTAGCCTTTGGGAACTCAGTTTGCCAATGCAATACAGAAGCCTCCAGAGCCTCTTGTGATATGAGATCTATTTTATTGATTAGAATAAGTAAAGGGGCTTTTGTTTTTTTTATTTTTTCAAACAGCTTTTCGTCTTTGAGTTCGGTTTCCTCTGGCGACACTAAATAGACTAAAACATCCCCATCAATAAGTGCTTCCTTAACAAAATTCATCATCGAAGTTTGCATTTCATAGGCTGGCTTAATAACTCCAGGGGTGTCCGAAAGTACCATTTGAAAATCATCTCCATTTATTATTCCCAAAATACGATGGCGTGTTGTCTGAGCTTTTGCTGTTATTATCGACAGTTCCTTCCCTACTAGTGCATTCATAAGAGTAGACTTTCCAACATTGGGATTCCCAACAATAGAAATAAAACCAGATTTATGCTTTTTCTGTTCCAATTTTTTAGCTTCTGTTTTGATTAAAAAAAACCTCCAAAGAGGAGGGTTGTGGCAGATAATTCCTTCGAAATATCGAACATTCGTTTCACTCTGCAGAGATTTTAAAGATACAATCTATTTGATTAAAAACTTATGCCTTATGATTATTTATACTGTTTAGATTGTTTTTGGACACGCTGTTTCTATTGGACAAACCCAATAGAAAAAGACTCATAGATAAATGAAAACCTTCCTTTTTTGTAGATAATTCATTCGAAATATCAAACATTAGTTTTACTTAGAGCGATTTTGACCTACTGCACATCAAATAAAATTGCTGATTCATGAAGTTTAAAGAATTAGTTAAAATGTAACGTTTGCGTATCATTAGTAAAACAAGAGTTAGTAATAAAAAGGGCTTTTTCATACTACTTTTATTTTAGATTGTTCAATGATGAAACGAAAGGTATTCAGTTTAATTGATGGCAACGGTTAGTATATGAAACAGCTTTTTTGCTGTTTTATATTTAGTGTTACCAATGGTACTATTAATTAATCTGAAAAAATTAAAATAGGAAACATTTAACATCTGAAAACCACCAATGTACTTAATGAGAGATAAAACATTGACTGAAAAGAATTTAAGTATGTAGAATACATACAATTAACAAAAGGTAAATCTATTGTAATAAATAAAGTAGGTTTATTGTGGTTGTATATGGCTGATGACCACAGAAAAGATGAACCATATCAAATAATTATAAAAAGATTAGGTAATTACGAAATGGGATTTTTACCAATAGAAATAAAAAAAGCGATAAAGCTAAATAAGTACAAATACGCTTAGTATTATTGGTAACAATTGGATAGTATCAATGATGCTATCCAACTTATTTGCGTATTAGGATAATAAATCTTTGATCTCCATAAAGGATCGGTCTTTTAATTGTGTATAGATTTATGTTCTTTTGGTGCTGAGGTACGAAGTGACAAATGTGCTGTTTGTGCGGTGGGCTTTTTGGGCTTGTAGGTAACAATT
>Ga0209631_10000990_pt1 | contig 37808 bp, 38 predicted proteins | sample COG_08_FD_184752 | JGI IMG/M metagenome (GOLD analysis project Ga0209631, IMG submission 184752) | Pelagic Microbial community sample from North Sea - COGITO 998_met_08 (SPAdes) (version 2) | ecosystem: Environmental > Aquatic > Marine > Neritic zone/Coastal water | place: Helgoland, sampling... | reverse complement strand
CCACGTTGATAGGCTGGATGTGGAAGCGCAGTAATGCGTGTAGCTGACCAGTACTAATAGCTCAATTGGCTTGATTTATGCACTGAAAAAAATTTTTAACTTATAGATATATGTAAAAAATAGAATTAATTTTTAACTTGTTAAAGTAAAAATAAATAAATTATATATTATTTTTAACAAATTTAATGTTCAGATTTTGTGATTGAAAGTTTTTATTTTTAATTGAATTAAGTTTAAACATAAATTACCAATTACGCATATCTAAATATTTATTTGGTATTTTTGAGGTATCAATTTTTAATTTTCTCATTTCACCAATAATTTTCTTGTCTATCTTATTAATATTATCTTTAAGTTGTACAAAATTTTCAACACCAATTACTACTTTATCAATTTCTTTTAAGCCAAGTACCCAAGATAAACATTTATGATTAATAGAGAGAGTTTCTTTTTTGAATTCTTTAAGTTTTTTTAAGCTATCAAAAAAAGGCTTATTTTCTTTGAACTTATTTAAATTTGCAAAAACAATTCCTTTGAAAAAGATAGATCTTGCATGTATTTCAATCCTCCTTTTTTGTAATTTTTTCAAAATATTTTTTTTTAAAAGCCTTTGATCTATAACACTTATTGGAATTTGAATAACATCTATGGAACTAAATTTAATAATTTTAATAATTTCATTATAGTTGTAGACGGAAACACCTATTTTTAGACCATATTTATTTTTTAGACTAATTAACTGATTTCTAAAATCATTATTAAGAAAATCTTTATAATTATGTGCAAGTATAATATTTGGGTATAGCCCAAGTTTTTTTTTTGATTCACAGAAAAATTCTTCTAAATTATTTTCATCTTTTTTTACTTTAGATATTATTTTCCAATTTGATTTATTTTTTTTTATTATGCTCCCTATTATTTTTTCTGAATTTTTATAGTCATTAGCAGTATCAATAGTATTCAATTGATTTTTTTTTAGGTATCTAAAAATTTTTTCTAAATTAGAAAATGAAATTTTTTTATTATTTATTCCATATTTATCTCCAAAATTAGCAGAGCCTATAATTATTTTTTTTTTAAGATATTTTTCCACTAACTATTTTTTTTATAATTTTTGTAATTTTATAGACTTCCTTAATACTTAACTGAAAGTAATTAGGTAGAGACACCTCATCTTTATAGAATTGCTCAGTAACTGGAAGTTCTCCAATTTTATACTTAACATTTTTTTTATGGTAGTTGTGAAAATGAATAGGGATATAATGAACTTGTAAATTATATCCTTTTTTTAACATAATAGAAAAAAATTTTTTCTTCGATAAGTTTATTTTTTTAAAATTTATTCTTAAAGGGTATAAATGATATGCATGACGCACATTCTTTTTTACAGTAGGTGTTAAGATATTTTTAACTTCTTTAAACTCTTCGTTGTATACTTTAGAAATTTGAATTCTTTTTTTTATAAATAGACTTAATTTATCTAATTGAGTTATTCCTATTGCTGATTGGAAATCTGTTAGTCTATAGTTGTAACCTAGTTCGTTTATATCATAAAACCAATTGCCAATTTTTTTCTTATTTTGTAAGCTCCTAATTATTCCGTGTGATCTTAAATTCTTTGCTTTTTCATAATAACTTTTATTATTGGTTAAAATTGCTCCTCCCTCTCCAGTTGTGATATTTTTTACAGGATGGAAGCTCATAGAAACCATATCTGCATATTTTACAGCATATTTTTCTGATTTAAGATATTTAGCACCAATAGCATGACAATTATCATTAATAAGTTTTACGTTATACTTTTTTGATAGCTCCTTAAAAGATTTCCAGTCTGCTGGATGTCCAGCATAATCAGTAACAATTATTGCTTTTATTTTATTCTTTTTTTTTAAAAATTTTTCACATTGTTTTGGATCTAAATTAAAAGTTTCTTTGTCTATATCTGCAAGTACTGGTTTTGCACCTGCATATAAAATGCAATTAGCTGACGCTACAAAAGTATTTGGAGAACAAATTATCTCATCTTTTTTTGACCAGTTGTTCACTAAACTTATTAAGTGAAGAGCAGCTGTGCCACTTGAAAGAGCAATACAATATTTTGCTCCAAACCTCTTTTTTAGTTTTTTTTCAAATTTTTCAATAGTTGGTCCTTGAGTTAAGAAATTACTTTTGAGGATTTTCGTTACACCTCTAATATCTTTCTTATCAATATAGTGAAGTCCATAATTTATTTTCATTTAAATTAAAGGTCTATTATTAAGGATTTTATTTCCTTTATACTTAAAAATTTAGAATTTTTATTACTTTCATAAGAAAAGCCAAGTTTTACAGGCTTACACTTTTTTAGCTTTATTTGTTTCTGATAAAATTTTCTATTTTCTTGGTGATTATCAGAATTGGGAAGAATTATATAGTAATTTTTGAATTCAATTGTATTTTGAGAATCTGACTCAGATATCATTTGTTCATGTAACTTCTCACCAGGTCTGATACCAATCAAATTAATTTTACTTTTAGGTGAAATTGCTCCTACAAGATCCAAAATATTATAAGATGGTATCTTTGGAATAAAAATTTCACCTCCTACCATTGATTTAAATGAATTTGTTACAAAATCTACACTTTGTTGTAATGTAATGTTAAATCTTGTCATCCTTTTATCTGTAACATTAACCTGTCTATTATCCTTATTTTTAATTAAATAAGGAACAATTGAACCTCTGCTTCCCATAACATTTCCATATCTAACAACTGATAATTTTGTCCTTCCTCTTTTTGAGTAAGCATTTGCAGCAACAAATAATTTATCTGCTGCAAGCTTTGTCGCCCCATAAAGATTTACTGGAGAAGACGCTTTATCAGTGCTTAGTGCAACAACATTTGGAATATTATGTTCTATACAGCCCTTAATTAAATTTTCAGACCCTATAATATTTGTTTTTATAGTTTCAAATGGATTGTACTCAGATAAAGGAACATGCTTAAGGGCAGCAGCATGTATAACATAGTCAATATCATTATCTAGAGCTGTCTTTAGTCTATCGCTATCCCTTATGTCACCAATAAAAAATCTTAACCTATTTTTATTTTTAGAATAAAGAGGTTCATTTTGCATAGCAAATTGTTTTTGTTCATCTCTACTAAAAATTATTATTTTTTTAACATTTGTTTTTTGAAGCAAAAACTCTGTGTATGCCTTACCAAATGAACCTGTGCCACCAGTAATAAAAAAAACTTTATTTTTAAACATTTATATTTTTAAAAGTGATTACAAGAATATCTCTAAATCCAGATTTATTTTTATTTTTTACATTAATAGGATCAGTATAATGATAATATGATTTTTCGTTAAGTAATAAAAAATTATTTTTTTCTAAAAAGCAATTATAAACGTCGTTTTGGTTGATTAAATTTTTTCTAATTCTAGATATTCCACCCACAATATTTTCAAAGTTTAAAGTTATTATAGCTACAAAATTACATCCATCTTTATGCCACCCTTCTGGAACAGGGTAACCAACATAATTATCTCCACATGTAATTCTTATTTGATGCAAACCTATTTCAGCTTTTTGTTGGGTTTTGTTAGGAAGGAAATAGATCAGTTCTTTTGTTATTTCTATAAATGTATTTATAATATTTTTTTTAATAGGTTCAAATTTTCTAGAAACATTACCTGCAAAATGATTGATTTCATTTTTTTGAAAAAAATTATTTTTAGTTTTTATAAAAATTTTATTTTTCTTGAGATTTAGTTCGGAGAAAGCTCGAAATCTATAACAGTGTTCTGACCGAAGATAGTTATCCTTAGACAATCTTTTATAACTCTGAATTACTTCATTGGTTATTCTAGTACTTAATTTTCCTGATATAAATTTGATCATCTTTATTTAAATAAATTAACCCAATCTTTAATTGTTTTTACCTTAGTAAGATTTTTAAAATCAATATCTTTTTTAAATTTTTTTTTTAGAGCAAAGTAAATATTTATATGTGCTAAAGAATCCCATTGTGGTAAATCACCAATTTTAAGCTTTTTATTAATTAAATTAATTTTGACTTTTAAAGTTTTTGCAATAACGTCTATTATAATTTTTTCATTATTATTTGATTGAATTTTTTTCATTTAATTTTAATTTAAGAATGAAATTTTAGCAAGTTATCTTTATTATGTTAAACACAAACAACTGAATTATACTAAATTTTACCAAGCTACAACTTTAAAATTATTGATGATAAAAAAACTTATTGAAAGATATTTAGCCTCAACACCAAATAAAAAATTAGTAACAGATATTGAAAAAACATACACACAAATTGAATTTAAAAAAAAAGTTTTTTTTTTTAAAAATATATTAAAAAGTTTATCCAAAGACAATAATGGAGTTGGAATTTTATTAGATAGAAATGCTGATTATCTGGCGGCTATTTTTGCGTGCATACTTGTGCAAAAATACTATGTGCCTTTATCATTGAGATCAAGCAAGCAATTTATTAATGAACAAATTAAAGATTCTAAAATAAGTTATTTAATTAAATATGATAGAAAAAAAGAAATAAAAATAAAATTAATTAAAAATAAATCAAAAAACAAAGATATAAATGATAAAAAAATTGCTTATATAATATTTACCTCAGGCAGCACAGGCCCAAAAAAAGGAGCCTGCATAAGTTATAAAGCATTTAACTCATACATAAATTCTATAAAAAAAAAATTTAAAAAAAAATTTAATTCTAGGTCATTATTGATAAATGGTGAGTTTACTTTTGATATAGTAAATGCAGATCTTGCATTCGCATTACTATACAAGACTGAAATTTGTATTACACCAGATTCTTTAAATCTTTTTTCTTTTTTTTTAATTTTAGAAAAAAGAAAAGTCGAGTCTATATACGCAGTCCCCACAGCATGGAAAAATATTATTAAAACTGGTAATTTAATGAATAAAAAAAAATTTAATTTTATTAAACAAATCAATTCAGGTGGAGAACTCTTTACAAGAAGCTTATATAAAAAGATTAAAAAGTTTGCGCCCAAAGCTAAAGTATACAATTTTTATGGGCCTACAGAATTTACAATTAATTCTCATTGTTCAGAGATTCTAGAGAATAAAAAACTTTTTTTAAATGGCAATGCTACTGTAGGAAAAAATTTGCCTAATGTAAATTCAAAATTTTTATTTAATCAAAATGTTAATAATAATTTTGGCGAATTATTACTTTCTGGTAATCAAATAATGGATGGATATGTTAATTCTGATGAAAAACCTTTTTTACAAATTAAAAATAAAATTTATTATAAAACTGGTGATAACTTTATTAAAAAAAAAGGTAATTATTTTTTTAAAGGAAGGTTAAAAGACTACATCAAGGTTTCTGGTTATAGAGTTAATATTCAGGAATTAGAAAACAAGCTATATGATAAATTAAATTTTGAAGGTTATTTTAAACTAGTCAATGATAGGCTAAATTTATTTTTAAATAAAAAAATTAATACAAAAAAATTATCTATTTTTTTTGATAATAATTTTGAGTGGTATGAAAAACCGAAAAAAATAATTTATATGAAAGAATTTCCCACACTCTCAAACGGAAAAATAGCTAGAAATAAACTAAAATGAAAAAAAAAATATTTTATGTGCACACAGATTTTGCGAAATATATGTTTGAGTGTTTTAACCAAAATTCAATTGAGAAATTTGGTGAATATAAGATTCTTCTAAAAATGCTATCAGATATTAAAAAAATTACAAAAAACAGAATGATTATACCAACTTATAACTATGATTTTGGAAAAAAAAAAATTTTTAATTATTTAAATGATAAAAGTCAGATAGGTAGTTTTTCTGAATTCTTTAGAAAAAAATACAAAAATAATAGAAGTGAATTGCCTTTTTTTTCTGATTGTTCAAATTTTAAAAGAGAAAAGAAAACTAATATAGATATCTTTCCAATAGGAGAAAACTCAACATTTGAATATCTTTTTAAGAATTCAGGAAAGATAATTTTTTTTGGTGTAGATTTTTCACCAACATATATTCATTATATAGAGTCACAAATTGAGGGTGGTCCACTATATAGATACGATAAAAATTTTGTTGGTAAGATGATTTTAAATAAAAAAAAGATACAAAAAATAACAGTTAAAATGCACGTTATACCTAGAGGGCTCGATATAAGTTATGATTTAAAAAAAATAGAAAAAGACTTAAAAAAAAATGATATTTTAAAAATTAAAAAATTTAAAAATTATTTTTCTTATACTATTTGTGATGTTAAAAAATTTCATACCTATGCATTAAAAAAACTTAAAAAAGATCCTTTTTATTTTTTAAAAGTAAGAACCAAAAAAATACTAAGGAAAAATAAAATTTTAAAGAATAGAAGATTTGATATTAATGATTTTGAAAAAATATAATTATGTTAAAGTAAATTATGAAAATAAAAAATAAAAAAATATTTAATAAAGAATTAAATTTTCATCATTATGGAATAGCTGTAAAATCCTTTCAAGATATAATTAAATTTTATAAAAATTTAGATTATTCAATCGGTAAAAAAATAATAGATAAAAAACAAAACGTAGAACTAATTTTGTGCACTTCTAAAAAATATCCATCAGTAGAATTGGTAAAGCCCACAAGTAAAACTAGTCCGATTTCAAGAATTTTAAAAGAGCAGGAGACTACAATTTATCACGTATGCTATGAAGCAGTTAATAAAAATTTTAATATAAAAAAATTTTTAAAAAATTTTAATTATGTGTGCGTAAGTGAACCCAAACCTGATATTCTATTTAAAAAAAGATATACAGGTTTTTATTATATAAAAGATTTTGGTTTAATTGAAATTTTATATAATTAGTACTGCAATTTAATTATGAAAGCAAAATTAAATATAAGAAAAATTAGACCAAGAGTTTGGTGATGGAATAAATTTAAAAGAAACAGAAGAGTTATTTTTTAAAATAAGAAAATTAAAAGATTTTAAATTAAAAAAAATTTTGATAATTTTTAGAAATAGATAAGATTTAGATTTTAGATGAAAGTTGTATGCATTATTCAAGCCAGATCAGGATCAACGCGCTTCAAAGAAAAAATTTTATCTCAAATTAAAAAAAAAACACTATTAGAAATTTTAATTGAAAGATTAAAAAAATCAAAAAAGATAGACCAAATTGTAATAGCTACCACAAAGAAAAAAGATGATATTAAGATTATTAAAATTGCTAAAAAAAAAAATGTTTCTTTCTTTAGGGGTAGTGAAAAAAATGTGTTAAAAAGATACATAGATTGTGCTGTAAAATTTAAAGCTACGATTATAGTAAGAATCACGTCTGACTGTCCCCTTTCAGATCCCACGTTAATTGACACATTAATTTACAATCATCTAAAGAAAAAAGTACAATATTCAAGCAATATTAACCCGAGGTCATTTCCGGATGGCCTTGATACCGAAATTATTGATTTTAAATCACTATTAAATTTAAAATCAAAAAAGCTTAGTCTATATGATAAAGAACATGTGACACCATATTTGATTAAGAGTAAAAATATAAAAAAATATAATTATAAATATAAAAGAGATTATTCAAAATTGAGATGGACAATTGATTACAAAAAAGATTATTTATATTTAAAAAAAATATTTAAAAAGATTAAATATAATCATTTATTGCCTTGGGAAAAGATATTAAAAAAAGTAAACGACTTAAAATGAAATATAAAATAAGTAAAAAAGGCCAAAACCTTTGGAAACAAGCTAAAAAAATTATTCCTGGTGGAACTATGCTTTTCTCAAAAAGACCAGAACTTTTTTTACCAAATATTTGGCCAACTTATTTTAGCAAAGCAAAAGGTTGTTTGGTTTGGGATCTTGATGGTCAGAAATACACAGATATGACAACAATGTCTGTGGGGACAAATTCCTTGGGTTATTGTAATTCAAAAATAGATAATGCAGTAAAAAAAGCAATTAATAAAGGTAATATGTCATCATTAAATTGTCCAGAGGAAGTTCATTTATCAAAAAAACTTCTAGAAATTAATACACATTTTAAAAAGATAAGATTTACTAGATCTGGTGGAGAAGCAAACTCTATAGCTATCAGAATTGCAAGAGCAGCAAGCGGTAAGGATAATATAGCTTTTAATGGATATCATGGATGGCATGACTGGTATTTAGCTTCTAACTTATCAAGTAAAAATAACCTGAATAAACATTTATTAAATAATTTACAGATAAAAGGTGTTCCAAAAAAATTAAAAGATACAGTTTTTCCATTTGAAATGAATTCTTTTGAAAAACTAAAAAAACTTTGTCTAAAAAAAAATATTGGAGTTATTAAAATGGAAGTGTTCAGAAGCACAGAGCCAGATATAAAATTTTTAAAAAAATTAAGAATCTTTACAAAAAAAAATAATATAATTTTGATATTTGATGAATGTACATCTGGGTTTAGACAAACACTAGGAGGCATACACAAGATATTTAAGGTTAATCCAGATATTTTAATTCTTGGTAAAGCACTTGGTAATGGATATCCTATTAATGCAATTTTAGGAACATCCAAGGTAATGAATTATGCCCAGGATAGTTTTATAAGTAGCACATTTTGGACTGAAAGACTTGGCCCTGTAGCTGCATTAGCAACTTTAAAAGAAATGAAAAGAATTAAGTCATGGAAAATAATTTCAGAAAATGGAAGATTTATAAAAAAAAAATGGCAACAGATTGCTGATAAATATAATATAAAAATAGATATCTCAGGATTAGACGCTATACCTAGTTTTACTTTTAAAAAAAACCACTTAAAATATAAAACATTTTTAACATACAGTTTTTTACAACATAATTATTTAGCGGGAAATACCATATATTTGAGCACAGCTCACACCAAAAAAATTATAGTAGAATACTTAAATCACTTAGACACAATATTTGAATTAATAAAAAAGTTTGAAAATAAAGTAGAAGATTTAAAAAAATACTATAAAGGTAAAATAAGTGAAAATTTTTTTAGGAGAATAAATTAATAACATTATGAGCTTTTCAAAAGATTGGAATAAACTTTATTTTAATAAGACAAATCTATCAATTTGGCCTTGGAGCGAAGTAATCTCCTTATATTTTAATAATTTTTCAAGTAAAAATAAAAAAAAAATCAAAATATTAGAACTTGGCTGTGGTGCTGGTGCAAATATACCCTTATTTACAAAATTAAATGTAGATTACTATGGAATTGACGGGAGTAAAATAGTAATAAATTTTTTAAAAAAAAAATATCCAAAACTTAAAAATAATCTTTTTGTAGATGATTTTACAAAAAAAATTCCTATTAATAAAAAATTTGATTTAATAATTGATAGAGCGGCAATTACTTGCAATAAAAGATCTTCAATTATAAAATCAATAACTAACCTCCAGCAAAAATTAAATAAGAAGGGGCTATTTTTTGGAATAGACTGGTACTCATCATTAAGTACTGACTTTAAAAAAGGAGTAATTGATGAAGATAAAAATACCAAGAAAGATATGAAAAATAGTATTTTTTCAAATGCTGGCAGCTTTCACTTTGCGTCTAAGCAAATGATGATAAATTATTTTAAAAAATTTAAGATAATATCTCTTAAGCATAAAATAGAAATAAGTGAAAAAGGTAAAAAACATAAACTAGCTACATGGACAATAGTTGCTGAGAAAAAAAATTGAAAAAAAATTTTGCAATAGTTGGAGCGGGTATTAGTGGTTTGGTTAGTGCATATTTTTTAGCTAAAAAAGGTCACAAAGTTTCAATTTATGAGAGTAGTAATAAAGTTGGCGGCATAACAAATGATTTTATAAGTGAAGGAAATCAATTTTTCAGTGGATGTCACCAGCTTTTGCCTAGTGAATGGTTAAAAGAAATTAATAAAAAAAACTCTCTTAAACTTTCAAACTTTAAAGTTCATTATGCAAATTTCACAGAATTATCTAATGAAGATCCAAGTTATGATTGGAAGTTTGCACTACCAACCTTTAATAAAATTTTGTTTAAAAAAAATCAAAAATCAAAGAACAAAAATTTATCAGATAGAATAAATCTTTATCCAAAGAGGATAAGTACTTTTTTAAATAATTGGTTAAAAAAAATAGGTACAGATTTTGATGCCAAGCTAATAAACTCGGATAGCTCAATTGGGTTAGGAATATCAAAAATTGCAATTAAAAATAACTTTAAAAAAATTTATGAACTTAAAAAAAAAAATAAATTGTTAGACTCAATTTTTGCCATATCAAATATTGATAGAGGAAAAAAAAGACTTAACGGTCTAATTCCATCAAGAGGCTATTCCTTTTCTTTTGATAAAATTGAAAAAATATTAAAATCAAATAATGTAATAATAAATAAATCAACACCAGTTAAACCTATTTGGAAAAAAAAAAATCTTCACTTATTTTCAAAGGGAAAAGAAATGAGTTTTGATAAGATTATATGGACAGGGAATCCCACTGCTTTAATTAAAACATATGGTTTTCCAAAGTTAGATTCAAAAAAAATTGATATAAAAATTTTTTGTGGAGATCTTAAATCAGAAATAAGAGATTGTTTTTATATTCAAGTATTTTCATTGAAAACAAATATAACAAGAATGTTTTTTTATAGTATTAATAATCAGCCTAAATTTACAATTGAGGCCTTTGATAATTTTAATAATGAAAATATTATAAATGAAGCAAAAACAATACTAAAAAAACTTAGACTAAAAATAATATTTAAAAAAAAAATACAAACACTGCAGCAAAAAAGATACTCTTTAGTAACCTTAAAAGATCAAGAAATTATGAAAAAATTTTATAAAAAGGCTAAAAATTCTAATTTAATACATCCTGATTGGAAAAAATATTCTAGAGAAGAAAAAATAAATGAAATATTATTCAAGATAAGACCAATTTAAACTTAATATTAACTTTATAAAAAATTTAATTAAGTTTAGTGAAATTTAAAATAGATCTATTATGTAGCTCGAAATTTATATAAAAGCTTAATTATGGAAACTAGAGATATTGTTTGTTATTTACCAATTGAAATAAAGTCTAGAGAATTAGATGCTAAGATTTATTTAGCTTTACGTTTAATAGAAAAAGGTTTTTCGGTTGTAATTGGAAGAAAAAGTGGAGTTAATTACAATATTTTTTTAAATAAAAAACCATTTGTTTATTTTGATAAAGGTATTTCACTTAGTAATTGGAATTTTTATTCTGCCATCAGAGCTTCTAGAGGACAACTTGTTGAAATTGATGAAGAAGGTGCAGTTGGCCCTAATTTAAATGGTCTTATTGTATCTCACAACAATCCTTGTTCAGAATTATTTTCTTTAATTTTTACCTGGGGAAAATTTCAGAAAAAACTGATAGAAGATAATTGTATAAAGTTAAAAAAGTCTGTTTTAAAACCTACCGGTCACCCTTCTTTTGATCTGCTTCATAAAGATTTAATCCATTATTATTCAAAGCTTGTAAAATCAAAAAAAAGAATTGAACCAGGTTATATTCTTATAAATACAAATTTTCCAACATGTAATGGAAATATTAGTTTTGAGGAGTCAAAAAAGCTAAATGAAAATGCTAAAGGACTTTATACTAAAGAAATGAAAAATTTTTCTGATAAATTATATAAATTTCAAGAAACTAATTTATTAGAATTTTTGAAAATGATTAAAAATCTATCAAAAAGTTTTCCTGAAAAAAACATTGTAGTTCGACCACATCCGTTCGAAAGAATGGAACCTTATGAGCAAAATTTGAAATATTTAAAAAATGTTTTTGTTATAAAAGAAGGTTCTGCAAGAGAGTTTATTGTCGGTGCTGAGGCAGTTATCCACTATGATTGCACAACAGGAATTGAAGCATATATTGCAGGCAAAAAAGTTATATCTTATTGCCCATTTTATGATGAAAATTTTGCAGCTAAAATTGCAATGAACATAAGTGTAAAAATAGATAATTCTGAAGATTTAATAAAATATATCAAATCTAATTATAAAGATGAAAATAACGATTCAGTTTATATTAAAGCTGAAAAACTAAATGATTTATCAAATTTCATGGCCAACGTAAGCACAAATGCAACTGATCAAATTATTTCAAATATAGAGGCAATTTGTGATAATTTTGAAAATCTTAAGTTTAATCCTTTAAAGCGATTATATTATTTACAAAAAATTAAAATTAATAATTTAATTTCAAGAATAAAAGGAAAATTAAAATATGCTTCTATCAATACTCAATCAATTGAAAACAATCAAAAAACTAAATTTCCATATTTAGAGGCTAAAGAAATTTTAGAAAGGCTAGAAATTTGGTATGAGCATTTTTCAATTGATGAAAAATATGAAATAAATAAGTTAGAAGGTGATACCTATTTCATTAAAAAATCAAAAAAAAATTGACTATTTATTTAAAAATGTAATGATTGTCAGATATTTTAAATCTTTGTGTGTAAAAATTTTTGGTTACAAAAACATTAATATTTTTAGAACTTATTTTTTACGTATAATCAAAAATATACCTAAATTTTATTTTTATGATGAGTCATTAAGAAGGGTATCTAATAAAATTATTTTAGAAAAAAAAAATTTTGAAATATTTTATGGGTATTATGATATTTCGCCTTTTGATCAATCAAATGAAAGAGTTTTGTATCACCTTTATGACAAAAATAGTAAGTCTAAAAAACATATACATCTTGGATGCACCCAAATTAATCAAGATAGAGACATAAAAATTAAAGTTTTTGGAAAAACTGATGCATGGTGTTGGCAAATGGGATCAAGGTTACAATGGTTTCCGTCAAGTTGCGGAAATTTAGTTATATATAATACTGTTATGAAAAATGGATATGGCTCAATATTAATGGATGTAAGTTCAGGAAAAATTATAAATCAGTTTTCTCAACCTGTATATTCGCTTAATAATTCTGCAAAATCAGCTCTATACTTAAATTTTGATAGACTTAATAGATTGCGGCCAGGTTATGGTTACAAAAGTTTTAAAGATGAAACATCAAATAATTTAAATCCAAATAATGATGGTTTATTTAAACTTGATCTTATTTCTAACAAGGCTGATCTATTGCATTCTATAAAAGAAATTTCAGAAACAGATATTTTAATTGATTATGGAAATGCTGAGCATTACATAAATCATATTCTTTGGAGTCCTGATGGTGACAAATATCTTTTTTTTCATCTATGGCAAAATCACAAATTAAGAAATTCTAGGTTGATGTTAGCTGGTGAAGTAAATTCATTAAGATGTATATATGAACCTGAAAATGGAAACGTTTCTCATTACACATGGAGGAATAACGATGAGGTACTTCTTACAGTTTTAGATAAGAATAAAATTTTAAAATATATCCTAATTAACCTTGAAAATAATACAAAGAAAATAATTGGAGACAAAATTCTTACAGTAGATGGTCACCCCTCATTTTCTCCGTTTGATAAAAATATTCTACTAAGTGACACGTATCCAGATAAATACAGAAATCAGTATTTATATTTATATGATATTGATAAAGATCAACAAAAGAAAATTGCATATTTTTATTCGCCGTTGAGTTTTAAAGGTGAGACACGTTGTGATTTACACCCAAGATTTAGCCATGATGGAAAAAAAATTTGTATAGATACCGCACACTCAGGAAATAGAAATCTAATGATTTTTTCTACAAATGAGGAAAAAAATTGAATTATTCCGTAGTTATACCAACACACAATCGTCCTGACTTTCTTGAAAATGCAATTCGAAGCGTATTTAATCAAAATATCAGACCACGTGAGATAATTGTAGTAGATGATATAGGTTTAATAGTGGTAGAAAATTTGATAAAAAAATTAATAAAAGAATTCAATTTTAAAATTCAATATATAATTTCAAATTCAAAAAATGGTGTTTCACATTCGTATAATTTAGGAGCATTTAAAGTAAAAGCAGACTATTTAGCATTTTTAGATGATGATGATTTTTGGGGAAAAGATTACATCAAACAAGTTGATAAAATAATTTTGAATAAAAAAATAGATATTATTATAACTAGATTGACTCAATTTGATAATTTATTACACACAACTAAACCAGGTAAATGTCCTTCACAAAAATTTGATATTAATGATTATTATCTAGCCAACCCTGGGGTCATAAGATCAAATATATTTTTAAAAAGATCTATATTTGAGTTAGCAAAAGGATATGATGAATCAATATTTGGAAGTAGTGACAAAGATTTATTTATGAGGCTTAAAAAATTAGATAAAATTCATTATGTTTTAGATAAACCTAATTTAGTTTATTGGAGGACAAATCATAAAAGTCAAGCATCCACAAATTCTAAAAGAATGCTACGAAATGTTAGAAGCTTTTATAAAAAGTATTTCTTTTTAATTCCTTTTAAAATTCATATAAAAATGATTAAAAAAATATTTAAATTATTTTATATATCTATTAGAAAATGAACACAAAAATTTGTATTGTTGGTTTAGGTTATGTTGGTTTACCAATATTTTTAAAGTTACGTAATTTTTTTAATGTCAAAGGATTTGATAATAATACAAAAAGAGTCACTTTATTAAAAAAAGGAATTGATTTAAATAAAGAATTTTCAAAAAAAGAACTTTTAAAAAATAAAAAAAATTTCTTTTTAACAAATAATATTAAAGATATAGAAGATTGTAATTTTTACATCGTTGCAGTGCCAACGCCTATACTTAAAAATAATGATCCTGACCTGAATATTATTAAAGATGCATGTAAAAAAATTGGTAAAATATTAAAAAAAGGTGATATTGTTTTTTTTGAGTCTACAGTTTATCCAGGTGTTTCAAATAACATCTGTAGAAATATTCTTGAAAAAAATAGTAAATTAAAAAATAATAAAGATTTTTCAATAGGATACAGCCCAGAAAGAATTAATCCAGGTGATAGCAAACATACAATTACAAATATCAATAAGATTGTTGCATTTAGCGACACCAATCAAAAGAAAATTACACTTGTAAAAAGTATATTTAAAAAGATTTCAAAAAAAATAATATATACAAAAGATGTTGAGGCTGCAGAGACTGCAAAAGTAATTGAAAATATTCAAAGAGATTTAAACATAGGTTTGTTTAATGAAATTTATAAAGTTTGTGAAAAATTAAACATTGACTTTAAAGAGACCATAAAACTCGCTTCATCTAAATGGAATTTTATCCCTTACAAACCAGGTCTTGTAGGTGGACACTGTTTGCCAGTTGACCCTTATTATTTGGCATTTATTGCAAAAAAAAATGGTTTAAAGATGAGAATTTTACTAGCAGGTAGAAGAGTAAATAATGAAATGACAACTTATGTTTTTGAAAAAATTTTATCAAAACTTAAAAAAAATAAAATTAATATTAAAAACTCTAGAATTTTAGTACTTGGCGAAACTTATAAGCCCAACGTAGCTGATCAAAGAAATTCTTTAGCTAAAAAAATTATACAAAAACTTTATAAATTAAATAAAAAACTGAAAGTTTATGATCCAGCTCTAGATAATTTTTACACAGAAAAGAAATATAGAATAAAAAGATTAGAATTATTGGATGAGTATGATGCTATAATCCAACTCGTTGACCACAAAGTTTTTTATAAAAAAATTCAACTGTACTTGAAAAAAAATAAAAAAACTTTTTATTATAGACCATTTAATTAATGGATAACTCTTACTATATTGCTGAAATATTTTTACCTAATAAAAGTGCTTATTCGACACATGTTATTAAGATGTGTAATGAGTTAAGTGAAAGGTCTTTATCTTCAAATTTAATACTTTACCATTCTGATAAAAGAATAACTTATAAAAAACTAAAAAAAGACTATTTACTAACTAGTAAAAATAATTTTTTAATAAAAAGTATTTTTAAGAAAAAGATAAATATAAATTTTATTCAAAGAATAATATTTGGTTTTAAGGTAGCCATGCACCTTAAAGACAAAAAAAAAAGTTTTATTTTAACTAGAAGTTTAATTTCAAGTTTTTTTTTAAGTTTATTTCATATTTATCATTACGTTGAAATACATAATGAATTAAGTGGTTTAACTAAATTTCTGTTAATTGATTTAAATTTTATTAATTCAAAATATGTTAAGAAGGTAATTTTTATTTCAACTAATTTATCTAAAAGATTTAAAGTTAATAAAAAATTAATTCTACATGATGCTGTTGATATAAAAAATTTTAAAAAGAATAAAATACCAAATAAAATTAAAAATATTGGTTATTTGGGAAGTTTTTATGAGGGAAGAGGCATAGATATAATTATAGAACTAGCTATAAAAAATAAAAAATTAAACTTTTACCTTGTAGGTAAAGATAAAAATTTTAAATTAACAAAAAAATTACCATTGAACATTAAAATTTTAAATCATGTTCCATACTCCAAAGTACCAAATTTACTATCTAAGTTTGATATTTTGTTGATGCCTTACCAAAAAATTGTACGTGTTAACTCAAACAACCTTAATACGGCAATGTATTGTTCACCATTAAAAATGTTTGATTACTTAGCATCAGGTAAAATCATAATATCATCAAAATTATCTGGAATTAATGAAATTTTAAAAAATAATTATAACTCGTTATTGGTTAAGAGTGATGACTTAAAACAGTGGAACAATTCGATTAAATATATTTTAAGAAATAAAAGTTTAGCAGAAAAAATTAGATCAAATGCTTTTAATACTGCTATTAATAACACTTGGAAAAAACGTTTAGAAAAGATAACTAAACATAATGATAAATAGATCCTGATTTATCAAATTATCTTAATATTTTTAGGTTTCTAGAAATTTTTTTAGCTTGTTCCTGCTTAATCTTATATCTCCGAAATATTTACTAATAATTTTAAATGGGATTATTTCTGGGTTTGGAAAGATTAATTGATCTCTATTAATTAGTTTTTGGATTTTTTTCTCTAAATCAATATTGTCATCAATTAATAGATTTTTATTATATTTATGAACGTAATGTAGAAAAGGCATTTTTCTATATTTTTTATAAAATGGTATGAGTACATATTTTTTTGCAATCATAGCTTCCATTACAGCAGAAGTGTTAAAGCCAATAATTAAATCAGACTCTTTAATTAGATTTTCAGCAGTACCACCTTTTTGTAAATTAATATTTTTTGGTAATTTTTTTTTATTGAGTGTATCAATTAGTTTATTGCCAAAACTTACTTTGCCTTTGAAAATGAAATTAATTTCAGAATTTTTTTTTGCTAATTTAATCATTATTTTTGTAACTTCTTTACTTAATAAACCCCAATCAAATTGTTTATGACCTTTAATTGATAAAGCTGATGCTTGTTTCATTTTTAGGTTAAAAGGTATGCCTGCTGAATTCTGAATAAGAAAAAACAAAATAGTTTTGATCTTTTTTTTATATTTTACTTTATTTTGATCAAGGTATTTTCCTGCTCTAGCACAGCCAGTTACATAAATTTTATTTTTATCTAAAATTTTATTTTGGTATAATGCTTTTTTAGCTTCCTCATTATATACGGCTACTTTAGAAACGTTGTTAATAGGTTTAAGTACTCTAATATACTTGTCAGTAAATATTTCTCTTTGACCTTTAGATTGAACACTTTCTTTATGAAGAATTAAAAATTTTATTTTTTTTTCTTTACAAGCTTTTTTTAATGCCCTGTCCTCAGTGTAAGCAAGATTAAAGGATAAAAAAAAAATTTCTTTTTTTAAAAAAAATTTTGTATCTAGAATTTTAGAAAAAAAATCTTTACTCTTTTCGAAATTTTTTAAGTATTTTTGATTTTTTTTTGGTGCAGAAAAAGCAGGATATTGTTTTTTTAAAAAAAAATTATTTATTGATTGTAAATTTGATCTTTCACAATAAAGAACTTTCAAATTTGTATTTTTATCTAAAGCAGCTCTGACATCATGTATTCCTCCAGATTTATAGAAAACTATTAAAACCTTATTTGAGTTTGGATTGTCAACTATATCTTTAAAAAAAAGTAATCTTAGTGATGTAGCAGTTAAAATAGGTAGGTTTAATGCACATCCAATAATAGATAATTTTTTAATTAAATTACGTATTAGTGTCTTAATCATCGAATTTTTTCGATAACTCAAACCTTCCCCATCGGTTAACTATAGTTTTTCGAATCTCTCTTTTTGTGTCATTAATTTTTTTATCTTTATAAATGCTGTCATTATTATAATGAGTTGTTGAAACTTCTTCAAATATACAACCATTTTTATCAGATTGAAATTTGTGCCAAGTATTTGGTTTTACTAATAAAGAATCTCCTGGGTTTAGAATATATTTCTTATTATCAAGATAAGAAATTAGTTTTCCACTTAGTATTTGAAACGTTTCTTCTTTTCTTCTGTGAAAATGAAGAGGGTGCTTTTGATTTGGTAGCATTACTATAATTTTTTTTGCATATTCTCTATTGATACAGTTGAATAAAAAGCAACCAATTTTTCTGAATTTTTCTATTCCATAATGGTGAGATATTTCCATTTCAAATTTTTTTCCAATATTAATATTATTATAATTTAAGATTGCTTTTACTTCGTGAATATTCTTTTTAATTAAAACTAGTTTTGAGTTAATTGGTTTTTTTATAGATTTTTTAAAAATAGCGTCATCAGTTTTAATATTTTTTATGGCTATAAGTTTTACTTTTCTATTAATATTTCCAGAGGTTAATTGATTGGCTATTTTAGGAAACGCAAAATATGTATTATCTGAGCTTATAATATCGTTTGCTTTAATATTACTTTTAGCAAATATTCCCCTTTTTAGTTTATCAAGAGTAACTAATTCGTCTTTTTTAATAGTTTTTTTGGTATTACCTAGCATTTTTTCTGAGTTTAATATTTCTTCCAGCCATAAATTGTATTGTTCTGGTTCAATAGAATATTTATTAATTGAATATTTTTTGGATTTTATATTTATATGCTTTTCAAACATTCTTGCACCACAAGCATAAGCTAAAGGACCAGGTAGAATCTGGTCTGGACTTTCATGAGTTGACCATCCTATTGTAATATCCTTATACCTTTTCTTTAAATCTTTTATAACATTTAATTGTAGGTCGTCATTTTTTGTTGGGTAAATTGATACACAGTGCATTAATGCAAATTGATTATTTCTATGTCTAAAAAAACTAACTATTTCGTCAATTTCTTCTAAACTTAAACCACCAGTTGATATAATTTTTGGAATTTTGTTTTTAGAAACTCTTTCTAATAAGGGCCATTCATTTGCTGACACACTAGCTATTTTAATAATATCAAATTTCATCTTTTCTATTTTTGTAACTGACTCTTCATCAAATGGTGTGCAAGAAGTTAAAACTTTATTTTTTTTTATTAACCTCATCAATTTGTAATAATTTTCATCTGTAAGTTTAGTGCTTAAAAATCTATCTATGTAAGCGTTATTACTTTTTGCAGCACTTTTACTGATAAAAGTGTCTAAATTTCTAAATTGAAATTTAAAGGTTGCATTTATCTTATGTCTTTTAATTATTTTAGAAAAAGCATTTATAATATTTTTTCCATGCTGTAGATTGCCAAAATGATTATTGGCTATATCAAGAACATATAAGTTGTCAAAAATATTTTTTTTTATCATTAAAACAGTGTTATATCTTTATAAATTTATTTGATACAAATAACATAATATTTCACATATAAAAATTTTTTTTAAGTTATATTTCAAATTACTGTTCGTTTTTGATGTTTATTTGATTTTTCCTGTATCAAATTTATCTTTAAGAAATATTTTTTGTTTTCTACCTTCTCCTAAAGAAATTTTAATTAATTTTAAATTATTCATAATTGAATTAATTTCGTTAATCTTTATAGCATGTTCATTATCTGGAAATTTAATATTCTCACTTGTTTTTACATAAAAGAAAAAGGACTCTGGATTATAAATTTGAGCATAGTATAATATTTTTACATCTGGTGAATGTAATCCAAATGCTATCTTATTTTTATTAATTTTTTTTTTCATTTCTGGTATGGCGTTTAAATTTATATCCTCATATTTGTGTGATAATGAAGTATGAATATAGTAGCCATTTTTGCCAAAACTATTACTAAATTTTTTAATTTCATCCATACTTGAGAAACCAGTTGAAATAAATGTCTTTTTATTAGTTTTTTTTATTTTTGTTATTATATTTTTGTTATAAAAATCCCTACTCAAAATTTTCCAAAAGTCACACCCCAAGGTATTTAACTGACCTATTAAATATTCATTGCTAATCGCAAAACCTATTTTTTTCTTTTTTTTGTGAACTTTTTTTATTATTTTTTTATAGAAATCTAAATTCAATTCTTTAGTTTTTATTTTAAAACCTTTAATAAATTCTTGAGAGGGTATTTGAAAAGTTACCGCATCAACATTTGTTTTTAAAATTTGGTCCATCATTTTTGTTGCTCGTAATTCTGAGCCCAAGTGATTTATTCCAATTTCACAAATAATCATGATTACAAAAATATAAGTTTTAAATTTAAATTATATATAGTAATTAATTTAAAAGTATACTAAATATCAGAAAATATGACCAAAGTTAAAATTTATGGTGCAGGCTCAATTGGAAATCATTATGCATATGCTTTTAGAAAAAGATCTTGGGATGTAAAAATTTTTGACACAGATGACAAGGCTCTTACTAGAATGAAAAAAGAGATTTATCCAAATAGATATGGAAAATGGGACCCAAAAATAAAACTGATTAATAAAGATGATAATAGTTTCTATGATTTAATAATAATTGGAACTCCACCAGATACACATTTAAAAATTGCAAATAAAATTCTTAAAAATTTTCCACCAAAAATTCTTCACATAGAAAAACCATTTTGTACACCTGATTTAAAAAATTTAAATCTATTTTTGAAAAATTTAAAAAAAACTAAAACCAAAGTAATAAGTGGGTACAATCATACATTAACTAAAAATACAAAATTTGCAGAAAAATTTTTAAAAAAGAATTATATTGGCAAAATTTTAACTATCACATCGTATAACCGGGAATATTGGAAAACAATTTTTGATGCCCATCCATGGATAAAGGGTGCTTCGGATAGTTATTTAGGTTTTACAAAGAGAGGTGGTGGCTGTTTATTAGAACACTCTCATGCAATAAATATTTGGCAACATTTTGCTAATTATCTGAAATTAGGCAAGATTAATAAAGTTAACGCTAATCTAAATTTTATCAAAAAAAATAAAGTTAATCATGATGACTTAAGCATTCTCAACGTAACAACAGAAAAAGGTATTTTAGGAAACATAACTCAAGATGTAATTACGTGGCCTTCCCAGAAATTCTTAAGGATCGAAGGAGATAAAGGATATTTAGAATGGCACACTAATTATACAAATAATTATGATGCAGTAAAAATTGGAACAAGAAAAAGTGAAAAGATTTATAAATTTAAAAAAAAAAGACCAGATGATTTTGAGGGTCAGGTGGAAGTAATTCAGAAACTACTAAATGGTAAAAAATTGCCAAATTTAACAATTTCATTAAAAGAAACATTAACTACTATGTTGATTATTTCTGCAGCTTTAAAATCTAATAAATATAAAAAAGAAATTAAGATTAATTATGCAAAAGGTTTTACTCTTGCAGCATTAAAATAAATTTAATGTATAAAAATAAAAAAATTTTAGCAGTAGTGATGGCAAGAGGTGGGAGTAAAGGAATAAAGTATAAAAATCTGAGAAAAATTAATGGAAATTCTTTAATATCAATATCAGCCAAATTATTAAAAAAGATTAAGATTATAGATAAATCGATTATTTCTTCAGATAATGAAAGTATAATTAAAGAAAGTACAAAGTTTGGTCTAAAAAAATTATTTAAAAGACCTGATTTTTTATCAGGAGATATAGTCAGTGATTATGATGTAATGAAGCATGCATTAATAAGTGCAGAGAGAATTGATAAAACTAAGTATCACTTAGTTTTAATGATACAGCCAACATCTCCATTAAGGCAAGCAAAACATATTACAGATTGTATTAAACTATTTTTTAAAAAAAAAGATACAACATCTGTCTGGAGTGTTAGCAAGGTCGATACAAAATTTCATCCAATGAAAATTTTAGAAAAGAAAGATAGTTTTTTGAAATATTATCATTCTAAAGGTCCAAAAATAATAGCTAGACAACAATTAGATGAAAAATATTTTAGAAATGGAATTTGCTATGCTGTTAGCAGAAATACTATTTTAAAAGAAAAAAATCTAATGGGAAAAAAATCAGTGCCCTACATTATGAATGACAAGGTAGTAAATATTGACACGATTGAAGACTTAGAGCTTGCTGCTTACTATATTAAGAACTTTTCTCAGGTAAAAAAATAACACCTATCATTTTTCGCCGTGTATTTTTTTTCATAGGTTTAAAACCATGGTAAATATTATAACCTGTTTTATAGAGTATTGCTGTGTTATTTAATTTTGTAACTTCAAAATACTTGTCCTCATAATTATTGCTGTGGGATAAACATAAACCACCTGAGTTTTCTCCATCATTACCCTCCAGAAAGATTATTAAATTAAATCCATCTTTATATTCGGAAACTTTTTCTGTACCATCCAAATGATATGGTACTTCACTTCCTTCTCCTGCATCCGTTAGAGCAATATTGCCAGTTGTTTTTAATCTTATCCCAACTAATTCATTAAAGCTGTCTATACTTTTTTTTGACAAGAAAGTTTTTATTATTTGATCAATCCAAGGATATTTTGTAAGTCCAGTTCTAAACTCTTTTGGAAAGGTATTATAGAAGGTTCCTATTTTTGCTGGTGGATCAAAATAAATTTTTTTTGGCCAATTTTTTTTTAAATACTCATAATAATTTTCTGAAAAAAATTTTTCAATAAAAATATAATTATTTTTGTACAATTTTTCTTTTTTTTCTATAATTAAATCAAAATTAATTATTTTTTCGTTATCCTTTAAAACATAATTATTAGTTTTCACTTTAATTACATGTCTTAAACAAGACCTAATTAGTTTTATTAATTTAGGTAATCTAAAATATAAATATAGTTTTTTTCTAAATGGTAGATTACTAAATATGTTTTCTTTAAATGAGTATGCCATTTATTGTAAAATTTGAATTTTGTTATTTCTTAATTCAAATATTTTATCACATTGACTCAGATTTTCAATATCATGAGAAATTATGATTAAGGTAATCTTCTGCGATAATTTATAAATCATATGTAATATTTTTTTTTCAGTTAATTTATCCAATGAGTTTGTTGCTTCATCCATAATCAAAATTTCTGGTGAATTGAACAATGCTCTTGCAATACCTATTCTCTGAATTTCACCACCAGATAACTTAGAAGCTTTTTCCCCTAAAGATTGGTTTTTCTGTAAATTTAGATCATTTTCAAGTTCACGCAATTCGCATTGATTAATTATATTTTTAACTTTTTCTAAGTTTTTTTCATTATTAAGATTACCAAACAAAATATTTTGATAGATATTTTCATCTAGTAGATTAATAGATTGCCCAACATAACCAATTTTTTTTCGCCAATTTAATGAACTAGAATTAATTGCAACTCCATCCACAAGAAATTGACCTTCTGTAGGCGTCAAAAGTCCTAAAACAAAATCTATTATAGTGCTTTTACCTTCACCACTTTTTCCTACAAATCCTATATTTTCATTTTTATTTATTCTAAAATCAGTATCAGTAATTATTTTTTTTGATCCTTTTTTATAATTAAAGGATATATTTTTTAAGTGAATTTCTTTATCAAATTTAATTTCTTCATCACTTTTGTAGAAGTTATTTTCTTCAGTTGTATCTTTTGTTTGAATTTGTTCATAAATATTATCAAGTACTCTTTTACCTATCCTAAAGTTTTGTATTCCTTGTAAGATTTTACTAAGTGATGGCAATAACCTGTATGCTGAAGCAACATATAGACCTATTATTACTAATAATTTGTCAAAGGTAACACCAATCTTAATAGAGACGATGATTAAGACTGATAAGAAAATTATACTTATCAATTCTAAAAAATTCCTTGGGTATAAATTTATATTACTGACGTCTTTAATAATTTTTGCATGAAATTTATTAAAATAATTATATCTGTTTAAAAAAAAATTATATTTATTATAAATTTTAATTTCTCTTATTGTTGAAAAAATTTCCATTAAAGATTTTATCGCATTACCAGCGTACTTTAATCTTTCGATACTCAAATTAATCAGTTTTTGTCTAAAGATAAAATTTATTAATAGTCCAGCCACTCCAAAAACAACTAATAATATTATAGATAATTTAGGCTCATATAAAATTAATAAAAGAATAATTCCTAAACTTAATATTATTTCAGAAAAAAGATCAATTATGGGTTGATAGACTTGTCCTTTCATTAACCCCACTTCTGATTGGATATTTCTAATTAGAAGGGCAGAGTTGTGATTTGTTAAAAATTCCCAATTACTAAACATGTATTTTTTTAAAAGCCTATATTGCAAATTTGTACTTACACTATAGATAAAATAAAATTTGATCTTATTAAAAATGATTACAAACAAAAATTTTATAACAAATAAAGAAATAAAAAAAATTAATGTAAGGTATATGTAAGAAGATTGGTTATTATTTTTAAAAATTTTAAAGACAAGGTTGTTAACTATTTCATAATTATCTAAAAAATTTGAGTCAGTAAAAAAGGATAATAATGGTATTACCATCGCTATCCCAATAGTTTCTATTGCCATGTTTGCAAATGTTAATATAAAAATTATTGATAAGATTTTTAAATTTTTTTTATCTGTAATTTTTAGTATTTTTTTTATTGAACTGATAAACATCTAATTAAAATATACTGAATAATACAATATTTAAGGAAATTACTTATGTCTATAGTGGTAACTGGAATATTTTGCAACTGGTAGAATTAAAGTGTTTTTTTGTATATTTAATTTAGTAATATTGTAAAAGATTTTTGTAATAACTGTATATTTAATTCATGCATATAGGAAATTGGAAATTTAACCACAATAAAAGTTCTTTTTTTGAAAGCCATATTAAAAGATCTGTCCCCGATTATTTATACACACATGGTTTAATTATTAAATTAGTTGATTTTTTTACTTTTCCCAAAAGCACCATTATAGATATTGGTGCAACGACAGGAAATTTAATAAAAAAAATACATAAAAGACATTCACAAAAAAATTTGAGTTTTATAGCAATTGAACCTGAAAAAAAAATGGTTAGGTTTTTAAAAAAAAATTTAAGAAATATTAAGAATGTTAAGATTTTAAATAATGATGCTGAAAATACTAATATTATAAAATCTGATGTGATAATATCACACTATACAATTCAATTTATTAAACCTTCTAAACGACAAGGGTTAATAAAAAAAATATATAAATCTTTAAATCAACATGGCTGTTTTATTTGGTTCGAAAAAATAAAAGGAAAAAATTCAAAATTTGAAATTATTTTATCTTCTTTATTAAACGATCACAAAGAAATTAATTTTAGTGCAAAAAATATTATCACTAAAGCAAAATCTATTCGTGGAATAATGGAACCTCTTGAAAACAGTGAGAATTTAAAGATGTTAAAAAAAGCTGGTTTCAATAGGTCAAAAATTCAAACAATACATCAAAATTTAAATTTTAAAGGATACCTCTGTTTGAAATGATTAATTTAAAACTCCCAAAGAAACTTAAGTTAAAAAGTCAGTATAATAATAAAACTCAAGTAAAAAATAATAAAATATTCAAATCTTTTTTTTATAAAATTGGTCTTTCCGATATTTATGAGGAGTCCCAAAAAAAAATTAAATTAACAGATAAAAGAATTTCAAATTATCCACATATTCCAGATTTAAAGGATTTATATTATCTTTATAATTTAATTGTTTTAAATAATAGAATTTCAATTTTAGAATATGGTACGGGTTGGTCTTCACTCATAATTTATAAAGCATTACTTTTTAACAAAAATAAAAATAATAACAACTATTACACACGAGCAGATAATCCTTATAGCCTAGATATAGTTGATAATTCCAAAAAATTTTTAAAAATTTCTAAAGAAAGATTAGATAAAAATTTTGGTAAAAAAAATAATATTAAATTTAATTATTCTCCAGTCAAGATGACTAAATTTAATGATCATTTTGCAACACATTTTACAAAGCACCCTGTAAAAAATCCAGATTTTATCTTTTTAGATGCCCCAAACAGTTTCTACGTTGATGGCAAAGTAGATAACTTTACAGTTAATAGTTTTGGAATGATGCCAATGGCTTGTGATATTTTAAAATTTGAATTTTTTTTGATACCTGGAACTATCATTATGATTGATGGTAGAGCTGGTAATACACAATTTTTATTAAAAAATTTCAAAAGAAACTGGAGACATATAAACTTGTATAATCATAGTATAAATATTTTGTATTTAGATGAGGCATCTTACGGTGTTTTTAATGATGAATCTAATAAGTTTCATTCATAAGAATAAAATTTATGTTATGGAACTATAATTGCTGGACCAGTAATTTTTCTTGCTTCTAAATCATTATGAGCTTCTATAACGCTCGAAAGAGGATATTTTTTAAAAATTTTGATATTAATTTTTCTCTCCCTATACATTCTGAATACTTTATTTGCTGCTTCCTCTAAATCTTCTCTAGTTTGAGTGTAATGATTACCTGTTGGTCTTGTAAAATAAAGGCATTTAGGCTGTATTGATTTGCTAACCATTAGAGGATCCAGCGCACCAGAGGCATTTCCAAATGATACCATCATACCTCTAATTTTTAAACAATCTATAGAACCATCAAATGTTTTTTTTCCTACGCCATCATATACTACCGAGACACCTTTGCCTTTTGTTATCTTTAATACTTTTTTTACAAAATCTTCTTTTGAGTAATTAATTACATGATCACATCCATAACTTTTAGCTAATTTAATTTTTTTTTCAGAGCCAACAGTACCAATAACCTTACACCCTAAGCTTTTTGCCCATTGACAAAGTATTTGTCCTACGCCACCAGCAGCAGCATGAAATAATATTATTTCCCCCGATTTTACAGCATATGTTTTATGTAAAAGATAATATGCAGTTATTCCTTTGGTCATTAAAGTTGCTGCAATATCAAAATTTATACTTTTAGGAATCTTGATAAGTGTTTCAGTTGGAAAAATTCGATGGGTAGCATATGAGCCAAGAGGTGATGAAGCATAAGCAACCTTGTCTCCTATCTTAAATTTTTTAACTTTCGATCCTATCTTTTTTATTATCCCAGATCCCTCCATTCCTATATTGGATGGTAAATTAAGAGGATATAGACCAGATCTGTGATATGTATCAATATAATTAAGCCCTATAGCTTTATTTTCAATTAAAACTTCATTTGCCTTAGGATCTTTTAATTTTATATTTTTTAATTTTAAAACTTCTGGACCACCTGTTTTTGAGATTAGTATCGCTTTCAAAATTTTGTTTTTACATTAAGAGTTTATTGATAATTTTTTTTCGTACTCAATCATTTCATTGATTAGTTGATCTAAATTAACTTTTGGTTTCCATTTTAAATTTTTTCTTGCTTTTGCTGCATTACCCTTAAGAAAGTCAACCTCTAAAGGTCTGAAGTATATTTTACTCACTTTGATAATAATCTTTCCTTTTTCATTTACAGCTTGTTCTTTTAAACCTTTGCCTCTCCAAAATAGCTTTAATTTTAAGCATTTTGCAGTTTTGTTTATAAATTCTTTTATTGTATATTCTTTACCAGTAGCGATGACATAATCATCAGATTTTTTTTGTTGAAGTATTTTATAAATTGCCTCAACATAATCTGCGGCATGTCCCCAATCTCTTTTTGCATATAAATTACCTAAAACTAATTGTTTTTGCTTTCCATATTTAATTTTCGTAAGTGAGCTTATAATTTTTTTGGTAACAAAGTTATCCCCTCTAAAAGGACTTTCATGATTAAATAAGATGCCGTTTGAAGCAAAAATCTTATATGCATCTCTATAATTTTTTGTAATTAAATGTGCAAATACTTTTGCAGTTCCATATGGGCTTTGTGGATTAAGAATTGTTTTTTCTGATTGAAACTTGTCATTAGTTTTACCAAACATTTCTGATGTCCCAGCCTGATAAAATTTAATTTTTTTTCTATTATTGCGAATTGCCTCCAAAATTGTTAATACACCAATTGCATTGACATTTGCAGTATAAAGTGGAACGAAAAAAGAAACCCCAACATGTGATTGTGCAGCTAAATTATAAATTTCATCAGGAGAAATCTTATTAATTAAACTTTGTATTGATGAAGCATCAGTAAGATCTCCATAGTGTAAATGAAAATCTTTATGATTTAATATTTTATCAATTCTTAATGTTGGAACTGACGAGGATCTTCTTTTAATTCCATGAACTATATAATTTTTTTCTATAAGTAGTTTTGATAAATAATAGCCATCTTGACCAGTGACACCAAATATGATCGCATTCTTTTTTTTCATATTTATTTATAACAATTACTTAAAAAAAAACATTAATAAATTGAAAAAAATCGGCATCACAGGTAGCACAGGTCTTTTGGGTAAACTATTAACCAAAGAGTTGAGAAACAAAAATAAAGATATTGGAGCCTGGTATAACTGAAATACTTAAAGACAAAACTAATTCTTTGATTGTTGAGAGTAATAATGTAAACCAGTAGAACAATGTTATTAGAAAAATTCTTAAAAACAAAACTTTATCAAAAAAATTAGTTTGAACGCATATAAGACTGCAATTGATAATACATGGGAAAAGTGAGCAAATAAAATGATTTTAAACTGAAAATAAATTATGAAAATTTTAATAACTGGATGTGCAGGTTTTATTGGATTTAATTTAGCTTATGCCCTTTTAGAAAAGAAGAATCTTGTGGTTGGTATCGACAATTATGACAATTATTATTCAATAAAATTAAAGAAAAAAAGAATTTCATTACTTAAAAAATTTAAAAATTTTAAATTTTTAAAGATTGATATTGCTAATGAAACTTTGTTAAAAAAAAATTTAAGAAAAAAGAAGATTGATATTATTTTTCATTTTGCAGCACAGGCAGGTGTAAGATATTCTTTAGTTAATCCACAAAAATATATTAGATCAAATTTAAGTGGTTTTTGTAATTTAATTGAGTCAGTAAAAAATACTAAAGTTAAAAAATTTATTTATGCCTCCTCTAGCTCTGTTTATGGTGAAAGCAGAAATTTTCCATTATCAGAAAAGCAGCCAATAAAACCAAAAAATATTTATGGCATGACTAAAAAGTTTAATGAAGAGTTGGCAGAAAATTATTCAAAATTATATAATATAAATATGATAGGTTTGAGATTTTTTACAATTTTTGGTGAATGGGGAAGACCAGATATGTTCGTAACAAAATTTTTAACTAGTTCTTTTAAAAAAAAAGTTTTTTATCTTAATAACCGTGGAAATCATGTAAGAGATTTTACATATATTAAAGACTTAATTCAAATTTTAATAAAATTACAAAAAATGAAATTAAAAAAAAAGCATGATATTTTTAATGTATGTTCAGGAAAACCAATTAACATAACTAAAACGATTAAATATTATTCAAAGACTATTAATAAACCAAAAATTGTCATGAGATCTTTACAACAAGCAGACATAATCAAAACTCATGGTGATAACTCTAAGTTAAAAAAGTTTATAGGAAATGTCAAATTTACTCAATTTGAGACTGGCTTAGACAATACACTTAATTGGTTTAAAAAAAATAAAATTGAAAAAATTCTTTAAGACTCAATTTCCATCTCTTTAAATTTTTAATTAATTTTTTTGATTAAGAAAAGTATCAATTCTTTTTGTAGGTACAGATGAAGATCTTCTTTTTATCCCACGCACAATATAATTTTTGCTTAGAAGAAGTCTTGTTAAATAATATCCATCTTGACTAGTAACTCCAAAAATCAAAGCTATTTTTTTTTTCATAATTTAACTATAATATCTTTAATTATAAACTTTTAAATTATTACTGCATTGAAAAAAATTGGAATTACAGGTGGATCTGGTCTTTTAGGAGGTTTATTAATAAAAGAATTAAAAAAACGTAATATTTTATTTTCTAGTTTTGATGGTGATATTACTAATAAAATTCATGTAACAGAATGGCTAGTTAAAAATAAATTTATAGAATATATATTTCATTTCGCAGCATATACATCTGTTGATAAATCTGAAAAAAATAGAAAGAAAGCCTATAAAATTAATGTGGTAGGAGTAGAAAATCTAATTAATTCAATTTGCAATAATAAAAAAAAAATAATATTTTTTTTTGCAAGTACTTCACATGTGTACAATTTTTCAAAAAAAAAAATTAAAGAAAACACTAAATTAGCTCCAAAAAGTTATTATGGTAAAACAAAATTATTAGCTGAAAAGAAAATTAGAAGAACTAAAAATAAAAATTTTAATTATTTTATAGCAAGGATTTTTAGTGTTTTTCATATAAGGCAAAAAAAACCATTTTTATATCCTTCTATAAAAGATAAATTAAAGAGCACTAAATCAAAGAAAATTTATGTTAAAAATGCAAATAATATAAGAGATTTTTTGAATGCTGAAAAAATAGTAAAAATAATTTTTAAAGTTCATAAAAAAAAATTAATAGGTACCTATAATATAGGATCAGGTAAAGAAATGACTGTAAAAGATTTTATTAAAAAAAATATAGATAAAAATATAAATGTAGTTAGTAATATAAAAACTAATTCACTAGTTGCTAATATTAATAAATTAAAAAAGGCTCTCTAATGATAAACGTTAAATTTAAGTATAAATTAGCAGATGATACAATAGATAAATCAGAAATTATAAATCTAAGTAAATGGTTAATAAAAGGTCATAAATTAACTCAAGGTAAAAATACTCAAATTTTTCAAAATAATTTTTCGAAATATCTTGGCATTAGGCAGTCAATTTTTGTTAATAGTGGCTCGTCTGCAAATTTATTAATTGCCCAATCATTGCTTGAGTCTAAAATGTTAAAAAACAAAATAGTTATAGCTCCAACATTATCTTGGTCCACAACTGTAACACCTTTCCTTCAATTAGGTTATGATGTTAAGCTCTGTGATACAAATTTAGAGGATTTAGGTCTTAATATTCAACATTTAGAAAACCTTTGTAAACAATATAGGCCGTCAGTAATTATCTTAGTTCATGTTTTGGGACATGCAAATAATTTAAAAGAAATACTTAGAATATGTAAAAAATATAATATTTTTTTAATTGAGGATACCTGTGAGGCATTAGGCTCAACGATTAATAAAAAAAAATTAGGAACCTTTGGTATTGCTTCTTCTTTTTCATTTTATTATGGCCATCATATTTCAACAATAGAAGGAGGTATGGTTTGCACGAATAATAAGGATTTAGCTAATATAATGAAATCAGTTAAATCTCACGGATGGTTGAGAGAATATACAAAAAAAGACCAAAAAATAATTTTTAAAAAAAACAATATTTCAGAATTTCAATCAAAATTTAGTTTTTTTTATTCAGGATTCAATATTAGGTCGACTGACCTAAATGCATACTTGGGAATAAGTCAACTTAAAAAGATTAATAGAATTTCAAAAGTTAGAGAGATTAATTATAATATTTATAAAAAAAATTTAAAAAATTTCCATTTTTTAAATTGCAATACAACTAAACTATCAAATTTTGGATTTGCCACATTAGTTGATAATAGAGAGCAAGTTTATGAACACTTACTTAAAAAAAAAATAGAATGTAGGCCAATTATTGCTGGAGATATATCAAATCAACCTTTTTGGTTAAAAAATAATAAAAAACAGAAATTTCCTTTTGCAAATTTAATAGATAAAAATGGAATTTACTTACCAAATCATGCAAATTTAAGTAAAAAAGATGTAAATTATATCTGTAGCGAATTTAGTAAAATCGCAAAGATTATAAAAATTTAATTTATTAATAGTCAATGACTAATTTCATAATTATTCCATCTTATAACGAAGGTCAAAATATAAACGTTATTTTAAAAAAAATAAGTGATTGTAAGATAGAAAATTTAGTAGTTGTCATTGTAGATGACTCAGAAATAAGTTTTAAAAGTAAAATTAATACTCAAAAATTTAAAGTTATATATTTAAATAGAGGAAAAAAAAATGGAAGAGGATCAGCCATTTTATTTGGCATATCTCATATTTTCAGTTTAGATTTAAATATAGGTTTAATTATAGAAATGGATGCTGACATGTCACATAATCCTAATGAGTTATTAAATAATATGGATTATTTTAAAAAAAAAAAATTAGATTTATTAATTTCTAGTCGCTATTTAAGTGACAGTAGAATTATTAATTGGCCGTTAAGAAGAAAAATTCTTTCTTTTTTATCAAATAAACTATCAAAGTTTTTACTGAATGTTCCTGTAAGTGATTACACAAATGGGTTTAGAATTTACTCGCCTAAATCTGCAAAATTTATTATAGAAAATTGTGGTAAAATAGGAGATGGCTACATCATATTGTCAGAAATATTAATAGTTTTGTATTATAATCATTTTGCAATTGATGAAATCTCAACAACATTCGTTAACAGAATTAAAGGAAATAGTAATGTTACAATTAAAGAATTATTATTTTCACTACTAGGCCTATATAAAATTTGGCAAATCAAAAAAAAATTCAATTAAGATAATTGTGTTTCCAAATATCCTGATAGTCTCAGTGATAATTGAATTATAGATAGTGTAGGGTTTGTATGACCACCAGTTGGAAAAACAGAACTTCCACATACAAACATATTCTCTAAACCATGAACTTTTAAATCTTTGTTGACTACTGATGTATTTTCATCATTACCCATTCTAGTTCCACCTATATGATGGTAACCTGCATCTGAAATAAAATTTTCAAGATTATAAGAGTCGTTATGAGCAATTCTACCAAGATCTTGTTTAATAAAAATATTACCAATTAAATTTACCATTTCCTTTGAAGTTTCTAGAGTTTTTTTAGATATTTTGTAATTAAGAGAAACTCTAGGAATTCCAATCCTATCTTTTGAATCAATCAAAGATATTCTATTTTTAAACTCTGGTTCTTGCTCCCAAGATGAGCTAATTGTAATTCCACACAATAAATTTTTATTAAACAATTTAACCATCTGAGTAGATATTTTTGGAGCAACACATAAAAGATCTTTAAGTGTATCTTTTATAGAATGATTATCTCTGTCATGTATTGTTAAAAATGCACAAGAATTTAAAATTTTTTGTTTTTGAATTATTTTTTCTGTTGGTGATAAAGATACTGTATAGTTTCCCCAGTTTCTAAAATTCTCAAAATAATCAAAATTATTGTAAAAAAAATTTTTAATCTTTTTAAAGTTTCCAATTCCTGTTCCAATAACTTTAAAGGGATGCTCCATCCAAAAACATCCTACAGGCATTTTTTCTGATATTGATTTATTATTTTTTTGAAACCATAATAATAATCTTGAATTTTCAATGCCACCGCATGCGAGAACTAATATATTTGTATCAATATTAATTATATTGCCTGCATTAATTGTAATTTGTTTAACTCTTCTATTCTCAATTTTTATATCAAAGATTGAACTGTTCAAAGCAAGATTTATATATTTTGAATTTTTAATATGTTCAAAATATTTATCAAAAAACATTACATTTGATTTTTTAAATTCTATTATCTTTAAATCATTGGAAATTTTTTTCTCTCTAAATTCATTTTTAATATCTAAGATTTTACAAGAATTATCAAGAAAGGGATCTAAATCTACTTTATCTATAGGCCATTTTTTAAAATCATAATCATTTAATATTCCACATGTTCCTCCCCAATGTCCAGAAGTGCCACCAAATTGACTTAGTCGTAATTCAGATAGATTATTTGGAAAATTTCCAATTACATCACCTTCATATCTTTTTTGAGCTTTATCAGTATAAAATTTATCACCCGATTCTATGATTAGACATTCTATTTTTTTTTTTTCTAAATCTAGAGCAAGAGATACTCCAGCAGGCCCCGATCCACAAATGACAACTTTAATTTTTTTATTAGATAAATGATTTAAATCAATAATCATCACTTTGTAAAACCCAGTTTAATCTTGATTTTTGGTTATTTATTTTTTTTTGATTAAAAGTTGTGCACATTATTAATAGAAAAAAACCTTTAAAAAAAAAATTAATAGTTTTTCTTTTATTCAAGTTAACTTTATTTGATGTCATAGACTTTATTATATATATAATAAAACATTAATTATTAGTAGAAAATAAGTAAGTTAAAATATTATATATGAAAACAAAATATTTAATCTCATTACTTGTGGTATTTTTTTTAATTTTATTTTCAATTAATTTTGCATCAGCGTATATTCAAAATAAATTGATTTCCCTAATCAATTCAAAAAAATTTGAACAATTCATAATTATAAGAATAGATGATTTTTTAGAAAGATTAAGTGAAGGCGAATTAAGTGCAGATCAAATTGACTACTATTCAAATTTATTTAATAAAATAGAAAAAAAATTTAAGCCAATAATTGAGAATTTAAATAAAAAAAATTAATTTAAATGTTTTCTGAAAAAAATAAATTAATTATAGCTTTAAGTATTTTTTTTTTTTCAAGCATTATCGGATCTTTTTTTCAGGCAAAATACACATATGACCCATTTCATTGGGGACTGGTAGGTCAAAGTGCTTTAGATTTATTAGATAATAAAACTCCGTACAAAGATATATTTATACACTATGGTTTTTTTTCAACTCTAACACAATCATTAATTTTATTTATATCTAAAAAAGATATTATTTATTTACTTTATTTTTCAGCACTTTTTTACTCTTTGGCAAATTTTGTATTGTGTCAAATAGCATATAAATTTTTAAGCTTTAGGATCACATTATTAATTGCATTGATAATTTTTCTTGTACACCCATTTGCCAATCACCCTTGGTATAATTATCAATTTTATTTATTATTAGTTTTATCTCTTTACATAATTACATTTAAAAATGATTTAAGTTTTTTTTTCTCAGGTTTTTTTATTGCCTTGTCCACACTTGTTTATGAAAATTTTTTATATTTAAGTTTTTTAATCTTACTGCTTGTTACAATTATTAATTATAAAGATAAAAAGAAAATGTTCTTATTTATTGTAGGTTATTCTATTCCCATTGCATTATTTCATTTATTTTTATTTAATTTTGGACTTCACAAATATTGGATAAAAACATTTACTTTAAACAGTGCATTTCTTGAAATTTATGATTTAAATATATTTGAACTATTTTATACGTATGCAAAAACACTTTTATCAAAAAACATATTTACTGAAACTTATTTTTATATATTTTTTATAATTTTTATTTCAAACATTTATATAATCTTAAAGTTATCATCAAAATTTTTTTATCAAAAGAAATTAAATTTTGAATCTCAAATATTTTTATATTGCACCTTTATATCTAGTCTACTTTTTTTAAGCACCCTACATAACCCAACTATTTTTAGATTTTCAACTGGCCCAATAATTGGAATAGTTCCTTTACTTTTTCTATATGAAAATTTTAATCATAAATTCAAAAACTTGTTATTAGCCTTTGTTTTATTGATTTTATTTTCTAGTTCAGTTTTGCCCATTAAAAGTCAAAACAATAAATATTTTCCATTATTTTCAGAAATAAAAGAAAATGTTAATAACAAAAAATTTATATTTTTTAAGTCACAAATTTGGAGTCAAAAAAATTGGGCGCAACTTGATATAATAGACAAGACAGCAAAAAATGTTAGCAAACAATGCAATAGTGTTTCGAAATTTATGAATTTAACTAATGATGCTTATTTTTATATGGTTTCAAATCAATATCTTAAATCTGAACAATATATATATTGGTATAAAAATGAACGTTATTATAATGTATTGTTTGCTCATTTTGAAAAAGATATTGATGAACAACTTAATGAAATTATAGTAAAAAATGATGCAATTATTTTTTTTAACATTCGAGATAAATTTTTTTTAGCTAACAATTTTAATTTGAAAAACTTTTCAATAATTGAAACACCATATTCATATCAACAAAAAAGAAATGCCATATTAATTCCAAATGAATGCTATCAAAAAATAAAAAATATTTTATAGCTAAATAATTTTATTTAATGAATAAACATATAAATAGAATACACAAAATAGACCTCCTAAGAGGTGTGGCAATCATATTTGTAGTGTGTTTTCATTTTATGTGGCACTATTCACCAGAATATCTACTAAGAGATGATAATTGGTCTTTAAAATTGGCTTCTTATGGATGGACTGGTGTAGATATTTTTTTCATTGTAAGTGGATTTTGTATAGCAATGACAATAGAAAAAATTCCAAATTTATCAGAATTTTATGTGAGAAGATTTGCTAGAATTTATCCAGCTTATGTTTTTTGTGGATTGATAACTTTAATTTTTTTTTATTTATTTGATTTACCTGGAAGGGAGGTAAGTTGGTTTACAGGTGTTATGAATTTAGTTTTTGCAAACGTAATACCAGGCCTAAACTTTCAATATATTGATGGAATATATTGGGCACTTATTATTGAATTAAAATTTTATATTATCTTTGGTTTAATTTACTACACTTGTAAAGATCTTAATAAGAGTATTTTTATTTGGATTCTAATGAGCGTTATTTTAAATATTGTTCTTTTAATTGATAATAATTTAATTTTAAGTTTAAGTTCAATTTCACCTCATGCAAATTTGTTTTTAGTTGGGTTAGTTGCTTTTAATTATAATAGAATAAATATTAAATATTTAATACTAATAGCCATCTTATCACTATTAAATATCATTCTAAATGAAAGATACGCAGAAAATCAAATGTACTTTACAATCCTAATCTTAACTACTTTTTTTATTTTAAAATTAAATATTAATTTAAAAATAAATTATATATCGTGGGTGGGATTAATTTCTTATAGCTGGTATTTAATTCATAATGCCGTAGGTTTGATCATTATCAGAGAATTAAATAAATTAGAGTTGCAACAATATTCAATAATATCAGCAATATTTTTAACTCTTTTTTTATCTTGTATTTCTTTTTATTTAATTGAAATGAAATTTAAAAAAATAATTTTAAAAAATTATCTAAAATCGTGAAGAAATTTATTAATTAGCAAATCTAACTTTTTATTATTTATTATTATTCTTGGATTATATTTTATAATTCCAAACCTTCCAACTTGATGAACTGTTACAATGTTTTCAATATTTTTATAATGTCTTCGCTTTAAATAATCATCAATTATAATAGTTATATTTTGAGCTTTTTTCTTTTTAAGAAAGCGAATTATTTTTAATGTGGTCAGAATCCTAAATCTACCATCTATTAAAATAAGATCAGGAATTACTCCCTGAGAATTATAAATATTTGTAAGATAATTACTGTAATAATTAATTTTTTTTCTAATCATATAAGTAGGTAATATGGGAATTGAAAAATATTTAGTCGGACCAATATCAAGATATTTAATTTGTTTAATATTTTTTTTCAAGAAAGAGTAAAAACTTTTATCCGCTTCTAATGAAATAAATTTTTTCTTATTTTTTTTAGCAAAAAAAGTGCTAGCGCCCGAACCATATTCTAGATAAAATTTGGATTTCTTTAAG
>Ga0209631_10000989_pt1 | contig 37865 bp, 29 predicted proteins | sample COG_08_FD_184752 | JGI IMG/M metagenome (GOLD analysis project Ga0209631, IMG submission 184752) | Pelagic Microbial community sample from North Sea - COGITO 998_met_08 (SPAdes) (version 2) | ecosystem: Environmental > Aquatic > Marine > Neritic zone/Coastal water | place: Helgoland, sampling... | reverse complement strand
CGGGCGTCGATGTGACCACTCTGAGCCAATGCTTGCCGCGATTGCTTAAAAAAGGCCCTGTCCAGTTGTTCGCCGCAGGAGTGCCATGAGATGCCACCACCTGTGCTGCAAACTCTGCTGAAAATATTGAGGCTAAATCGCGCTCGCTGAGCGTCGGCAGAGGCCTACCAAGGGAGGGCTCTGCCGCAAGCGCCAACTGAGCAGTGCGCAGATCATCTCGCGACAGCACGACCTCCTCAATGTCGAACAGGGCGAGCTGTCTGTAGCGTGATAGATTATTGCTAAAAAAGTCGCTTAGCTGTGCGGTGCTGGGTTGTATGATCTCGGCACTCATCACATGCAGCATTTTTTGGGCGAGCAGCGAGCGAATGCGAGAATCATTGTCTAGCCCGCGTGCAAATGCCTCGATTACCAGCGCCTCCTCTTCGATATAGGCGGAAGTTATCTCGAGGCGTTTGCTTTCCGACAAAGGCTCACCGCTGTTGAGTTCTTCGAGAAAAAGACGAGCCTCTACCTCAGAACTGTCGATCAGGAGGGTAGTCTTCTCTGCAGGCTTGAGCAGGGCGCTGGCCCCAAAGAGTAGGGCGGCGATAAAAGTAAATAGCACTAAGGGTTCTTGCAAGGGCGCTTGAACAATCTTTGCTGGCATGGCGGGTAATCTTCTCGTCTGCTTGCTGAAAACGGCTTGGTTACTAGGTGTAGTGCTATACAAGGTAAAAACAGGTCTATATAATGCTGTTTTTGTAGAGTGTGGTAAATCCTATGTTGCGAATAGCTGAAGAAGCCCTAACATTTGATGACGTACTGCTGCTGCCTGCTCACTCCACCGTCCTCCCCAAGACAGTAAGCCTCGAGTCTAGACTCACCGCATCGATTGCCCTCAATATCCCGCTTGTCTCTTCTGCGATGGATACGGTCACCGAAGCGCGTTTGGCTATTGCGATGGCGCAAGAAGGTGGCATTGGCGTGATCCACAAAAGCATGACTGTGGAGAAGCAAGCGCGCGAAGTACGGTTAGTCAAAAAATTCGAGAGTGGTGTCGTTAAAGACCCAATCACAATCGCGGCGTCGGCTACGATAGGTGAGCTCATTGCCTTAATCAAAGAGAATAACATTTCCGGCATGCCAGTACTCGATGGTAATGACCTTGTCGGAATCGTGACTAGTCGCGATGTTCGCTTTGAGGCTAACTACGCGCTGCCAGTAAGTTCGATAATGACGACGAAAGAGCGTCTGGTCACTGTGCGTGAAGATTTCGACCTCGCGGAGGTTAAAGAGCTTTTGCACCGTCATCGTATCGAGAAGCTCTTGGTTGTGAATGAAGCTTTCGAACTGCGTGGTCTGATTACGCTCAAAGACATTCGCAAATCCGAAGACTATCCCAATGCCTGTAAAGACGAATACGGGCGCTTGCGCGTCGCTGCAGCCGTAGGCACAGGTCCTGACACTGCCGATCGTGTCGATGCGATCGTAGAGGCAGGGGTCGATGTTGTAGTGGTCGACACCGCGCATGGACACTCGCAGGGCGTTATCGATCAGGTGCGAGCCATTAAGACTAAGTACCCGAATCTGTCGGTAATTGGTGGCAATATCGCGACCGCTCAGGCGGCTCTCGACCTCGCCGCTGCCGGCGCCGATGCAGTGAAAGTAGGTATAGGCCCCGGTTCGATCTGCACAACAAGAATCGTGACCGGCGTAGGCGTGCCGCAGATGACTGCGGTGGCAAACGTGGTCGATGCGTTAAAAGATACTGATGTCTGCGTGATCTCGGATGGCGGCATTCGTTTCTCTGGCGATCTTGCGAAAGTCATCGCCGCTGGCGCTAATGTAGTCATGGTCGGCAGTCTGCTCGCGGGCTCTGAAGAGGCGCCTGGCGAAGTAGAGCTCTATCAGGGGCGCAGCTACAAAGCCTATCGCGGCATGGGTTCGTTGGGTGCGATGTCGCATTCGCAAGGCTCAAGCGACCGCTATTTTCAAGACACCGATTCGGGCGCCGAGAAACTCGTCCCCGAGGGTATCGAAGGGCGTGTGCCTTATAAGGGACCGATGTCGGCAATCGTACATCAGCTCATGGGTGGGCTGCGCTCGAGCATGGGTTATACCGGCAGCGCAGACATCGAAACCATGCGCACCAAGACCCAGTTCGTAAAAATCACGGCGTCGGGCATGAGCGAATCACATGTGCACGATGTGTCCATCACCAAAGAGGCACCTAACTACAGGATGTCTTAAGGAGTGGCAGCGCTGAGGCAGGGTATGCCTCACCGCTGCGCTTCTCGGTCAGTTCGCTGGCTTTCCCCTCTAACACGCGCTTTTAACAGCACACACCTAAAACGAGATGGCCTTCGCTATGACCTCTGCCAATATTCACAGCCAAAAAATCCTTATCCTCGACTTCGGTTCTCAGTACACGCAGCTCATCGCACGTCGGGTTCGCGAGCTCGGCGTGTACTGCGAGATTTGGGATTACGCTGTCGATAAGGCGTTGTTCGATGAGTTTGCCCCCAAGGGCATCATTTTCTCCGGCAGTCCCGAGTCGGCTAATACGCCGGACTCACCACGGCCGCCCGAGTTCCTCTACGAATCTGGCCTGCCCATTTTAGGCATTTGCTACGGCATGCAGATCATGGCAGAGATGTTTGGCGGCAAGGTCGAAGGGTCTGCTAAATCCGAGTTCGGCTACGCTAAAGTTGACGCCTGCGCGCCGTCGCGATTATTCGATGGCATTCAAGACGGCGTCGATGCTAACGGCATCCCCCAGCTAGACGTATGGATGAGTCACGGCGATAAGGTTACTCAGGTGCCACCGGGCTTTGAGGTTATCGCGAAAACCGAGAGCGCGCCTATCGCCGCGATGGCTGACGCCGAGCGCAATTATTTCGGCATTCAGTTTCACCCGGAGGTCACTCACACGCTGCAAGGCCTGCCACTGCTCGAGCGCTATGTGCGCGATATCTGCGGCTGCGCAGCACTATGGACATCGGCCAACATCATCGAAGACGCGATCCAAACTGTGCGTTCTCAGGTTGGCACCGACACTGTGCTGCTCGGCCTTTCGGGCGGCGTCGATTCTTCTGTGGTTGCTGCGCTGCTTCACAAAGCGATTGGTGATCAGCTCGTGTGCGTTTTCGTCGACAACGGTTTGCTGCGCCTCAACGAGGGCGATCAGGTGATGGCAACCTTTGCCAAGAACATGGGTGTTAAGGTCATTCGCGCCGACACCGAAGACCTGTTCCTTGGCAAGCTCGCCGGTGTCGAAGACCCCGAGGCGAAGCGCAAAGTTATCGGCAATACCTTTATAGAGGTGTTCGACGCCGAGGCCAGCAAGCTCGACAACGTGAAGTGGCTTGCGCAGGGCACTATTTATCCCGACGTAATCGAGTCGGCTGGCTCGAAGACCGGCAAGGCTCACGTTATCAAATCTCATCACAATGTAGGCGGCCTGCCCGACGACATGAAAATGGGCTTGGTAGAACCCTTGCGCGAGCTCTTCAAAGATGAGGTGCGCAAAATAGGCGTAGAACTCGGCCTTCCCTATGACATGGTCTATCGCCACCCATTCCCCGGACCAGGTCTCGGCGTTCGCGTGCTCGGCGAAGTGAAGAAAGAGTACTGCGATATCCTGCGCCGTGCTGATGCCATCTTTATGGAAGAATTGCATCGCTCGGATTGGTATAACAAAGTCAGCCAAGCATTCGCCGTGTTCTTGCCTGTTCGTTCAGTTGGTGTTGTCGGTGACGCGCGCCGCTACTCGTGGGTAATTACCCTGCGCGCAGTAGAGACCATCGATTTTATGACCGCCCGTTGGGCGCATCTACCGCCTGAGCTGCTCGAGACGATTTCCGGAAGGATTATCAACGAGGTCGCTGATGTGTCGCGCGTGGCTTACGATATTTCTTCTAAGCCGCCGGCTACTATTGAGTGGGAGTAATAGGGTAACTCTAAACTATTGATTTATATAGATTTGTGAGTTACAAAAAAGTTGCAAAGAGCCCCGTTTTTGGGGCTTTTTACAAGCAAAGTTACAAACGGTAGCGATTACTGCGCATCATAAGTATCGTGTATGAGTGCTAAGCGTAATTGACGCTGACACACATGTGGTGGGGCTTACCATGTATGAGTACGTTAACTCAGAGAGGTAAGCATGACAGCAGTAGCCCGTTTAGCTTTAGTGATAGACAATAGGAGAACGCAAAAACAGCGCAGCAAGCGCTCAGCTCCTACCCAGTCCTTCCTAACGGACAAGCACCCTATCTACGGCGGAATAGCAGACATCGTGAGAACTCAGTAAAGCGGCGGGTACTGGCACTTTCGTATGTGGACTAGCGAAGAAGGTAAGTACGTTCGTAAGACGCTGAAAACCAAGCACTTGGATACAGCTGTCGAGCGAGCGGAGAACGAGTTTTTCGCCATCAAAGCTAACGATAATAGTTATTACTGGAACTTTGCCAGAACTGCTAGACCCAATCGAAGGACAAGCTCCAAACTACCCTTCCACCAACGCCTTCATGCTAGCAAGCGCAGCTTCGAACATTTGCCGCCTCTGTGCGATATCTGCATCTTTCGCAGCCTGATCGGGCAAGTTAGAAACATCATACATTAGCGTATAGACTAGTTGAGCCGCTGCCTGGTTGACGTATCGCGCCTCAAGATTGCCGTGGTAAAAATTGTAAAATCCACTTTCTGGAGCAGGCTGAGCATAGCCATAGGATCGATCAGTTTGGGCAACTAGTACTTCAGTAATCCTGCCTCCTGCCAGCGATCTGACCGTACCGATTCCACCATCACCTGAGGTAATCTCGCAATCGACATCTAGCCACTCTGAAATGGCACAATAGTCACCGATTTTCTCCCAGACCAGTCTGACTGGAGCGTTAACATCAACTTCCATCTCTATAGTTACGTATTCAGATTGTGCGCTTACTGACGATACTGCGGCAAATAGTCCAGCGGCAGCGAAACCAAGAATTAGCTTTTTCATTTTGATATTCCTGTGTGAGAGAATCTTATCCAGTACATATATAGGTTGACACAAGAACATTAAGGCTATGTTATGAGTCGATTCAGGCCTGAGTAGCTAAAAGACTTGATTGGCCAAATATCATGCGAAAGCATGCGCCGCCCTCTGATTTGTTAATGTATTCGATCTTTCCTTCATGCAGCTTCACCACTTCCATTACTATCGCTAGGCCTAATCCGGCGCCAGGTGCTCTATTTGAAGGTGCACGGCGGAAGCGCTCGAAAATCTGCGCCCCTAAATCCTTGTCTATACCTGGACCTTGATCAGAAACCTCAATCACATAATCATCAGAAACATTGACTTTTACTTCCGTATCAATAGGAGTGTGATTAATCGCGTTTTCTATCAAGTTTCGTAGCGCATCTTCCACGGCCTGTTGATTGCCCTGGATAAAGACAGGTGAATCGGTGCCAGTCAATGCAAGAGATCGCTGCCGATCAATAGCCAATGGAGCCATGTAGTTCACTACATTAGTTGCACAAGACTTCAAATCGATCAATTCAGATCTATCCAATACGCCACTGTCGAGTCGGGCAACTTGCAGAAGTTGATTAACAAGGCGAGTCATACGTTCAACATCGTTGCGCAATGCGCGCGTATCGGCTTCTGACCCTAAATTTTCCAATGCGCCACTTATAACCGTAAGAGGTGTCCGTAGTTCATGAGCCGCATTCGCTGTAAATCGGCGCTGAATCTCAAATCCCTCTTCGACTCGGTCCATTGCCTGATTAAATGCTGCGACCATTGGTGCAATTTCGGTGGGTAACTCAGCAGTATCCAGGCGTACCGACAAACTCTCTGGCCGAATATTCGCTGATTGTGCGGCCGTCTTTATTAGGGGTTTTAATCCTCCTCGAATAGCAGCAATACCAACACCCAGGGTCACCAGGACGAAGATCGGAATTATCCAAACAACCGTTTCAGCGAACTCTTCGAGCATTTCCTCGAGGATAGCGTTTTCCGGGTTATAGGGTTCCGCCACAATGACAGTGACCGTCCCTCTTCTACTGCTTTCGCGAGTGGCGAGGCCAGTATAGGCCTGAGCTTGGGAATCCGACTCGTCGAGAGTGAAATACTGAGCACGGCCTCGAGTCCAATTGACATTGCTGACCGCAGCTTCAAATCCTAGGTCAGAGGATGCCAGAGAGTTGCCTTCCTGGTCTCGAATAACATATGCAGTAGTAGCCTCAATGACACCTGCTTCCACTAATTGATCTGCCGACATAATGGGGCGATCATCATCTATCGAGAATGCAAGATCATCTGCATGGGCAAAAAGAATTTGGCGAGTGAGGGAGTTGGAGATTCTGTCACCGAGATAAAAGAAAAATGCTATTGCAATTAATATGGTGGCAACCAGGAATACCGCTCCGAGCCTTAGCGCCAACCGTAATTCCAGAGATTTCGATTGCAGGATATTCATCACTTCTGATCTACCAGTATGTACCCAATCCCTCGTACAGTATGAATTTTAATGCTCGCATTTTGTTCTTTCAATTTGCGACGAGCATGGTGCACGTGAACAGAGACAGCATTGGATTCAGGTTCACGATCGAATGCGTACAATTTTTCTTCCAGCACCTCTTTTGGTACTACTCTCCCAAATCGCCGAAGCAGTATTTCTAGAATCGACAGCTCCCTGCGAGAAAAAGAGACTGGATTTCTGCCAATAGTTACCTCGCGCCCGATCGTATCAAAAGTCAAATTGCCGGCATCGAGTACCGCACCCAGTGCACCTCCGGGTCTCCTTAATAAGGCTCTAATTCTGGAAACCAACTCTTTGATAGCGAATGGCTTGATCAAATAGTCATCGGCGCCAGCGTCAAGCCCAACTACACGATCTTCAACTGCTTCTCTGGCGGTAAGAATTAGCACTGGAATTTGTGATCCCTGCTTTCTGGCTTCCTTTAACACGCCCAGACCGTCACCGTCTGGCAAACCTAAATCAAGGATTGCTGCATCATAAGAAATATTGCTGATCGCACTATTGGCGCTTGCTGCAGTATTCACTGCATCTACAGTAAAGCCGGCCTTTTCCAGACCGTCTTTCAATACTTCTACAATTCGTTGCTCGTCTTCGACCACTAGCAGGCGCATTATGGTGTCCTTGAGATTGCTTTTACTGATATTAGCAAATAAATCTTCAAGTATATTTCCTAATTATTATCACAATATTAACAGTATTCCTGTAGTGAGAACTTGTCCGGAAAATATGGAGATCCTCATAATTCTGCCTTAATGATTGTATGAAAAACTGACTCCCAGACTGTATCCGGTGTCGGCCGGCTTCCTTTACATCGTCTTATGATGATTGGGGTACAACAAGACTATGATCATTTTTTCATACAGACCATTCCTACCTATGGTGTTGGACTCTAGAAACTCCTTTCTCAATTTAAAGCAGAAACACCGTGCATTGCTGGCTAGTTTGATTTGCTGCGGTATTTTTTTGTCAAATTTGGCAACCGCCCAAGAAAGCCTGGAAGCGCAGGTTAATACGGTAGATGGTGCGCGATACGTCGATCCCGGTGCTACAAATTCGACGGTCATCTATGAAGCTGTGTTTTTCGATCAGTTCAATCCTATGACGGCGAATGACATGTTGGCCCGAATTCCTGGTTTAAATATTGGAGGTGGCGGCAACTTCGGCGGAGATGCTGGCCGCGGACTTGGCACAGGCGGCAACATACTTATCAATGGGCAAAGAATCGCCGGAAAAGACAATTCCGCTAACGACCAACTTGATCGCCTCACAGCTGCTGAAGTAGAACGCATCGAAATTATTCGCGATACTTCTGGCGCACTGAATGTGCGCGGAGCCAGCGAAGTCATCAACATCGTAACCATTGAGTTGCCTTCTCGCTCCAGTACCCAACTGCAGCTTGTTCAGCGACTAAGTCACGATGACACTTATGAGCTTGGAGGAAACTTCGGCTGGTCTGCACAGTATGGCGATCTTCAAGCTCTGATTAATATCGAACATCGACCCAATTATGTTAACCGTGACGATCGGGAAATTCGCGCATCACCATCAGGAGATATTCTAGGTACGCTATTTGAAGAAGACATTCGCGATCAAGACGAACAGAACCTGAGTGCGAATTTGAGTTATGGCATTGGTCAGCATCGTATGCAACTCAATGCTCAGCTGGGTACCAGTGACTACCCGCGATTTGTCAGGCGCGACTTTGAAGATTTTGTAGGCGATATTGCTGTGCTTAGCGTCCAGGAAGAACTGTTTAGCAATAATGAGGACAGTTGGGAACTGGGAGGAGACTACGAATATAGCTTCCTGAACGGCTCGCGCCTTGCTTTCCTTTTCGTAGCCAATGAGGAAACGCGAGACTTTGTCAGGGAGCGATTTGTTGCAGAATCCATTAGCGAACCATTAAACAAGAATCTTTTCATAGACTCGCAGAGTGAGCGTAGTGAATTTATCTTACAAATTAACTACAACGTTACCGTCAATGTAGACCATTCTCTCCGTGTAGGATTTGAGCGTGCCGTCACACAGCTGGATTCGGCGCTCTTTATCGCCAATCGTACAGGAAGCGGCCCGGTCTCCGATCAGTTTGGAGGCCTGTTCCTAAACGAATCTGCATCCAACACTGGCACTCGAATTGAAGAAGAACGACACGAAGGCTTTATTTTTCACAACTGGACCATCAATGATAAGAGCGTTTTAGAAAGTAGTGTCGTTTTTGAGAACTCCGAAATCTCACAAACTGGAATAGTTAATAAGGTTCGAGATTTTCAGTTCTGGCGTCCCACATTCGATTACCGCTTCAACTTTGCGGACAACTTCCGTTTTCGTGGAACCATCACGCGAAAAGTTTCTCAGCTTAGCTTCTCCGCCTTCGCCGCCACTGCTAATGAAGATGACCGTGACATTGATGGATATGCAGGAAATCCTACATTGGAGCCAGAAACAAGCTGGCAATATGAAGCTGAATTGGAATATCGGTTGCCTAATGATGGAGGTGTCATTTCAAGCAGCATCTTTTATACGAATATCGACAACAAGATTGGCCGAATCGATGCCACCAGAGATCCGAATAGACCGCAATCTGCTACCGGCAACGTTGGGCCAGCAAAAGAATATGGCTGGAGGACGAGAGCAAGCTTCCGGCTTAATCAATTTAACCTTCCGAATGCGATAGTCTCTTTACGACTCAATGTGCTTGATTCAGAAATCCTTAACCCATTCATCAATCAGAATATACGCACAGACGATCGCGGAGGGGCCAATATTGAATTCCAACATGACATCACCTCCCTGAATCTAAGTTATGGCATCGACTATAACTATCCGATCTGGGGTGGTTTTCATGACGTGGACATCATTACTCGCACTCGCAACGATCGTGCTCGCTCACTCGATCTTTTTGTACAAAAAATCTGGTTTGATGATTGGGTGTTCAGGTTGGAATCTGAAAATACTCTCGATGCGTCAGGTTGTCGCTATCGAGAAAGATACGAAACTACGACGATAGCCGGGGATATCAGACTCATCCAAAACTCTTGTAGTAGTCGATACAGAACTTTGCTGTTAAGCATACAAACTACTTTTTAGGTGCTATACGACAATGAATAGAAGAAGATTTCTAATCGGTGGGATAAGCGCGGGTGCATTGGTGGCCTCTGGATACAATTTGCTATCGCCTAATGGTGGGAGAGCGTCAGCAATTAGTTTTCACAGCGTTGGTGGCGCCAGGAGGCAGATGCCTATCCCCCCACTACTTGATTCCACAGATGAGCGTCCAATAGAACTCACGATGGGTCGCGGACAGGTTGAATTGCTTCCAGGAATAATGACACCCACTACAGGTTTCAACGGTCCTAATCTCGGCCCCACAGTCAGGGTGCGCGATGGTCAAAATATCCCAATCACTTACAGGAATACACTCTCAGAAGCGGTCGCGATTCATGGTCATGGCCTACACGTACCCGGCGAACTAGATGGTGGTCCACAGCGAGCGATCGAACCAGATAGTAGTTGGTCATTTGAGTTGCCAATTCGACAACAAGCTTCTACATCCTGGTATCACCCTCATACCCACCACAAAACAGGTCCACAAACCTTCAAAGGGTTAGCTGGCATGATAATCATTGACGACGAGAACAGTGATGCCTTGCCCCTCCCTAAAACTTATGGTGTAGACGACATTCCTGTCATTATCCAGGACCGAAAATTCGACGATCAGGGGCGGCTCGATTACTCCATCGAAGATGTTGAAGATGGAATGCTTGGTGACACTATCACTGCAAATGGGATTGCTAATGCGACCCACCGGGTACCAGCCGGATTAGTTCGGCTACGCTTGCTGAATGGCGCCAATGCACGATACTTCCGTTTTCATTTCTCCGATAATCGAGAATTCCTCAAGATAGCAACTGACGGTGGCTTCCTTGAGGAACCTGTACCCATTCGTGAACTAGTAATGTCACCGGGAGAGAGAAACGAAGTGGTCGTCGATTTTTCCGATGGCAATCCTGCCATGTTAGTCAGTGGGCCCCGAGCCCAGGCAGTCAATGATGAACGAAGGCGCGACGAGGGCGAGCGCGACCGAAGGCGCAACCGGGAGCCTGGTGGACTGGGAGATATGTTTGAAGTTCTACAATTTACAGTCGACCCCGGCTTTCCTGCTATTCGCGAATCGCTGCCGCGCCAATTGAATTCAATAAACCGGCCTACAGCTCAAAGAAACTGGCCAGTCCGACGCTTTGATCTATTCATGAGAGACAATAGGCGCAGAGGTGTTTTGGGGGCCTTCCAGAACAATATCGAGATGTCCATGGGCATAAATCGACAGTCCATGGACATGCGAGTCATTAATGAACAAGTACGATTGGGGGAACGGGAACGCTGGATTATTAATTCATTTGATGGCAGCCATCCCTTTCACGTGCATGGATGTTCGTTTCTTGTTGTCTCTCAAAACGAACGGCCAGTCGCAGCAGAAGATGCCGGCTGGAAAGATACAGTGCGGGTAGATGACAGTGCTGAACTTATTGTGCGATTCGATCACAAGGCAACTGATGAGTTTCCCTATATGTATCACTGCCATATTCTTGAGCATGAAGATCGAGGCATGATGGGGCAATTTACTGTGTCATAGCGCTACAAACATACTGATTTTCTCGCACACTCTGATTTCGCGCTCGTAACGCATAGATATATCAAGGTGGCTCACAAAATCCAGAGGGTTCTGGCAGTAGGGGTTGTGCAAATTGATGCCATATTTATTGTTCACCCTCGAAATATAAGAGCCAATCACAGCATTGTGTTCGCCTTTGGCACAGAGTTTTTTAATCTGGCCTACAACTTCTTCCTCACGCTTTTCCGCATAAAGGCACTTTAAAAAGTAAAGTTGGCTTTCGCTAGATTGATTGAGCGCGAAGATTTCTGCCGCCTGCTCATACTGCTGATTCTCGTAGAGCAACTTGGCGATGCTGATTGCAGCGCCTGAATGATGGGGGTTTAATTCTAGGGCGCACTTATAAGCGTCGTGCGCGTCACCGAGATTTCCACTGTCGTGTAATACAGTTGCGAGAGAAAAATGAACGTCGGCCGCGTTAGGGTCAATAGCCAAGGCGCTCTTTAAGCACGCGATCGAGCCTTTTAAATCTCCTAGCTCATGTAAAATCTGGCCGCTTTTTACCTGCGCGGGTGCGAGTGTCGCATTGATGGCATAGGCCTGTTTATAGCTCCTAAGGGCCGCGGCGAGCTCGCCCTTCTGGTGCATAACGCTGCCCAGATTGTAGTGCGCTGGGGCGAATCTTGGATTTATTGCCAGCGCCTTATCACAGTGAGCGATCGCACTGTCAAGATTTCCGATTGCTTGCAAGGCGCTCGCCATATTGGAATGCGCATCAGCATAGTTAGGGTCGAGTGCTAGTGCGTGAGTGAAGCAATCGATCGCCTCTTGCCATTGCGCTTTCTCTTGCAGCGCTAGGCCAAGGTCGGAATAGGCTTCTACATAGCGCGGATCTATCGCAATTGCTCTGCGATAGCTTTTTATTGCTGCATCGAGTTCGCCGCAATCGATTTGCGCACTTGCCATATTGAAATAAAGGTCAGCAAAATCCGGCTCCAGTTCGATAGCCCTCTGGTAATTCTCGATAGCTAAAGCGTAGTGGAACAGGGCTGCATGAATCGCACCACAGAGGTTATAAAGAGTCGCTGATCTAGGGAAATTAGATTTCAGCTCTTCGGTGATAGAAAGAGCCTTTAGTAACTCGCCTTGAGAATAGAGCTCCACAATAAAGTGGAGCTCCGATTCGGAAGGCTCTTGAGTGGCTTGGAGCTTACTCAACTCCTGTGCTCCTAAAAATGAGGTGTTGAATAAACGTCGAGCGGTTAAAGCTTATAAGAAGGGTCTTTCTTCTCGATAACGCGTTTCATCGCGCCGAATTCCAGCGACCCTGCCGGCTGTCCCATATTTTGTACTGCGAGTAACTTCGCGCTGCGATTGAGAATGTCATCGCTAATGGGGATTTGCTTAACTCCGCTCTGATCGACCGATGTCTGAATCTGGCACGAGCGCTCCATAAGCCACAGATTTACGAATGCTTCGGCAATGGTCCTTCCGCCTGCTAGCAGGCCGTGATTTCTCAGAATCATCATCGTCGCTTTATCGCCTAGATGCTCTACTAGTCTCACCTTTTCATTCTCATCGACTGTGAGGCCCTCGAAATCATGATAGACGATTCGATTGTGGAGTAGGGCAGAATAGAAATTGTTCGGACGCAGGCCGCCTTCTTGGCATGCGACGGTCATGCCTGCGGTGGTGTGCGTATGCGCGATGCAGGTTATGTCGTGTCTTGCGGCGTGTATGCAGCTGTGAATCAGCATGCCCGCTGGATTGACGAAATGCTCGGTTTCCTCGACGATATTTCCCTCAATGTCGACCTTAACCAAATTTGACGCACAGACTTCGCTATAGTGGAGCCCGTATGGGTTAATAAGAAAGTGACCTTCATCGCCCGGTAGCTTAACGGTAATGTGGTTGAATATGAGCTCGCTCCATCCTAGATGGTCGAAGATTCGGTACATGGCTGCAAGATCTTCTCGCAGGCTTTTCTCTGTTGCGGTCATGGTCGGCCTTTGGTTTTCTTATAAATGGATAGCGCAAATATAGCAGATATTAAGCAGTTGGGAATTACTGCACGCTATGTACTTTGTTTAAGGCTAGATCGAATCCAGCCCTTCGGTTAATTCAATATAAGTCCCCCAAGGGTCGGTAAAGAAAGCAATCGCTAATCCTAGGGCGGGGATTTCGGCATAGGGTCTGTCGAAAACTACCCCTTTAGCTTCGAGCTCTGCGCAAAGTGCCTTTAGGTTGTCTACTTCGAATCCGATATGATCAAGCACCGTGCCTTGCGTTGGCGCGAGGCGCGTCTCGCTGGGCCCAAAGGTGAGGTTGACGTTGGGGAGTTGGCCGGCCGGCTGTCCGATGCGTAAGCCACTTACCGCACCTAGGTGTTCGGCATACCACTCACGCATGTCTTCGCCTGCCTCAGACGCCCAGTGAATATGATGCATCTGTATTGGGTGCGCTATGTCTTTGTTTTCGATGAGTTCGACTTTTATGTCATCGGGCCCAAGTACATAAGCGATGGTGTTTCCCGCAACACGTCGACCGATGCCGCCGGTCACCTCGTAGGTTGGGGGGAGTTCTTCACGAGTAATCATGCGATAGCCTAGCGCTTGTAGTCGCGCCACATCGGCGTAGATGTCTGTCGTCTCGAAGCCAACATGATTGACGATCGTGCCTCTTGTTCCGCTCGTTGGTGCAGCGTCTGTGAGAAAAACTAAGACATCAGGGAAAGCGATCACCTCGCGACCTGTTTCACCGAGTGTTCGCAAAGTCCCTCCTAGTCCTTCGAGCCAGAACCGTTGCTGGGATTCGAGATCCTGTGTGTTGATGTGATGATGCCCATAGATGATGCGGCCTTCGTCGGCAGAATAGAGCTGACTCCATGCCATTGGGCTCACGAATAGCCCGCAAAGTAGAAGTGTAGAAAAACGTCGCGATTTCAGGCTCGACTTCATAAGGGGGTCTCTTAATCAAGGTGGATTTATGAAAGGATGTAGCTATTCCTAGAGTAGCACGAGCCAAGCTTGCTCGGTCAATGTGGCTTTGCATTAGATGAATGAAGGGTCGCGGTTTGACTAAGGTTATGGTTTAGTCGAGGTGATAAAACCGAGCTGCGTATTCACCATCCAATCCATTACTTCCAGCATCTGAGCATAATCGTTTCCAGCGCCTTCTAGAGTCTCGAGTATCGCTACTATCGATTCCAGAGTTGAAAGAAAGTCGGGCGAAGACGCCTTGCGTATTCTGTATCTTGAGGGTCGCTCTGTCTCGAAACTGTATCTTGGCAGCGATTGCAGATAGGGCGAACTCAATAGCATCGCTTTGCTTTTGCGCCAGGTACCGTCCAGCACTACGAGAGGGCGAGGCGATGTACCAACTAATTCGGCAATGTCTTTGTTTTCGGAGTTTGGATAAATGAGCACCGGGTTGCACCAGAAGTCACTGTCATTTTCGGGCGGTGTGAAGGGCTCGCGATCACCGAGCTGAATCGTTCTGAGGTTTTTGAGCGAGAGCTGGGCAATTCGTGCTGTGCCTTTTGCATGGCTAGATTCATTTAAATGTTGAATGAGACACACAGGCCACGCGTTCGCTTTTTTCTCTATGAGGTGGCAATAACAGGTAGAAAGAGGTTTAGCGCATTGCTGGCACGTCTGCCGTTTAGCTTTAATCACTTACTCGCGCTCACTGATTTCACGGAAAAAGCCGCTTTTGGAAGAGTAGGTGAATGAAAATACCTTAACTGCCTTTCTATTCCTAGAGCCAGAACACTTAGCAAGAGCACTTAGTAAGAGCACTTAGCAAGAGCACCTAGCAAGAGTCAGTAAACAGCGAATAGAAAGAGTGAATAGTTTGCTTTGATTTGCAATGTTTGCTGTTATGTATATTACAGTTTTGTGAATTATTTGTTAAAGGAGTGTCCGAGTGACAGTAACAAGGCGGGGGGCATGAGCCAGCAAAGAGAGCGTAAAGGATGAATGCGCCGGGGTGGCGTAGATTCCTCGGCCAGAGTGTTTGGCTCGTCATATTTGCATGGCCTGCCCTATGGTCAGTAGTGGGTTTGGGTGCCAGCTGGCATTGGCTTCTCTCAAGTTTGCTTCTGGCCAGTCTGTTCGCGTTTATTGGATTTCGCGGGCAGCTGCGTCACTGGCTACCTAGGGCAAGTTTAAGCGTGTTTGGTTTTATTGTTATTGTGCTGAACTGGCTTCTGGCGGTTTCTTTTTACACACAAGGCACGGGCTTCAACGATCAGCTATTCTTTCACATAACCCCAAGCAGTTTGGGTGTCGCGTGGAGCACAAACCGGCTGCAGATGATCACCCAGTTTTCTGCACTTGCGGTTGTGCCGTTATTCATCTGGTGGTTTTCGCGGCCGCTTGATTCGCGTGATTCGGGCGTCTCTCAAGAGAAAGGCGTTAACCGAGAACAACCTAGCGCGCCTCTCATTAATTCGGCCGTTGTCTCGGTTCTTCTGCTTATTGCAGCGGCGCTATCCTATCCTGCGTTGGATCTTGCGGGTTATCTCGCAGAGCGTGCAGCGTATTCATCTGCGCCGCGTGTGGCTAGTACCTCCTATACCGCTATCGAAGGGAGCACGCCCAAAAATATTATCCTTATTTATGCAGAGTCTCTTGAGGCAACCTATTTCAACACGAGACTTTTCAATGAAAATTTGCTGCCCGAGCTGACCAAGTTAAAAACCGAGGCAACCGTCTATACCGATGTGCGGCAGAGGCCGGGCACGGGATGGACGATTGCAGGAATGGTCGCGAGCCAATGCGGCTTTTCCGTGCAAGTTAACACGCCGTTCAGCGGTAATACTCGGCTCGCGGCGAGCGAGCGGCCCTACGAGTCGGCCAAATGCCTAGGTGATGTGGCCAAAGAGTTAGGGTATCAGACACTTGCATTGGGCGGAGCGAATAGCGCGTTTGCAGGAAAGGGTAATTTTTTGCGCACTCACGGTTTCGATCGGGTTTTAGGGCGGGAAGAGATCCTTGCACAGACCCAAGAGGCGTTGGAACTCTCCCCTTGGGGAATTCACGATGACGATCTCTTCGCGTTCGCGCTGGCCGAAATTGAGATTTTTGAAGCGAGTCAGCAGCCGTATCTCCTTTCACTGTTAACACTCGATACTCACCACCCCGATGGTTACCCAGCAGCGAGCTGTCCCCAATTCGCAGGGGGCAACCCGATGGATACTGCCTTGTCTTGCACTGATTTTCAGATTGGTGCGTTTATCGACTCGTTAAGTGAAATTGTCGATTTGGACAATACGGTGATCGCTGTGTTCTCCGACCATCTCGCGATGCGCAATAGCCATTGGTCGCAACTAGCGGCTAACCCACTGCAACGACGCCTGTTATTTATGGTGATGGATGGGGAGCGAGCAGAGGAGGTTGACACGCCAATCTCACACTATGAAATTGGCCCCACACTCCTTGCCAAAGCTAACGCGGTGTCATCAATCAACATCGGCTTTGGCAGAACAGCAGGCGCTATGCTGAAGTCGCCAGTCGACGAACGGCATTTTCGTCGGGCGCTCTATGCCGAGGAGTCTCTTGATCTCAATTTATTTCGAGATCAACTCACCGTCGATGAAACGGCGCTTCTTATAACCTTGGGAGGCGCTGAGTTCTCAATAACTGAGAATGGAGGCCCATTCCTTTATGGCATTTACATGCTTGTTTTTGACAACGACGGTCAATTTCTCGATGTTTTATATGCACGCAGTCTTGCTGATGTGATGCCGCAGATGCGCGGCAAGCTTGTTGCTTATTTCGAGCGAAAAACGCGAGACGGCGAGCAGAGTTTTACTGTAGGTAGATTGTCCCCTGATCCTGACGCCAGTCGCCACTACTCGCAATTTGGCTCGCTCGAAATCATAGGGATCAGCCCAGACGAGTTTAGCGACTAGCTCGCTTGATTGTAATTCGCGTTAATGCGACCTTTAGCCCTCGCTAACAAAGCACCGAATGAAAGGGTTAAAGCATGCGCGAGTTACAGGCAGATTACGTAGTGGTTGGCAGCGGTGCCGTTGGCATGGCGTTTGCCGATATCATTCTTACCGAATCAGACGCGTCAGTCTTAATAATCGACCGTTACGCGAAGCCCGGCGGTCATTGGAATGTTGCTTATCCCTTTGTCGAATTGCATCAGCCGGCCGCGTTTTATGGTGTGAGCTCAAAAGAACTGAGCGGCGGGCGATTAGAGCAGGGCGGCCTTAACGATGGCCTTGGCGAACTCGCTACCGGCGCGCAAGTGAGTGCGTATTTCGATGATGTGATGCGCCACCAGTTTTTGCCAACGGGTCGAGTCCAGTATTACCCTTCCTGCGATTACCAAGGCGACGGTCAATTTGAATCGAAGATAAGTGGTGAGCGGTTCAGCATCACTGCGAACAAAAAGTTGGTCGACTGCACCCATTTAAATACCGAAGTGCCCTCGACTCATCTCCCTAATTTTAGCGTCGCCGATGACGTCCGGTTCATGCCTCTCAACGATCTCCCCAAGGTCTGCGAAGCGCCCGCAGGCTACGTTGTTATTGGCGCAGGCAAAACAGGTATAGACGCCTGTCTGTGGCTGCTAGGCAAGGGTGTTGACCCCGATGCTATTACCTGGATCGTGTCGCGTGACGCCTGGCTGCTCGATCGTCGTAACACGCAAATAGCCGATAAGTTTTTCTTTGAAACGATGGGCTCTTACGCGAATCAGATGGAGAGTCTCGCCGAAGCTGAATCTCCTGACGCGCTTTTCGAAAAGCTCGAAGAAACGGGCTATTTCGTCCGCATTCATCCCGACGTGAAACCGTCGATGTTTCATGCCGCGACTATTTCGAGACCCGAGATCGAGGAATTAAGGCGAATTAAAAATGTGATCCGCCTCGGTCGGGTTAAGTCCATAAGCCGCGATCAGATCGTGCTGGACAAAGGTGTGGTTCCAACCTCGCCTGAGATCATTCATGTTGATTGTTCGGCGAGTGCCTTGGCTAATATCGGCATTAAAACGATTTTCACGGGAAAAATCATCACGCCGCAGATGGTAAGGCCGTATCAGCCCGTTTTCAGCGCTGCGTTTATCGCCCATGTTGAACTTAGTTATGCAGGCGACGACACCAAGAATCGGTTTTGTGCGCCGGTGCCCCTGCCTAATCACGACACGGATTTTCTGCGTTTCACTGCGGTATCCCTCGCCAATCAATATCAATGGAACACAGAACCTGCACTGCGGGCGTGGATCGCTGGTAACCGTTTAGACGGTCCGAGCAAGCTGTTACAGGGTCTCAAGCCGGACGATGCGGAGAAAATGCAAGTTGTAAAGCGAATCCAAGAGAGTGTGCCTCGCGCCGCGGCTAATTTGCAGAGGCTGCTGCAGCAAGTCAGTTAGCTTCAAAGGTGCAGCGTGGCAATGATAGAAACTATTCGTTACGAATCGTCGATAGACTCAAGTATGAAGATGACGAAAGCATCTAGATAATAAAAGCATCGAGATAACAAACGCATTAACCAAAGTGGAGTGAGCATGTCTGCAGAATTACAGGTCAGTAAAACGAAGTTAGCCTCGCATCGGGTAGTCGATCGCGCAGAAAAGGTGCTTGGTGAAGGAGAGGTAAGACTGTCGGTTGAATACTTTGCCTTTACAGCCAACAATATTACCTACGGCGCTGCTGGTGATCGTTTAGGCTACTGGCAATTTTTCCCAGTAGATAATGAAACTGGCGAAGATTGGGGCATTATACCTGTCTGGGGGTTTGCTGATGTAAGCGAATCCAATTGTGCTGACTTGCCTGTGGGCGATCGTGTCTATGGCTATTTTCCCCCTGCGGCGTCGGTGGTTATGCTGCCCGTAAATTGTAAGCCACATTCGTTCGTAGACGGCGCGGTGCATAGGCAAGCGTTACCGCCACTGTACAACCGTTACCAGCGGGTGAGTGCCGACGCGAGCTACAGCAAAGAGGGAGATGTGCCGCGCATGTTATTGTCGCCTCTGCATCTCACCTCATACTGCATCTGGGACCATCTCAAACAGCAGAATTGGTTTGGTGCCGAGCAGGTTATTATCGTCAGTGCGTCATCTAAAACGAGTTTAGGCGTTGCTGTGGCGCTCGATCGAGACGACGCTGCGCCTACAGTAGTTGGTCTCACCTCGCAGGCTAACAAGCAGTTTGTTGCCGATACTACGCTTTACGCGGCGACTATCGCCTATGATGAAATCGCGGCATTGCTCGATAAAAAGAGCGCAGTAATCGTCGATATGGCCGGCAACCCCAATGTACGACACGCACTACAGGCGCAGTTGGGAGATCAGCTCCAGCATTACATCAGTGTGGGGTTAACGCATTGGGACGAAGAGGCGAAGGGGAGTGCGGGTGATGCCAGTCTCGTGCCCATTAAGTCACAAGAGATGTTTTTTGCACCAACCTACATTCTCGAGCGCATGAAAACACTTGCCCCTGGCGAGTTCGAAAAGAATTCGAGCGAATACCTGAAGGCGGCAACCAAGGCGACGTTCGGTTGGATGGAGGTGAAAGAGCTCGGCGGTATCGAGGCGCTCGCCGAGCTCTATCCGAGTTTTGTCGAAGGCACATTGCCACCTTCGGCGGGTTATGTCGTCAAACTCTAGTTAGAGTGGCGACCAAGCAACTTCCGGTATTGCTGACTATCTAATCGCGCCTTGCGGCGTGGTCTGCCAATGGAATAGGCTTAAGGTGGCCGTGCCAGTAACTTCCTCGCTTAAATCGCCCGCGCGATACAGTCGGCCGTTGATCATGACATGGCTGATTCGATCGGTGTTGCGAATGTCGTCGAGTGGGTTTGCATCGACGATAACGAGGTCGGCAAGTTTGCCTGCCTCGAGCGACCCGATGTCTTTGTCCATGCCAAGGTGGCGCGCCGGATTAATTGTCGCGGTAGCAAGCGCCTCCATCGGTGAGAAACCGCCGCGTGCGAAACTCCACATTTCCCAGTGACTCGCGAGTCCTTCGCGCTGGCCATGGGCACCGATGTTTACCATGATACCTGCGTCCATCAGAATCTTCGCGGCAGCGGCTGAATCGTCATCTCGATAGTCTTCCTCTGGCGCTGTTACGCGGCGCACCGAACGCGCTTGCAGTTGCGACGGTGGCACAAAATTGCTGAGGATAGGGTGTTTCCATACTTCGGTATTCTGATAGAAATAATCTTCTGAGGTGAGGCCACCATAGGTGACGACGAGGGTAGGCGTATAGCCCGCGCCCGACTGACGCCAGAACTGATGCACATCGTCATACATTTTGAGCGTTGGCACGTTGTGCTCAATACCGGTTATGCCATCGGCGATCATGCTCATGTCTAGTTGATAAAGCGACCCACCTTCGGCAACGCTGATCAACCCCTCTTGGCGTGCTGCCTCGATTACCTGCTGACGCTGTTCTCTGCGTGGTTGATTGTAATTTTTGACACTAATCGCACCTTGCGCTGCGAGTCTGCGTACGTGGGCCAACGCATCGTCTAGGTTGTCGATCGGTGCCCAGCTCGTGCTTTTTGCGCCATAAACAATCTCGCCAGTCGAGAAAATACGTGGCCCCAGAATTCGATCTGTGCGCGCATATTCTGCTGCTGCGAAGGCCGACTTCGCGCTACTCGAGGGGTTATGTACAGTGGTGACACCAAGCGCTAAATGGGCGAGCAAATTCCAGTTTTGCTGCGGGATTATATCGTCGCCTGCATACGGCCCGTGTGCATGCGCATCAATGATGCCTGGCATGATAGTTTTGCCTGCTAGATCGATTTCGGTGTAGTCCTCGGGCACAGCAGTGCCTCTGGCTATCGACTCGATACGATTGCCTTTGATCAGCACAGTGGCGTTTTCTATAACGGCGCGCTCGTCGTTCATTGTGATAACCCGCGCATTAGTCAGCGCCACCGCGGTGTTAGGGATGGCATGTGCAACCTGCATGCTCAGGTTGTTGCCAGTAGCAGGCGTCGCGTAGTCACCGTTCATCAGTGTATTAATATTTGCTGTTTTAAACTCGGCGCCAACCGACCAGCTAATCGACTCGCTGTCTGGCGACCAGGCGATATACGTGGCACCTACCTTGCTTGCGCGGCGCACGGCGAAGGCCGGCTTCGCCGCATCGAGATCGATACCTGCACCGAACTGCGAGCGCGCGGCAACGTGAAGCTGAAACTGATTGATAAACGCAACATAGTTTCCATCGGGCGAAAGGCGCATCTCACTAGCAAATTCGGCCTCAGCGACTGTGCGCTTATCTTGACCCGCACGGTCAACTGACACTAACTGCGTAATCGCGGTGGAACTGCCGCGGCCCTCGGCGCTTTCGTTGCGCTCCTGTAGATAGATCCTGCCCTCTGGGCCGAAATGGGGGTTGTTGCCACTGTCGGTCACAAAACTGAGCTGCTCGGAGGCGACATCGTAGAGATAAATGCCAGGCTTGTTATCGAAATTGGGGTTAAGCAGATCGCTGCCGCGACGCTTGCGCAGCAAGAGTTCGGTGCCATTCGCATTGATCGCAAGGTCGTCGTATTGTCCTTTAATAAGAGCCATCTCTCTTGGCGCGCCGCCTCGAGTGCGCACGCGGTAAAGCGTACTCAGGGTGTCGTCGTGCCAGCGCAAAAAGTAAATTGAGTCGCCGTCGGGCGAATAGATCGGCGAGTAATCGAAGCCTTCATGGTCGCCTCGAGTCAATCGCTCTGGTAGCGATTCTCCGCGCTTGATAAACAGTCTGCCGAGCGACTCAAACACAACCGAGGTGCCGTCGGGAGAGGGCTGAGGATAGCGCACCATTTTAGTCGCGAAAGTCTCAGGGGCTACCTCAACAGTGCCGCGCAGCGGAGGGTAAATTTTGCGCGTATCGGCAACATGGAAAGGAATTTCTGTCGTTGCTTCGGTCGCAAGGTCTAGCTTAAATATTTTGCCTTTGGCCCAGAAGACAATAGCGTCGGAGTCTGGTGTCCACTCCATCGTTGGGTAAAAACCATGCACAGCCCAGGTCTCTTGCATGTCTGGGTCGAGCTCTGCGTAAACCATGCGCTCTTCGCCGGTAGCCAGATTCATAACAAAGAGGCGTGATTCCGCGCGGACGCGTTTCACATACGCAAGCTTGCTACCGTCGGGTGATGGCGTAGGGCGCACTGCGCCGCCGGGCCCGCCTGCAACAGTCGTGATCTCGGTAGAGGCGAGATCGACACGGCGAATCTGAAACAGTTCGGTATTGCTGTCCTCATGATAAATAAACGTGTTGCCCGGTGAGACATTACGCACATAGTAAATCGCGCTGCCGTCAGGTGCGAAAGCAGGCTCGCCCTGTTCTTTCTGAAAGTTTTCACTCGGACGCGCGACAATACGCTGACCCGCGATAGCGTCATCACCCGTGCTGTCATAGAGCCAAATCTCGCCGGTGCCAAGCGATCGCGAGGTGGTGAAGTGTTTGCGCGCAGCGATAAAACGGCCATCTGGACTCCATGTCGGGCTATTCAGAAGGCGGAAAGACTCGTGCGTTACCTGATGCGTCGCACCGCTTTCGAGGTCGAGTGTCCAAATATTATCGCCACCTGCGCTATCGCTGGTGAAAGCAATACGCCGCCCATCGGGGCTATACTGCGCCTGCATGTCCCACGCGAGTCCGCTTGTTAGTGCTACGGCTTCGCCGCCATCGATAGGCATCTGATAAATGTCGCCGAGTAAATCGAACAAAACCGATTGGCCATCGGGGGAGACATCGACATTGAGCCAAGTGCCTTCTGTAACATCGAGCTGAGCCGTCATGGCTTGGGCGCCGAATGAAGGGGTGTTTACATCCCACGTGTCAGCGGCCGCTGTGTGTCCGGCAAGTGCAGCGAGTCCTGTCGCGATAAACAGTAGGTTAAATCTGAATTTCATCGGTGTCGCTCCTGACTATCGAGTCTCTGCCTGACAAGTAGTAAGCGCTTGTAGTCATGACTGCGGGTCGAATTGGCCAGCCCACCGTGAGTGATGGGCGCATGAGTTCAATTGTAGCTTCGCTTGCGCTGAGAAAGCGAATTTGGCGAATGCGCAGACATTGAGATATTCTCGATCACTCGCGAAAGACACGAGTTAATTTGCTTACAAGGACATCGAGCCAGGACTATGAATAAAGAAAAACTGTTGGTCATTTTTATGTGGGTTACTGGGATCGGTACAGCGCTTGTTGGTCTTGGGTTAATCGCACCCTCCGAAATCCAGCAGTCGATGTTTGGTGCGCCATCGGCGGATCCGCTCGCATTGCTTCTGGCACGTGGTTGGTCAGGCCTTGTAGGACTGATGGGCATACTTCTCATAATCGGCGCGCGTAGGCCTGCATTGCGCACTTTTTGTCTTAATGTCTCTGGTGGCAGCAAGGCGATGTTTATCGGCATGATTCTAATTTGGGGTCAGGCGTATGTCCCAACGCTTGCAGGCGCGCTATTTATCGATGCGCTTGTAGTCTTGGTCGCTATCGCCAATCAGGTTCAAGGTAAAGAACGTCGATGACATTAATAGCTTTGCAGAAAAACCGATAATCACGTCTCAATAATAGCCATTTGGTTAACAAAAGAAGAGTTCTATGAAAGTGCCCTCCAGACTTTATCCGCCGCATTATCTTGTTCTTAGCATTGCGTCGATCATTGGCATTGATTGGTTAGTTCCTGTGCCATTTGTTGCCGCCGCTTTTGCTCTAATTGGTGGCTTACTCTTTTTAGTTATTGGACTCATTCTCGCAGCCTCGGCCGCCAGACTCTTTTCCAAAGCAAAGACCGGCATAGTGCCCTTTAGTGAATCAACAAAACTGGTCGTCAGCGGAGCCTACCGTTTCACCCGCAATCCGATGTATCTAGGGATGTTCTTTTGCCTCATCGGCGTCACACTGCTGGTCAATAATGTAGTGGGGTTGCTCGTGCTTCTATTGTTTTTCCTCATCATCAGGCAGCGATTCGTGCTGAAAGAAGAGGTGCAAATGCAAGAAACCTTTGGAGACGACTATGCCCAGTTCAAAGCCCGTATCAGGCGCTGGATCTAATAAATTCAGACGCATAGTTCGCAAGAGAAAATAATTATGAGTTGGCAAAAAGAAGTCGATGAACTCAGGAGACGCGAGGCGCTCGCGTACAAAATGGGCGGTGAAGAGCGAGTCGCCAGGCAGCATGATAATGGCAGGCTAACTGTTCGTGAACGTGTTGCTGCGTTAGCCGACGACGGGAGTTTTCATGAGATTGGGGCGTTAGCTGGCAAAGCGACCTATAACGACGCAGGCGAGATGCAGGACTTCGTGCCGTCGAACTTCGTTCTGGGCACGGCGCTGATCAACGGCCGAAAAGTGGTGCTGGGCGGTGATGACTTTACCGTGCGCGGTGGCTCCGCGGACGCAAAAGTAGGTGACAAAAGCGGCTACGGCGAACGCTATGCTCTGGAGATGAGACTCCCGCTTGTCAGGTTAATCGATGGCAGTGGCGGTGGAGGAAGCGTCAAGACGCTCGAGATGGTAGGCCACTCCTATGTTCCAGCGCTCAAAGGAATCGAAACCACAATGCGCCTGCTCGGTCATGTTCCGGTTGTCTGCGCGTGTATGGGTTCGGTTGCTGGGCTTGGGGCAGTGCGAACAACGATTTCGCATTTCTCGCTTATGGTGAAAGACACAAGCCAAATGTTTGTTGCTGGCCCCCCAGTTGTAGAGCGTAGCTTTGGCAAACCTGTTGGTAAGAATGAATTAGGAGGCTCGCAGATTCATGCGCACGGCAGCGGCGCCGTTGATAACGAGGTCGAAAGCGAAGTGGAGGCCTTTGAACAGATTGCGCAGTTTTTGTCGTATCTGCCCCAAAGCGTATGGCATCTGCCGCCGCGTGTTAATTCTCAGGATCCTGCCGATCGTAAAGATGAGTCGCTGCTCAGCGTGATCCCGCGCGATCGTCGTCAGATGTATGAGGTGCGGGAGGTTATCGCAGGGATCGTTGATAAAGACTCGTTTTTTGAAATTAACGCCGGCTATGGCTGCTCGCTCGCGATAGGGCTTGCACGCCTCGATGGTTACGCCGTTGGGATTATGGCCAACGACACGAAGTGCCACGGCGGCGCTGTAGATGCGCAGTCATCAGAGAAGATGATGCGCTTCGTCGATCTTTGCGACACGTTCCATCTCCCGGTTATCAACCTCGTCGACAATCCTGGATTCCTAATTGGCATTGAAGCGGAGGAGGCGGGCACGGTAAGACTCGGTAGCAGAGCACTGATGGCGTGTTTACAGGCGACCGTGCCCTGGGTGTCGGTGATTATCAGACGTTGCTACGGCGTGGCGGGTGCGGGCCACGGAAACTCCGATGGGCTTAATTTGCGTTACGCCTGGCCCTCCGCCGACTGGGGTTCCCTGCCTATCGAAGGCGGTGTGCAGGCGGCGTATCGGCGTGAGATTGAGGCTGCTGACGACCCGGATGCCAAACGCCGAGAAATCGAGGCAATGCTCGAGCAATACCGGTCGCCGCTGCGCACCGCAGAGGCGTTTGGTATCGAAGAAGTTATCGATCCCCGTGACACGCGTCCGCTACTGTGCGATTGGGTGAAACTTGCCTATGACTTAACAGCGACGCAGCTTGGGCCGAAAGCGCGCACGACAAGACCTTAGTGCTGTGTGTTCTTCATGCGCAAAACCCTTTTTCGTCTTATACTCCGACGCTAACAAAAACTGCACGAATTAGAACAGCGACAAGCTGCCGAGACTAATCGCATGATCTGCTTTACCTTTCACTGCCCCGACAGACCGGGCATCGTTGCCGAGCTGTCGGCTTACCTCGCTCTGCATCGTTGCAATATCTTAGCGCTGGAACAGCATGTTGAGGACGATCGCTTTTTTATCCGTATCGAATGGGAAGACAACGGAGCATGGGCGGATGCCAAAGCATTTAGCGACGAGTTTTCGTCGCTGCCTGTGGGCGAAGGCGGCGAACTCGATATTCATTTTTTCAACAAACCTCAATCGCTCGGACTCTTTGTGTCGCGAGAGCCGCATGCGCTGCTTGAGGTATTGAATAAGATTGAGCTGGGGGATCTCGTTGACGCTGAGGTGAGTTTCATTATTGGTAACTTCGACCACAGTGCGATTGCGGCGAGACTCGGCATCCCTTTTTATTTTATTCCTACCATCGATAATCCTGATTTCGAATCTCAGCAGCTTAAAATAATTGCAAGGTACGCACCCGATTTTATCGGGTTAGCGCGTTATATGAAGATTTTGAGCGCTGAATTTATCGATAAAGCAGCCTGCCCTATTGTTAATATTCACCACTCATTTTTACCCTCATTTGTCGGCGCTAAGCCCTACGAGATGGCGTATGAGCGAGGCGTCAAATTGATGGGCGCGACCTCGCATTTTGTAATTCCGGCGTTGGACCAAGGACCAATCATCGAGCAGGATGTGTCGCGCATCCGGTCGGGCTATTCAGTCGACAAGCTTAAACAGATTGGCCGAGATACTGAGAAGAAGGTCTTTGCACAGGCGCTTAAAAAAGTGCTTGAGCACAAGGCAGTGGTCTTTCGTGGTCGTACCGTTGTCTTTGAATAGGCTTGCCTTCCCGCTATTTTTCTAAGGAATTTGGATGCTCGACTTTTTGCGAGTTAAAACAGTGCCCACGGTAAGCTGGAGTTCTCCACGGCCGCTTAATTTCTTTCCGGCCTTGCGCACGTTTGTGCTGCTTTGCATTGGCCTAGTTTTGTTTGGTGTCGGTGAGGCTCTTCTCATCAATGCCGGTGTCGGCGTGAGTCCATGGACCGTTTTTTCGCAAGGCGTCGCTAACACCTCAGGTTTGGGGATTGGGGTGTCGACATTCTTTATTGGCGTAGGTGTTTTGGTGTTATGGATACCCCTGCGGCAGACGCCAGGTCTTGGCACACTATTAAATATTATAATTATCGCGGCGGTGATGGAGCTATCACTACCGTATCTTCCACAGATGGCAGGGACTGTGTCGGGTATTATCCAAACCATGCTCGGCGTGTTTATTGTCGGTCTTGGGAGCGGGCTCTACCTCGTCGCTAACTTGGGGCCTGGGCCTCGCGATGGAGTGATGACAGGGTTGCAGCGCGTAACAGGGTTGCCCGTTGCGCTGGTGCGGATGAGCATCGAGCTAACAGTGGTCGGTATAGGGTGGTCACTCGGGGGCGTTGCGGGACTTGGGACGCTGTTGTTCGCCGTGTTTATTGGCCCAGCAGTGTCCATCGGCCTCTATCTTGTGGGTAGATTGAGTAAGCAGAGATCGCTATGACTGATTCGGCGGACACGCCAGTATCCATTGCGCAAGACACCGCGTGGATGCGACTTGCCATTGAGCAGGCGCACCAAGCTGAGTCGCTCGGTGAAGTACCCGTTGGCGCGGTGTTGGTAATTGAGGGTGCGCTTATCGCTGCCGCTTTTAACGCACCGATAAGCGGCTGTGATCCGAGCGCGCACGCCGAGATTGCTGTCTTGAGAAAGGCCGCTGAGCTGCGCAAAAATTATCGGCTCCCTTTCTCGACGCTCTACGTCACTATTGAGCCCTGCACCATGTGTATGGGAGCGATGATTCATTCTCGGGTTCAGCGCGTCGTCTTCGGCGCGCGCGAGCCTCGGGCAGGGGCAGTGGTTAGTCAGCTGCAACTCGCAGGACAGCCATTTTACAATCATCAGATTGAGGTGACCGAAGGTGTCCTCGCAGACGAATGCGGCGCGTTGGTGTCGACTTTTTTCCGCGCTAAGCGAAAACGCTGATTTAGATTGGTAAGCCCCATGAATGCTTGCCTCGCAGCGCGTAAAATTGTACTTTGCGGTTCGATATCGATACACCAGTGCGAATACTTCCCGTCTTTTTTGAGCGTGAACCATGAATTTACAAGATCGCAAAGCAACGCAAAGCGTGCCCCGTGCACTGCATGTGGTTCGGGCGACTAAAAAACTTGCACTGATTCTCGCCCTCGGAGCGCTGCTTGGTGGCTGTGTCACCAATGCGCAAGCGTTTAAAGCCTACGTTGGCGAGGTAAATTCGCAAATGCAGGTGTCGGTTATCCACGGAGGACAGTTAGTCCGAAACGATCTGATGAATCGCTACGTCGATGTCGTCAGGTTTTTGCGGGTTGATGATATGCAGCTTAATTCTCGAGAGCAGATCGCCGCGGTGGAGGTAGTGCCGGGTTATCGTGAGATAGAAGTCTACTATTCATGGGATCATGGCAGCCAACGCGGTCTTGGCCCCGCGCTTGTTGACTACGCAGCCGCTCAGACAGAGGTAAGTCGTGTCCTTCGATTTACCGCTCAGCCGGGAGAGATCTACACAGTGCGCGCGGAGCCTACGTTTCAGGGCGACCGCCAAGACATAACAACGCTTGCAGCAGTTGATTTCTGGGTCGAAGACTCAGCTGGAATAGCTGTTGTACCTCCTGAAAAGGCCAGAATCCAGCCGCTTCTAGGGTTTAATTAGCTCGCGCTTCTAGTTGTACGCTCAGCACTTTCTTGACCCCCATTCCTTTTCACGCCCCTCGCCTCGGCGTCTTTTGGCATCAAATTGAGCGCAATTTGATGCCATTTCGGCTATCATGGCGCGCTTCAAATTCAGAGTCTCGTCACAAGGACACATACGATGCAGGCGTTGTTTGGAGCGGCAGCTCTATCGGAATTCAAAACCTCACGGCTTCTCGTCACCCTCCAAGCTGCAGTGCCCTCCGTTCTCGCGATCGATGCACGTTTCCTTCACTTGGTCGAATCCTCGCCTCTCACAGAGTATGAGTCCGGCACACTTGGATCGCTGCTGCAGTACGGCGAGAACGCGCTCGACACTAGTGAGCCGCCACAATCTACTCCGCTGTCCGTTCATAGGCTGGTCGTTCCGCGTAAAGGGACACTCTCGCCTTGGTCGAGCAAGGCCACCGATATCATCCACAACTGCGGTCTAGATAAGGTGCGCCGCGTGGAGCGCGGTATCGTTTATACCCTGACGCTTAGTGCCGAACTCGATACCTGCGAACAGTCGACTGTCGATGCCTTACTGCACGACAGAATGACGCAATCGGTGCTCGACAGCGTGCAGCAAGCAGAGAGTTTATTTCAGCATGCTGAGCCGCAAGCGCTGCAGTGCGTAGATTTATTAGGGCAGGGTAGAGGTGCGCTAGAGCAGGCGAATAAAACGCTGGGCCTTGCGCTGGCCGAAGACGAGATCGATTATCTGAGCGAGCAATTTACAAAACTGGGGCGCAACCCAAACGACATCGAATTGATGATGTTCGCCCAAGCCAACTCCGAGCATTGCAGGCATAAAATTTTTAACGCGAGTTGGGAAATCGGCGGAGAGCAGATGCCACATTCGCTTTTCGGCATGATTCGCAATACGTATGCGGTGTCACCCAGCGGGGTGCTATCGGCTTATTCGGATAACGCAGCGGTAATGAAGGGCTATACCGCCGAGCGTTTTATGCCCAGTGCTGCGAATCAGTGTTACGGGTTTAGCGCTGAGCCGATTCACATTCTAATGAAAGTGGAGACACATAATCACCCAACGGCGATAGCACCCTTTCCTGGTTCGGCGACGGGCTCTGGCGGTGAAATTCGAGACGAAGGCGCAACCGGCACGGGCTCTAAACCTAAAGCCGGCCTCACTGGTTTTTCTGTGTCGAACTTAAAAATCCCTGAACTACTGCAGCCGTGGGAAGTCGACTTCGGTAAACCAGCGCATATCGCCTCGGCGCTAGATATTATGCTCGATGGTCCTATTGGCGGCGCCTCGTTTAACAATGAATTCGGCCGGCCGAACCTCTGTGGTTATTTCCGCAGCTTCGAAGAGGAATGGGTTAACGAGGCAGGCGAGCGCGAAGTGCGCGGCTATCACAAGCCGATAATGATCGCCGGTGGCCTCGGTAATATTCGCGACGGCCATGTGGTTAAAACAGGCATCGAAGCAGGCGCTCAGCTCATCGTCTTAGGTGGCCCTGCAATGCTGATTGGCCTTGGTGGTGGCGCAGCTTCGTCGATGGCAGCGGGGGCTGGTAACGAAGATCTCGACTTCGCCTCGGTGCAGCGCGAGAACCCGGAGATGGAGCGCCGTTGTCAGGAGGTCATAGACCGCTGCTGGCAAATGGGCGACGACAATCCGATTGCCTTTATTCACGATGTAGGTGCCGGAGGACTGTCGAATGCATTGCCCGAGCTGGTAAAAGATGGCGGTACCGGTGGGCGCTTTAATTTGCGCGCTATTCCTAGTTCCGAATCGCAGATGTCGCCACTCGAGATTTGGTGTAACGAATCACAAGAGCGCTATGTGCTCGCGGTTAGGCCCGAAAACCTCGATGTATTCGACGCTCTCTGTCAGCGCGAACGCTGCCCTTATGCGGTAGTCGGCGAGGCGACGGAGGAGAAGCGTATCGAGCTTTCCGACGCGCATTTTGGCAATAAGCCGATCGACTTGCCGATGGATGTGCTCTTTGGCAAGCCGCCTAAAATGCATCGTAAGACTGATCCTAGCGCAGTGCGCGTCTCGACTTTTGATACAGCCTCGATCGAGCTTGGCGATGCGATAACGCGTGTACTCAGCCTGCCTTGCGTTGCGAGTAAGAGTTTTTTGATTACGATTGGCGATCGAACCATTACTGGGCTTGTGCACAGGGATCAGATGGTTGGGCCATGGCAGGTTCCGGTTGCCGATGCGGCGGTTACTGCCAATTCATTTAATGGTTACACGGGCGAGGCGATGGCGATGGGCGAGCGCACACCGCTGGCACTGCTCGATGCGCCGGCCTCTGGCCGGATGGCAATCGGCGAGGCGTTAACCAATATTCTCTGCGCAGATGTTGAATCGCTGAGTGAGGTAAAGCTGTCGGCGAACTGGATGGTCGCTGCGGGCTACGACACCGAAGACGACAAGCTTTACAAGACCGTCGAGGCGGTGGCGATGACCCTTTGCCCGCAGCTCGGTATCTGCATTCCCGTCGGCAAAGACTCGATGTCTATGCGCACAGTCTGGGAACAAGAGGGCGAGGCGCTAAGTAATACTGCGCCGCTGTCGCTGGTTATTTCGGCGTTTGCACCGCTGCAAGATATTCGCGATACGCTAACGCCCGAACTAAAAACTACTGCCGGCGACACGCAGTTAGTGCTGGTGGATTTAGGGCGCGGTAAGAACAGGCTGGGCGGTTCTGCGCTCGGGCAAGTATTCCGCACGCTCGAAGGCACAGCGCCAGACCTCGACTCGGCGAGCGATATGCTAGCGCTATTTTCGCTACTAAAAGCAGCGCGCAGCGAAGGGATCCTGCTTGCCTATCACGATCGCGCCGACGGCGGCCTTCTTACTACAGCGGTGGAAATGGCCTTCGCCGGTCGCTGCGGTGTCACGCTCGACTTGGCTGGCGCTGCACCAATCGAAGCCTTGTTTAGCGAAGAGCTTGGTATAGTCGTGCAGATCGGTCGCGCAGATAGTGAGCGCTTTACCGAACTAGCCAATGAAGCAGGACTAGGGGACTGCACACACACTGTTGCGGCTGTGGAGGCAAACGACGCTGGTCGGGAAAATCCTCGTCTGACAGTGCTCTCGCGTGGCGAAACACTCTACTCTGCCTCACTTTCTTCGTTGCAGCGCACGTGGGCAGAGACTAGTTATCACATGCAAAAGTTGCGAGATAACTCTGACTGCGCGCAGGAAGAATACGATTTACTCCTCGACACGAGGAACCCAGGTCTCAATGCGGCGCTGAGTTTTGATGTAAATGAGGATATAGCGGCGCCGTATATTGCGACAGGCGTTCGTCCCAAAGTTGCAGTGCTGCGTGAGCAGGGCGTGAATGGCCAGGTCGAGATGGCAGCGGCATTCGATCGCGCGGGTTTTGAGGCGATAGATGTCCACATGACCGATCTGTTGCAGGGGCGGCGCAGCCTTGAAGAATTTTCCACGCTCGTCGCCTGTGGCGGTTTCTCCTACGGCGACGTTTTAGGCGCCGGCGGCGGCTGGGCGAAAACGATTCTATTTAACGACGCACTGCGCGCGCAGTTCGAGGCGTTCTTTGCTAATCCCAACACACTCAGTCTAGGCGTGTGCAACGGATGCCAGATGTTGTCGCATCTTAGCGAACTCATACCCGGAGCTAACAACTGGCCCTCGTTTCAGCGCAATCGCTCGGAGCAATTCGAAGGACGCCTCTCGCTCGTTCGTATCGAGAACTCGAACTCTGCGTTTATGCACGATATGCAGGGCTCGCGTTTCGCGATTGCCGTTGCACATGGTGAGGGTCGAGCAAGTTTCGCCTCCAGCACCGATGCCGAAGCCTTCGCCGCGTCCAACTCGGCAGCGATGCGCTATGTAGACGCAAGCGGCGAAAAGACGATGCGCTATCCCGCCAACCCAAACGGCGCGAGCGATGCGATCGCCGGATTAAGCAGCGTCGACGGTCGCGTAACCTTGATGATGCCGCATCCGGAGCGCGTATTCCGTGCGAGCCAGAATTCATGGCATCCGGAGGATTGGAAAGAAGATGCGCCGAGTATGCGCTTATTCCGTAATGCACGGCGCTGGCATGGCTAGCAGCCACGAGTAGCGGACAAACGGCTGACACGAATTACTGACATCCGAGCTTGCCAGGCTTCGTCAAGTTTCGGAAACGCTGAGCAAGAGTTAGAGCTATTTATCAGACACTTACCGAAAATTAGGGGTTCTGCGCTAAGCAAAAGTCTCTATAATGCAGTGTTTTTCGCGGGGCGTCCCGCATAGCAACGGCGGGAGAAGCCAATGCCAGGTTCAGAAGTCGCAGACCAAGTCGAGAGCAGCGGCGTTCGAGTGGCGATAATCATGGGATCGAAGTCAGACCTCGAGACCATGCGCGCAGCGACTACACCCTTGTCTGAGCTAGGGGTCGAATTCGAGCTCAAAATAGTCTCAGCCCATCGCACCCCTGCGCGGCTTTTCGAATTCGCAACGCAGGCGCACACGCGCGGCATCGATGTCATTATCGCCGGCGCCGGGGGCGCAGCTCATCTTGCCGGCATGGCGGCTGCGATGACCCATCTTCCTGTGATTGCCGTCCCTGTATCGAGCAAGCAGCTAAAAGGAATGGATAGCCTGCTTTCGATGGTCCAGATGCCCAAAGGTGTCGCGGTAGCCTGTCAGGCGATAGGCGAGGCCGGTGCTTACAATGCAGGACTCATGGCTGCGCAAATACTCGCGCTTAAAGACGCAGGCCTAAGCCAGCGACTGATCGCGTGGCGCAAAGCACAAACCGACAGCATTCCGGCGGACGTTGAGTGATGCGGATAGGAATTATCGGCTGCGGCCAACTTGCTCGGATGCTTTCCCTTGCTGGATGGCCCTTAGGATTAAAGTTCTCTTTTCTGGCGGAGCCCGGCGATACTGGTGACTGTGTTCGAGGACTCGGAGAGCTCGTGCCTATGCCCGATGGGTTTGAGGCAATGGCCATTACCGAACTCGCAGAAAAAGTGTACACCTCACTCGAGAAACCCGATGTAATCACTGTCGAAAAAGAAAGTGTGCCGGTCGATTTGCTCGAGGCATTAAAGAAACACTGTGCGGTATATCCTGATCCCAAAGCGGTGAGGATCTGCCAGAACCGCGGTTGCGAGAAAGAATTTATCGAAGGCGTTGGTGCTGCCATGGCGCCGAAAATCGTTGTTAACACAGCGGCCGAGCTTAAGCTGGCGATCGAGCAACTCGGCTTTCCCGTTATCGTTAAAACCTGCGAAGACGGCTATGACGGGCTCAATCAATGGAAGATGGATGCTGCCGGTGATTTGACAGAGTTTCTCGAATCGCGCAACTCAATTGTTGAATCGGTTGTAGAGAAACGCGTGAATTTCAGCCGCGAAATCTCACTGATTCTTGTCAGGGCTGCAGACGGCAGGACTGCCTCATATCCTGCTACACAGAACTGGCACGAAGGCGGTATTCTTCGCGCCTCACTTGCCCCCGCGCAAGATATAGATGAAGGCTTAGCCAAACAGATCCAAGATCTTACCGAAAGGGTTCTCGGCAATATCGACTATGTGGGCGTGCTCGCTATCGAGTGTTTTGTCGTCGACGGCAAACTCTTGGTGAATGAGCTGGCCCCGCGTGTGCACAACAGCGGTCATTGGACTCAGCAGGGCGCAGCGACTAGTCAATTCGAAAACCACCTGCGTGCGATTGCTGGCTTGCCTCTGGGAAGCACCGAGGTGCATGGTTTTGCGGGAATGGTTAATTTATTGGGTGTAGAGGTTACCGCGCAGACTGCCCTGAAGCCCAACGCGTTTTTCCACACCTACAATAAGTCTGTGCGGCCTAATCGCAAAGTCGGTCACATTAATATTGTGCACAACGATGCAGAGGCGATGAAAAAACAGCTAGATGCGACAATCGCAGCGATTTACAGCGACTGAGAGTTTTAAACAGCTAATAAGCGCTGTTGCTGATTAGCGTCGTGGTGATTTTGCGTTCAGGGCTGTAGTGAACATCAAACATGCGCACGGGAAATTTCTGCTCCCGGCGATCGGCAAAATAGTGTTTAAGTGTGCTGTGAACTACGGGAAATGCCAGTTCGTCCCACGGGATGTCCTCTTCGGCAAACAGAGCAACCTCAAGAGACTCGACCCCTGCCGCGAAATTTAAGTCCGCAAGTTCTGCGCGAAAGAATAAATAAACCTGATTAATTTTGGGCAGATTAAATAGCGTGTACAGGCTGTCTTCTCGCACACTAATTGTCGCCCCAGCCTCTTCGCGAGTCTCGCGAATAGCGCCCTCCAAACTCGACTCTCCGTTTTCCATAAAGCCTGCAGGCAATGTCCATTTCCCAAGCCTCGGTTCGATTGCGCGCTTACACAGTAAAACCTTGTCGCCGTAATAAGGCAGCGTCCCAACGACGTTGTTTGGGTTCTGGTAAAAGATGGTGTCGCATGCGTCGCAGCAATGGCGAAGCTTGTCATCCCCTTCGGGGATTTTATGGATTAGTTCGGCGGCGCAGTGGTGACAGTATTTCATAGGGTCTCAATCGGCAGAGTAATCCTGCTCAGGCTTTTCGAATCGATGCTCGCTACTCGTCTCTACGATAGCGCCATGATTCTAGTTCGCTAGCAGTTTACTCGCTTGTCCGATTTGAGCAAAGGCTGTGAGCGCACTCTAGATCCGATTGATCTCGCAGTGCAGCCTAAATCGTTTCGAGGTCATATAGGCTTCGATTTCGCGCAGTCTAAGCTCAAGTATTCGGAAGACTTCCGTACACTGGGCTTCGTCGTAGCGCGGCCTCATGCTTTCGGGCGCTGAGTGTGCGGATTCATCAGTGCCAAATTTAGCACGGGTGTCTGCAAAGGCCTCTCTGCGGTGCTCATCGCTTTTAGCCGATTGCTCTCGATGAAATGTAGCGTTTCTACGCGCCTCTTTAGCTGCTTTTCTCTCTGCGCGGCGGCGCCGCCGTTCAGCACGACGGCCCGTGTAAGCGGGTTCATTGGGGTCGACATCGAAGGCTACCCAGCAGACGATATAACCGAGCAGGGTAAACGGGCCGAACAGGAAAAGTGATCCTAGCGTTGCAAGTCTGACCCAAAAAGTTTTTATCTCAAGGTAGTTGGCGATGCCCGCACAAACGCCTGCAATGCGGCCTTGCCTGGGGTAGCGGTAGAGTGGCTTGCGGTAGTTCAACTTGCGAAAGTGCTCTGCGGTGTCGGCGCCGCGAAAGTAGTCCTGTACCGAGTCAGGTGTTATGCCTCGGTCAAGGACGAAATAGGTAATAACGTACGCGATGAGTAACGTCGGCCAACTAATAACACAGATAACAAAGATGACGCGGACCAGAGCAGTGGGGAGGTCGAGCCAGCGTGCTATGCCGGCACAGACGCCAAGCCAGCGAGCATTGTCCGAATCGAGATTAAGCGTCGCGCGCAGTCTAGGATTGCTCATTGTTAGCCCTCCAGTCTGGTACCTCGGCATCGAGAATCGATTCGAGTATGTCTATGCGCTCGGTAAGCGACTGCGCCATCGACGAGAGATCATCTAAGTTGTACTGGCTGCCTGCCTGCACGGATATTTTGTGTCGATCCTTGCGGGCAAGCAAAATCCAGAACGTGACAAAAGAGAGGACCATGCCGACGATTGAGATGATGAAAACGAAAGCATTCATAATAGGTGCCTGTTTTTTACAATTGCCCCGAGCGTTAAGGAGGCCATTGGATAAATGGGTTGCCGAGGTGTTGTCGCACGCAAGTACAGTGAACACTGGCGCTAAGCGCTAGATTGAGAGTCTAGCGGTTCGCAGCGCCATCGCCTATGGCTGCTCGGCAGCGTTAGCAGCCGATTTCGCCATCTTTGCCTTAAGTGCGGCGAGTTCGGCATCAATTTGCTCCTGGCGCTCTAATTCTTCGAATTCGCTCTGTAAGCCGCGCTGTTCGACATGCCCCGTCTCGAGTTGTCCTTCCATCTGATCGATTTTGCGCTCGAAATGCTCAAATTTGTTGAGCGCGCTGTCTATGGTGTGGCTTTTGAGTTTGTCGTGGACGCTTAGGCGGCTTTCTGTTGCTCGGGTGCGCAGAAGAATAGTCTTCTGACGCGCGCGCGCATCGTTAAGCTTGGCTTGAAGGAGTTCGATCTCGCTGCTGAGTTTGTCGAGCGTTTCATCGAGCTTTGCGAGGTCTGTCTCGGTAATCGCAACGCTTGAGTTAATCGCCGAGCGTTCGACCAAGGCTGCTTTAGCGAGATCTTCTCGTCCTTTCGACAGAGCGAGCTCAGCTTTTTGTTCCCAGTCGTGCGATTGCTTATGCAGGGTATCGACGCGACGCTTGAGTGTCTTTTTGTCGGCGATCACTTTCGCAGTCGTGCTGCGAACTTCAACGAGGGTTTCCTCCATTTCCTGAATGACCATACGGATCATTTTTTCGGGGTTCTCTGCTTTGTCGAGCAAGGCGCTGATGTTGGAGTTTACGATGTCCGAAAGTCGAGTAAATATGCTCATTGCTGCTTTCCTCTGTCTGTCATGTGCCTCGTTTGTGAGGCAGCCGTTTCGCTTTATTGGCGGGTGTCCTGTCGGTATTTGATTCAGCCTTCGCATGTGCTGGATCGGGCCGAGGCACCCTTTATTGCTGTCTGGTATAGGATTTGCATAGACTGTGCCAACTTAGTAGTTCTTAGTAAGATACTGATATTATTACTGTAAATTTTCTATCTGAAAGTTTATCCGCCCCGAGGTGGTCAAATAAGCTACCTAGTAGTAATTTTGGCCACACAGGAATAGTTCAGCGAGTTCAGCCGGGCGAACCTAGTTCGCTAAAACTCATGGGCGCCAAATTACGCTTTTGTTGTCATCGAAAAATAAGGAAAAGAAATAGCATGGATCAAAAAGCGGCGGACAGAGACACTGCGCGCGGTACGGCGCCTGCACAAGTGCCACGAATGATCGGCGAGTCAGCGTGTTTCCTCGAGATGCAGGAGCATATTTCGCGCGTGGCACCGCTCAATAAATCGGTGCTTATCGCAGGGGAGCGAGGCACCGGCAAAGAGTTGATCGCAGCGCGTCTGCATTATCTCTCCCCGCGATGGGATGCGCCGTTTCTTAAAGTTAACTGCGCTGCGATGAGCGAGTCGCTGCTCGAGGCGCAGCTGTTCGGGCACGAGGCAGGAGCTTTTACCGGTGCGACGAAGCTGCGTAAAGGCTATTTCGAACGCGCCGATGGCGGCACATTATTCCTTGATGAGTTGGCAACGACAGCGATGGCCGTGCAAGAAAAAATACTCAGGGTAATCGAATACGGTGAGTTTGAGCGGCTTGGCGGTAACGAA
>Ga0209631_10000984_pt1 | contig 37932 bp, 39 predicted proteins | sample COG_08_FD_184752 | JGI IMG/M metagenome (GOLD analysis project Ga0209631, IMG submission 184752) | Pelagic Microbial community sample from North Sea - COGITO 998_met_08 (SPAdes) (version 2) | ecosystem: Environmental > Aquatic > Marine > Neritic zone/Coastal water | place: Helgoland, sampling... | reverse complement strand
GCTGGTCGTCAATGCAGTCGAGTACGGTAATCTGGAGATCGATTTCGATCAGAAGTCTGAATTGCTCGCTACCGGCAAATGGCAGGATGAAATTGAAAGCCGTCTTGCCAATGCTGCATTCTGTGACCGCATTGCATCGGTAGAATTGATGCGCGATGATTCCACTTTCACAATCCGGGTCACCGATCAGGGTCCCGGTTTCGATTGGCGCAAACATCTCGACCCCGATACGGCGCCCCGGCATATGCTCCATGGCAGGGGTATGTCGCTCGCAATGGGCGCAGGGCTTGGGGATATCCAGTATGACGGTTCGGGTAATCGGGTCACTATCCGGGGCGTCTCTGATCCCGATCAGCAAACCTGAACCTACCGTTCCCTGATTATTTCTCGACGCACAGCCATTCAGGCTGCGCCTTAAAAATTTCTATGTGATTTGTTCGGCGACGCCGCAGAAGGCTGCCTGCTGAAGGCCGCGGGCGATTGCAATCCGTGTCCCGTCCGCTGCCGCTTTTGGCCGGTTACGGCCTGGGAAAGCTCATCATGCTGCGTCTCTGTCTTCGGTTGCTGCTTCTTCCTCATCGCCACCGACGAGCTCTTCGAACGATTTGACCTCAGAGATGAAGCGTTTCAGCACCTCGTCCAGTTCCCGTGTCTGGGTGGAGAGACCTTCCGCGGACTGATTCAGTTCCTCGACGGTCGTATTGGTCTGGTCGGCTGCCGTATTCACCATCGCGATGTTTTCGGACACCTGGCGTGTTCCGTTGGCGGCATTGCTCGCACTCTGGGCGATTTCCGCGGTTGCCTGTTTTTGCTGCGTGACCGCCTGCGAAATGGCTTCTGTGCTGTTCGCGACCTTGTTGATCGTGGTGCTGATCTCGCCGATGGCCTGCACGGCGACGCTGGTCGCGTTCTGGATTTCGCTTACCTGTTCTGAAATTTCCTCAGTCGCCTTGGCGGTCTGATCGGCGAGCGATTTAACCTCGGTTGCAACAACGGCGAACCCTTTGCCGGCTTCGCCTGCACGGGCAGCCTCAATCGTGGCGTTCAGCGCCAGCAGGTTTGTCTGGCTGGCGATGTCGTTGATCAGACCGACAACTTCGCCGATTTTCTGTGCTGCTTCGTCAAGCACGATGACGCCGTCATTCGCCCGCTTGGCTTCTTCTACCGCGGTCGCGGCGACGGCAGCGCTTTCGGTAACGATCGTGCTGATTTCATCGCCGGATGATGATAGCTCTTCCGCGGCTGCGGCCACGGTGTCGACGTTGGATGATGCATCGCCGGACGCTTTCGAAACCGCAGCGGCGCTGTTATAGGTGTTATCGGCGTTCGATTTGATGGTTGAGCCGTTATTGCGGACGTTCTCGAGCGATTCCACAAGATGTTTCATGTAAGCTGAAATCCGGTGTTCGTAGGCCCGTGATACGAGTCTCATAAAGACCGCCTTGTCTTCGGCTTTCTCGGTCTGTTTTTCCAACTCGGCCCGCTGTATCGCGTCGTTTTCGGCCCGTTCGTCGGCTGCGCGCTTTTGTTCGGCCGCGGCGTGCTGTTCGGCCTCGCGCGACTGTGCTTCAAGACGTTTGTTTTCCCGCAGCTTCTCCTTGAAGACCTGTAGCGAGGCGGAGATTCTGCCGATCTCGTCGCGCCGGCCCTGGAACGGAACGTCAGTATCCAGCTCGCCTTGTGCGAGATGGTCCATTGAATCGGTGATGTTAATGATTGGTTTGCTGAGGACCCGGCGAATGAAGGTGGTCAGCAAACCGACAACCGACAGCAAAACGATGACGGCGATGATGAGAGAACGGATTGCAGCCGCCTGTGCGTCGGCGTTGATCTGTTCAAGCGTCCAGGCCGTTGCGACAGTTCCGATGAACTTGTTGCTTTTGCCCGATGTTACCGGAAAGATCGCGATGATGTGGCTTTCCGTGATTTTAACAATACCGTCTTTCGCGGTCTCTGCCGTCAGGGCGCTGCCGGACAGGTCATAGGATTTCAGTTCCTTCGATGTGAAACTGTTGACGGTTTTGCCGTCGGCTGAAAACGCTGTGAATCCGGCGAATCCAGAACTTCTGTCACCGGCAAATTTGGCGTAAGACGCTGAAATTACGTCAGATTTTTTCCACCGGAGCGCACCCGATATCTGAGAGGCCAGTAGCGAGGCGATCGAGGATGCGCCGGCCGAGGCCTGCTGAAGGACCCGATCCTGGGCGGAGGAGTAGAGAATGGTGGTTTGTACCCCGATACCAACGGCGACGGCGACGGCGATAATCGCCGCCGCCTTTCGCCCGATGGTCCAGATAGTACCGGTCTTTTTCCCGTTCTCAGCCGCGCCCTGTGCTGAGGGTGCATTCAAATCGTTGGCAGTGTCGCTTGTCATTGAACAGTCTTCCGTCTGAGAAGGTTTGTTACCGGGGGTCTTACGGGTTTTCGCGGGCGCGTCTTATTCGACGAGCATTTCCACGTTCACACCGACGGTAATGGCGCCGATGGCTTTGCCGGTGGCGGGGTCGGTAATCGTCATGCTGAGCTGGGACTGCAGCGCCTGGGACGATTCGTCTGTGCTTACCTTGCCGACATGGACCGTTTTCGGCCCCATGCTGTAGGTTTTCTGCCATTTGGCTTCGTCGCCCTGCCAATAATCTGACGTGACGTCGCTCTGGCCGACATTCAGGCCCTTGTTATCCATGACAAAGATTTCCGTATACAGCCCGTCAGACTCGGCTTTGACCTTCTTCAGATAGGCCGACAGTTCATTGCCGAGAACAGCCTTGGTCATGTCACCGCCGCTTGATTTGACTTCGGCGCGCCAGGCTTTGTCCATCTTGATGATCTGGTCCTGGGTGAGCGACGCGTGTTTGCCGTTCTGGGCGTTGAGCGCGGCGACAACCACCGGATTGGCAGCCCAACCGGCGACCTTGCTGGATGCCAGCTGTTTCATCGGGGCGACATGTTCGTCCTCTGCGGAGGCCGGTCCGGCAACGAGCGCCGTCAGGGCGATTGCCGTCATCGTACTTTTGATAATTGAGAGTTTCATCGGGGATTCCTCTGGTTTCTATAAGATATCCCGCAAGAATCTTGCTGCGGCATACCGAGACACCGTCGGTAATACAGGTGAATTATTTAAAATTGGATAATTTGCGGGGAATCCCCACGTCCAGCGTGCATGCGGACGGGGGGCGTCAGTCGAGCCGTTCGTTCCCGTATACGCCCCAGAAATGGGTACGCCGCATCCAGCCGCGTTTTTTGCCGATCTCGATACGGCACCAGTCGCCTTCGCATTCAAGTATGCGGGCTACGACCTTCTCCATAACGCGGGCTGTAAGCTTTGCACTTGCGGCGGGTTCTCGCCGTAGCGGCTGAATACCGCCCGTAACGATTGCTGTCCGCTTGCCCGAAAGCATCGAGCTATGTACCCAGCCTTCGGTGCCCTGAAAATCACGGACTTTCCGCCAGTTTTCGAATTCTGCGACGATCTCGATCGGCAGGTTGCGCTGAACGAAGATCCAGTCGACCGGATATCGGACGCCGGGCCCGGTCCGCAGGTGCACTTTATTGGCGCGCAGCGATGCGAAGCGGGGCAGTGGCAATCCCGTATCGGCAATGGCAACCAGAGGGGTTGCCATAAGCAGGGCGGTCGCTGCGACAAAAGCGATTACGATCATCAGGGGCCGGAACATGGCGGCAGTATAAACCGGTGCGGTGAATCGCTCCATGTCTTCGGTGTTTCTCCGTTTTTGGCATGTGGATTGCTCGCGGGCCATGGTCCTGCAACATGTCTGGACAACTGCACTTGGCCCTGATACGCCAGAGATAATAATTGCCGAGAGACAACAAATTCAGGGAGACGGGCTGAAGATGCCCCAACGGAAACCGGTCGTCATCGTCACCCGGACGCTGCCACGTGACGTGGAAACGCGGATGATGGAGCTGTTTGAAGCGCGTCTGAACGCCAGCGACAAGCCGATGACGGCTGATGAAATCGTGGCGGCTGCCGAGGGCGCGAATGTGCTGGTGCCGACGGTAACGGACAAGATCGATGCTGCCCTGATCGCTCGCTTGCCGGACTCGATCGAGCTGATCGCGAATTTCGGTGTCGGCGTAAACCACATCGACCTCGAAGCCGCAAATGCCCGAAAGATCGTGGTCACCAACACCCCGGGCGTGCTGACGGATGATACCGCTGATATGACGGCATGCCTGTTGCTTGCCGCACCCCGCCGCCTGACAGAGGGCGACCGGTTGGTCCGTTCAGGCAAATGGGAAGGCTGGTCGCCGACATTCATGATAGGGCATCGGATTTCCGGCAAGCGCCTCGGCATTATCGGTATGGGCCGGATCGGTCAGGCCGTGGCCCGCCGCGTTAAAGGGTTCGGCATGACCGTGCATTACCATAACCGGCGTCGTCTGCATGAAGAGATCGAATCCGAGCTGGAGGCGACATACTGGGAAAGCCTGGACCAGATGCTGGCCCATATGGACTTCATTTCCATCAACTGCCCGCATACCAAGGATACCCATCACCTGCTGAATGAAGAGCGTCTGAATCTGCTCAAGCCGCACGCCTTCGTGGTCAATACGGCGCGCGGTGAGATCATCGACGAGGCCGCCCTTGCGCGGATGCTGGCGGAAAACAAGATCGCAGGCGCCGGTCTTGATGTTTACGAGCGCGAGCCGGAGATTGAACCGGCATTGCTCGAGCTGGATAACGTGGTGCTGGCACCGCATCTCGGTTCGGCGACCCATGAAGGGCGCATCGCGATGGGCGAGAAGGTGATTGTTAATATCCGCAGCTTCGTCGATCAGCACAATCCGCGGGATCGGGTCTACGAGGTCTGACCTGGCGGTTTCCGTCTCTGGTTTTCAGACGTAAAGCATCGCCCCGTTTTCCGATGCGTCGGATAAAAAACTCACCGCGCTGCCCTCGGTAATCTGGATATCGTCCCGTAGATCGCCCCGGCCGAGTTTCTCGGCGCGCAGCCCCAGTTCACAGACCATGAAGGTTGCGTCCAGTTCGCTGCAGGCGGCCAGTAACTCTTCGAATGTCGCAAGCCCGTCCGCGGCAAATGCGGTCTCGCGGGAATTGTCCGCCCAGCCTGCTGTCAACGCGCTGGTCGCCGCCATGGTGAAAAACAGCGTGACCGGTTTTCCCACGGCGAGGGCCGCACTCGCCATCACCAGCGCATAGTGCACGCGGTCGTAATCGCCGGACTGGATAATCAGGGAAAGTTTATCGGGTGATGCCATCACGCGGCGTGGGCCGATAGATCGGTGATCGACGGGGTATCACCGCAAAGCGGGCAGGTAGGGTCCCGGGACAGTTTCATCTTCTGCGTGTCGCTCGACAATGCATCGTAGATTATCAGCCAACCGGCGAGACTGTCGCCGATTCCCATGATCTCCTTCAGGACTTCAATCGCCTGTAGCGAGCCGACGGCACCGGCCAGCGCGCCCAGCACACCGCCTTCGGAACAGCTCGGCACAAGACCTGGTGGCGGTGCTTCCCGATACAGGCACCGGTAACAGGGGTCGCCCTGTCCGCGCCCCGACCGGAAGGTCGCGATCTGGCCTTCGAATCTAAGGATTGCGGCGGAAACAAGGGTTTTGCCGGCCAGGTGACAGGCGTCATTGACCAGGAAGCGGGTTTCGAAATTGTCGCTGCCATCGGCGACAAGGTCGTATGAGTCTATCAGGCTATCGACTTTCCCGGCGGTAAGGCGGACCGGATGCGGCACAAACGAGATTTCCGGATTGATCTCTGCGACAGTCCTGCCGGCGCTTTCAACCTTCGCCATCCCGATGTCGCCGGTCCCGTGAATAACCTGGCGCTGGAGGTTGGACAGGTCGACTGAATCGTCATCGACGACACCAAGCGTGCCGACGCCCGCGGCGGCCAGATACATCAGTAAAGGTGCACCGAGCCCGCCCGCGCCGATAACAAGAACGCGCGCATTCAGCAGTTTTTCCTGGCCGATGCCGCCGACTTCAGGCAGCACGATATGGCGCGCATAGCGCTGGATCTGGTCTTCGGTGAAATCCATGCGCGTTGCGCTTCGTCAGGTGCCGGTGGAGCCGAAGCCGCCGCTGCCGCGCTCGGTTTCGCTCAGGGAATCGACTTCGGTAAAGCTGGCCTGGGTAACGGGTGCGATGACCATCTGTGCAATACGCATACCGCGTTCGATCTCGAAGGAGTCTTCGCCGAGATTGACCAGGATCACTTTCACTTCACCACGATAGTCGGCATCGATGGTGCCTGGCGTGTTCAGTACCGTCACGCCGTTTTTCGCCGCGAGCCCGGACCGGGGTCTGACCTGCGCTTCATAGCCGGCCGGCAGCGCTATTGCGAGACCGGTCGGCACCATGGCGCGCTTGCCCGGCGCCAGCGTCATCGGCGCGTCTATTGCGGCGGCCAGGTCCATACCTGCGGATTGTGCAGTCTCGTAGGCGGGCAGGGGCAGGTCCGCATTATGCGGTAAACGGGTAACGGCAATCTCGACCTGCGTCATTCGGCAGCCTCTGTATTTTGGTCAAAGTGATGGGCGATGCGCTCTGCGAGCCGGTCGGCGACGTCGGTCTTTCGCATCGCGGGCCAGGCTTCGGTATCGGTGCCGGTAATCAGGTGGACGGTATTGGTTTCGCCTCCGAATGTGCCGGTTTCCGGTGATACGTCGTTTGCGACAATCCAGTCGCACCCCTTGCGCTTGCGTTTTGAGGTGGCGTTCTCGATCAGGTTATCGGTTTCGGCGGCAAAGCCCACGACCAGTGCCGGCCGCTGGTTTCCGGCGGCAGACAGCGTACGCAGGATGTCCGGGTTCTCGATCATCTCGATACGGGGCGGTGCGGCGTCGTGTTCTTTCTTGATCTTGCTGTCGCCCTGCTCTGCGGGCCGCCAGTCAGCGACCGCGGCGGCGCAAACGGTGATATCCGCCGGCAGTGCACCCATGCAGGCGTCATACATCTCCCGGGCAGATTCAATGTGGTGGACCTTTACGCCCGGGGGTGCCGCTTCGGAGGTTGGCCCGGTCACAAGGATCGTCTCTGCTCCCATGCCGGCCAGCGCCGCGGCGATCGCGTGGCCCTGTTTGCCGGATGACCGGTTGGCGATGTAGCGCACAGGGTCGATCGCTTCGAGCGTCGGGCCGCTGGTGACCACGGCACGGCGCCCGGCAAGCGGGGCGGACGCGGCGAAATAGGTCTCGATCTCGGCGACGATCTCCAGTGGTTCCACCATCCGGCCTTCACCGAATTCGCCACACGCCATGTTGCCTTCGGTCGGGCCGGCAAAGCGGATACCCCGGGATTTAAGCGTCGTTATATTTTCCTGCGTTGCGGCATGTTCCCACATGCGGACATTCATCGACGGGGCAACCAGGACATCCTTGTCGGTGGCAAGCAGGACCGTTGTCGCCAGGTCGTCCCCGATACCCTGGGCCATCTTCGCCATGATATTCGTTGTCGCCGGGGCGACCACCAGCAGATCGGCATCCCGTGAAAGCTGGATGTGGCCCATTTCCGCTTCATCCGTCAGTGAAAACAGGTCACCGTACACCCGGTCTTCGCTCAGCGCCGAGACGGAAAGCGGCGTGACGAACTGCGTTGCCGCATCCGTCAGGACGCAGCGCACAGAAGCGCCGCGTTCGCGAAGCCGCCGGATCAGGTCGAGGCATTTATAGGCCGCGATCCCGCCGGAAATAATCAGAAGTATGCGTTTGCCGTGGAGCATTCGGGGACACCCCTTCACCGGAAAGCCGGTAACCTAATGATTTTAAAGCCTTTCGGCAACAAATTGCGTTCAGTCCAGAACAGCAACGGCAACCGCTGCTGCCGCCGCTGCGAGAATCCATATCCGCCAGGCGCCCCGCCGTGCCTGGCCGCGGGTGAGCGACTCCAGCGAGGCCGGGTCGACGCGAAGGCCGTCACGTGTCACGGCGCCGATCGAGTCTTCCATATCTGCGATCAACTGGGGCAGGCGTTCCAACCGGTCGAGCATGTCCTCGGCCGCTTCGCGCATGCGTGCCTCGGGTCCCATATTGTCGATCATCCATTCTTCAATCAGCGGGCGTGCGAGTTCCCACATGTTGATATCCGGATACAGTTTCCGGCCACTGCCTTCAGCAACCAGCATTGTTTTCTGCAGCAGCAACAGTTGCGGTTGCGCCCGCATCTCGAATTTTTCCGCGACGGCAAAAAGCTGGGCCAGAAGCCGCGCCAGCGAGATTTCGCTCAGCGGAAGACCGAAAATCGGCTCGGCGATAGACCGGGCTGCCTGGGCGAATTCGTCGACCGACTGGTTAGCCGGTACGTACCCTGCCTGAATATGAATCTCTGCAACGCGTTTGTAATTGCCGGTCAGGAATCCGTGCAGCATCTCGGCGAGATACTGCCGGGTCTGCCGGTCCAGCCGTCCCATGATGCCGAAATCCACGGCATGGACCACGCCTTCGTCATCGACAAAAATGTTGCCCGGATGAAGGTCGGCATGGAAAAAGCCGTCGCGGAAGACCTGCAGGAAAAACGCTCTCGCAAAATTCGCGACAATCGCCTCGCGGTCGAGTTTTTCTGTGTCCGGATCGATTTCGTTCATCGGGGTCGCGTCGATCCAGGCGGTCGTCATGACGCGGCGGCCAGTGCGCAGCCAGTCCACGGCCGGTACCGAGAACGTCGGGTCATCCTCAAAATTCTGGCGCAGCTCGTCCGCCGCGGCTGCTTCGAATCGGAGATCCATCTCCATCTCGACCGAGCGGATAATTGTCTGGACGGCTTCGACCGGGCGCAACCGGTTCAACTCCGGCCGAAGGTTCTGAACCCGCTGTGCCGCCCACAGCGCAAGATCGAGGTCGCGGGCAAAGGCGGCTTCGATACCGGGGCGTAGAAGTTTGACGGCGATGGCATCGCCATCCGGCGTTGTTGCCTTATGCACCTGTGCGATTGAGGCGGCAGCGATGGCGGTGTCGTCAAAGGATCCGAACAGGTCTTCGATCGTGCCGTTCAGTTCCGTCTCGACGATCGTTCGGGCTTGGGCACCGCTGAAGGCGGGCAGATTATCCTGCAGGGATCTCAGGTCGTCGGCGAGGGTATCACCCACCAGGTCCGGGCGGACGGAAAGCGCTTGCCCCAGCTTGACGAAAGCCGGCCCCAGCGCGGTCATTGCCAGTGTCAGCCGTTCGCCGGGCCGGATCTGACGAACCCCGGATTTGCGCGGCGCCAGAAGGACTATCCGTAATAGCCCGGTAAACACCCTGGGCAGCCCGGCCCGTTCCAGCGGGAACAGGGCATCGTGGCGCGCAAGTATCCGGGCAACCGTGATTATTCGGCGAAAATGGCGCAGACCTGCCAACATGTTTTAGATACGCCAGCCCGAGTGCAGCCAGACGATCCCGCCTGACATAGGTGTCTGGGTGATGTTGCCGAAGCCGGCCTCGGTCATTTCGGCCGCCAGCTGATCGGGTTCCGGAAACTTGCGAATGCTTTCCGCAAGGTAGGCGTATGAATCCGCGTCGCCCGCAACACGCTGGCCGAGCCACGGCAGTACCTTGAAAGAATAGGTGTCGTAGAGCGGCTTGATCTGCGGCAGGACGGCGGGGCTGAATTCCAGGCAGATAAAATGCCCGCCGGGTTGCAGGGCCCGGCGCATCTCGGCAAGGGCATCGGTTCGGCGGGTTACATTGCGCAGACCGAACGCGATTGTGCAGGCTTGGAAGCCTGCACTTTTAACCGGCAGGTCCGCCGCATCGCCGCAGATCCGTGCGGGGCCGAGGGCTGTCCCACGATCCAGCGCCCGGTCCATGCCTGCGGTCAGCATCTCCTTGTTGATATCGCAGATGATCGCGCCGCCGCCTCCGCGTTTCAGGAATCCCTCCGCAACGTCGCCGGTGCCGCCGGCGACATCCAGCAGCGTCATGTCGGGCTGCGGATTCAGGCGGTCCTGCAGGGCGGCTTTCCACACCCGGTGCAAGCCTCCTGACATCAGGTCGTTCATCAGATCGTAACGACGGGCAACGGAATCGAATACGCCCCGGACCAGGCCGGTGTGATCGGCGACGTCGACCCGCCGAAAGCCGAAATCGATTTCGTCCTGTTTATCGGCCCGGTTATCCGGCGCTTTTGCTTGCGGATTTGTCGAAGAGTTCATGTGTTTGAGGATAGCGCGCAGACGCGCTTCCGGCTACCTTCTCGATATGCCCGAACTCCCCGAAGTTGAAACCGTTCGCCGCGGCCTTGCCGAGGTTATGGAAGGCCGCAGGATCGAGTGGATAGAGGTGCGGCGTAACGACCTCAGAATTCCGGTGCCCGACGATTTTGGTGAGCGTCTTCAGGGCCGTACCCTTGAAAAGCTGGGGCGGCGGGCAAAATATATTGTCGGAGAATTCGACGACGGCACGATCCTGCTCGCGCATCTTGGAATGTCCGGGCGGATGATTATCGAGACTCCCGACGATATGACGGAGAAATCTGCATCGAACACACCGGGCGATTTCGCGCACGATCCCGGCAATCATGCCAAACACGAACATATCGTCTTTCATGTTGGTAACGGCACCGTCATCCGGTTTTCAGATCCGCGGCGCTTCGGATTGATGACCCTGACGGATCGCGAAAATTTTGCCGATCACAAGCTTATCCGGCATCTCGGACCGGAGCCCACCGGCGAGGATTTTACCGGCCCGGTTCTGGCCGCGCGGTTGCAGGGCAAGCGCACGCCGATCAAGGCGGCTCTGCTGGACCAGCGTGTTGTGGCCGGGGTCGGGAATATCTATGCCTGCGAGGCGCTGTTTGCGGCCGGGCTTTCGCCCCTGCGGCAGGCGGCCACCGTCCAGGGTCGGCGGGCAGACCGCTTGGCGATGGCGGTGCGCGATGTACTCGCCGATGCTATCGCGGCCGGGGGTTCGTCACTGCGCGATCATGTAGCGCCGACGGGCGAGCTCGGATATTTCCAGCACAGTTTCAAGGTTTATGGCCGCACAGGGGAGCCGTGCCCGGGATGCGATTGTGGCCAATCCGTGCAACGGATTGTACAATCAGGCCGGTCGACCTTTTATTGCACGAAACGGCAACGGTAGGGCCTGATGTTGAATTTCTCCTGTATTCTCGGTGTTTCATCTCGCGGTGTTTCGTCTGTCTTCACCACCACGGTGGCGGGCGTGATGGTGGCTGCGGTGCTGTTACTTGTACCGGCAGGGCTCTCGGCCGCCGAATTCTTCAGGTCGATCGACGATCTGCCCCTGGCGCCCGGCCTGACTGAAGTTGTCGAGGAGGGGGTCGAGTTCGATAGTCCCGCCGGTCGGATTGTGACCGCGGTTGCGGCAGGGGATGTTCGTTCCGATACCGTGATTGCGTTCTATCGCAAGGCGTTGCCGCCGCTGGGCTGGTCGAAGACACCGGGCGGGACCTATCACCGGGAAGGGGAAGTGCTGACGTTGCGGCTTGAATCCGGCGGCAAGGCTGTAAAGCTGATGATCCGCGTTGTTCCGGCGCAACCGAATATGGCCAGATAGCCCGGCCCGGCGCATGTGCGCGCACTGTCCAAATAATCGTTCCCGTACCCGCAGAAACCCTTGACGTCGGGTCACTTCCCTCGTAAAACCAGCGCCCGTTTCAGAGGAAATACCGATGGCGAATACATCATCAGCGAAAAAGCGTGTCCGGCGCGATGAGCGCAAGACCGCGACCAATATCAGCCGCCGCAGCCGCATCCGTACCTTTATCAAAAGGGTCGAGACTGCGATCGAAACCGGCGACAAAGATGCTGCGAATGCGGCACTGAAATCTGCGCAGCCGGAATTGATGCGTGGCGTGACGCGCGGCGTTGTAAACAAGAACGCAGCATCACGTAAGATTTCGCGTTTGTCGCGGCGCATCAAGGCGATCTGATTTTCGTCTGACCGGCGGATAGCTCTTTAGAGTCAATCGCTTCCAAGGTGCTTCAATGAGGCCGGCTTTTAGCCGGCCTTTTGCGTTACCGAATTTTGCCGCAAAGTGGTGCTCACGGCGGCTTTCAGGTTCTTCCACAGGGTTATGCACCGTTCTATACCGTTCCAATGTGTCAACCCCATAAATCTTTCCGAATCGCAAATTTTTTCGTCGGAACGCCTTATCAAGGCGTTGCACCTGCCGGATGTGATCGTTACAGTTACCCCACGGATCGACAGGGCGACCCGTAATGATTAATAAATAATGGCGTCTTGATTATCTTTTTGCTGTAACAGGCAACTCTAATATAGATACTTATTTGTCGAGATCTTCGACTCCTAAGTAGTGGGCAAAGTTGCTGAAGTAACTGTCGACGTGCGTCGGGCGCGTCGTTAAAGGGGGCATTAAATGAGTCAATCATCCGGATCCGGAGCAACCACCGCGGGGCAGGCAAGCAGCGTGGGTTATGCCGGGGATGTTGACGTCACGGAGGCATGGGAAGGGGTTAAGAATAACCCCGGCGCCGTGCTGGTAGACGTGCGCACGAATGCAGAGTGGAATTTCGTCGGTATTCCCGACCTGTCGGAGGCCGGCAAGGAGCCGGTTCTGGTCGAATGGCAGATGTTTCCAACGATGGACGTGAACGCGTCATTCGTTGACGCGGTTGTTGCCACCGCACCTGACAAAGAACAGCCGATTTATTTTCTGTGCCGGTCTGGCGCGCGGTCGAAATCGGCCGCCATGGCGCTGACGCAGGCCGGGTATTCCGCTTGTTTCAATATCAGTGAGGGCTTCGAAGGCCCGCACGACCAGAACCGCCATCGTGGATCGGCGGCGGGCTGGAAGGCCAGCGGTCTTCCTTGGGTACAGGGTTAAGCACATGGCAGAGAATGGATTAACCCAGGATATTAATGCCCGCTGGACACGTGTTCGCGGCGTTCTGCGCGCCGAAGTCGGCGATTCCGCCTATAAAAGCTGGTTGAAGCCGCTTGGGCTTGTTGAATACGCCGATGGTGTGGTGAAGCTGTCCGTTCCCACGCGCTTTATGCGCGACTGGGTGGCGAACCATTACGGCGAGCGGATTTCCGCGCTTTGGTCGGATGGAGACTCGCCTGTATCGAATGTCGACATATTCGTGCTTGCGGACAAGGAAGATGTCCGCGCGGCTGCGGCGGCGAAGCCCGCATCCGAAACAACGGTGCGGGCAACAGAAGGCGTGCGGGTTTCGCCCGAGCGCGCCGAGGGAGACGTCAGCGCATCGCTGGATCCCCGTTTCAAGTTTGATAATTTCGTTGTCGGAAAACCGAACGAGCTGGCATATGCGGCGGCGCGCCGGGTCGCGGACTCGCCGACGGCTAACTACAATCCGCTGTTTCTCTATGGCGGCGTCGGGCTCGGCAAAACCCACCTGATGCATGCGATCGCCTGGCATATTCGTGAGCATCAGCCGGATCGGAAGGTTGTTTACCTGTCGGCCGAAAAGTTCATGTATCACTTTATCCGGGCGCTTCGGTTCCAGGATACGATGGCCTTCAAGGAGCGTTTCCGCTCGGTCGATGTGCTGATGATTGACGATGTTCAGTTCATCAACGGCAAGGAATCGACCCAGGAAGAGTTCTTCCACACGTTCAATGACCTGGTCGACAATAACCGCCAGGTTGTTATCTCGGCGGACAAGTCTCCGTCCGACCTCGAGGGGATGGAGGAGCGCCTGCGCTCGCGCCTCGGTTGGGGTCTGGTCGCGGATATTCATGCGACCACGTACGAGCTGCGCCTTGGCATTCTGCATGCCAAGAAAGACGAGATGGAAGTTGCGGTGCCCGACAAGGTGCTGGAATTCCTCGCCCACAAGATCACTTCAAGCGTACGGGAACTGGAGGGTGCTCTGAACCGCGTCTCCGCACATTCCACGCTGATCGGTCGGGAGATCACGCTGGAGAGCTGTCAGGAGGTCCTGCATGACCTGTTGCGCGCCAGTGACCGGCGGATCACGATCGAAGAGATTCAGAAACGGGTGGCCGAACATTTCAATATCCGCATGGCCGACATGCATTCTGCGCGCCGGTCCCGGGCCGTCGCGCGTCCGCGTCAGGTCGCGATGTATCTGTCCAAGCAGCTGACCTCGCGGTCGTTGCCGGAAATCGGCCGGAAGTTCGGCGGGCGCGACCATACGACGGTCATGCACGCGGTGAAGAAGGTCGAAGAGCTGCGGACGTCGGATATGAATTTCGCTGAAGACGTCGATCTGCTCCGCCGCATGCTGGAAAGCTGATACGCGCAGCGCCGCTGCTTCGGCAGCGGCCTGTGGCGGGGCCTCTCAGCCCTCGAATTCCGCCGGAAATCTCCCATTTGGGGCCAAATTACGTCCGGCTGATTCGCCGGATCTGGCGCGGCCGAAGACCGGCTTTGTAACCCCCTGATAACACTGATCTTTTGAGGGTCAGGATCGGCGTGATGATTCTGCGACTTCTCTTGGGATTTCAATGACTTGTGGTATAATTTGCGACCTTTCAAAGGCTTCGTCGTCATGAGCCGTGCGCCCGGCGGGCGCAAGACTCGACGATAAGCCGTTCCGGTGGCCCTAACAGCGTGAAAGCCGATCCCAAGCCATGCAATTTACCATCGAGCGCAGCATACTCCTCCGGTCCCTCACACATGTGCAGGGCGTTGTCGAGCGACGCACGACCATCCCTATCCTGTCGAATGTTCTGCTTCAGGCCACTGGCGGTAAGCTGGGCCTGACGGCAACCGATATGGACCTTGCCATCATCGAGGGCACGCAGGCCGATGTTACCCAGGACGGGTCGACGACGGTGCCGGCGCATACCTTGTACGACATCGTCCGAAAACTCCCTGAAGGCTCGCAGGTCGAAATTCGCGCCGGCGGCGAGCAGGGGCAGCTTGAAATCCGTTCGGGCCGCTCCAAGCTCAGCCTGACGACGTTGCCGAGCGAGGATTTCCCGGTGATGACCGATGGTGATCTGCCGCACCGGTTCACGATATCTGCCGAAATGCTGCGCCGGCTGATCGATCGGACGCGCTTTGCGATGTCGACCGAGGAAACCCGCTATTACCTGAACGGGCTTTATTTCCATGCTGCCGAAACCGACGGGGCGCCTGTCCTGCGGATCGTTGCGACAGACGGTCACCGTCTGGCACGTGTCGAGGTTCCATTGCCCGAAGGGGCGGCCGGTATGCCCGGTGTTATCGTGCCGCGTAAAGCGGTTGCCGAAATCCGCAAGCTGATTGACGAGGTCGAAGACGATGTCGAGATCGCCCTGTCGGAAACCAAGATCCGCTTCGCGTTCGGCGATGCCGTTCTGACCTCCAAGCTGATCGACGGGACTTTCCCCGATTACGACCGGGTCATCCCGTTTGGCAATGACAAGACGCTGGAAGTAAAGCGCAACGAATTCGTCAAGGCGGTGGACCTGGTGTCGACGATCTCGACCGAGAAATCCCGCGCTATCAAGTTGTCACTGGAAAACGGCAATCTGGTGTTGACGGCAACCAGCCCCGAAGCCGGCAGTGCCCGAGAAGAACTGGACGTCGATTACAACGACGGTTCGCTCGAAATCGGTTTCAATTCGAAATATCTGCTCGATATCACCCAGCAGATCGAGGGCGAGGATGCTAAATTCATGCTGTCTGATGGTGCATCGCCGACCCTGGTTCAGGATATGGGCGATACCAGCGCATTGTATGTTCTTATGCCCATGCGCGTCTGACGCGGTCGGACCGGTTGTTGCATAGCGCCCTGGCAAATTCTCCCCAATACACTACCTCACCCGAACGCAGTGCGGTGGTCAGGCTATCGCTGACGGATTTCCGCAGCTACGGATCTCTCCGACTCGATTGTGATATCCGGCCGGCAGTCCTTACCGGGCCGAATGGTGCGGGTAAAACCAATCTGCTGGAGGCGATTTCATTTCTGCTTCCGGGCCGGGGCCTCCGACGTGCCCGGCTGACGGATGTCACCCGCAGCAATGCCGGCGATGTACGGCCCGGTGAATTACGCTGGGCGATTGCCGCCACACTGGATACAGCGACCGGGCCAACCGAGATCGGGACCGGCTTTGAAGCCACCGGCGAGGGTGAAGACGGCGGGCGGCGCGTGTCGCGGATGAACGATGCACCGGCGCGCAGCCAGGCGGCGCTCGGAGAGGTCTTTGCCGCGGTGTGGCTGGTGCCTGAAATGGACCGCCTGTTTATGGAAGGCGCGTCTGCGCGGCGGCGTTTTCTGGATCGCCTTGTTGCCGCCTTTGATGCTGCGCATACCACCCGCTTGAACGAATACGAACAGGCCATGCGCGAGCGCACCCGTCTGCTGCGGGACGACAAGGCCGGGTTCCGGAATGCCGATAGCGGCTGGGTCTCTGCCCTTGAAAAAAGAATGGCGGAAAGTGGCGTCGCCCTTGCAGCGGCCCGCAGGGCATTCGTGCACCGGCTTGCCGCAGCCTGCGAACTGGGCGTGGGACCGTTTCCGGCGGCCGGGGTGTCTTTGGTCGGCGATGCAGAACAATGGCTCGACAACCGCTCCGCGCTGGAGGCTGAAGACCTTTTCCGCGATGCGCTCGCCGCGTCGCGTGCTGCAGATCGCGAGGCCGGCAGGGCGCTGGTCGGGCCTCACCGGTCCGATATCGAGGTTGTACACCTGCAGAAAAGCCGGCCGGCGGCCGGATGTTCTACCGGTGAACAGAAAGCGCTGCTGATCAGCATTGTGCTGGCCCATGCACGGCTGGTTTCGCTTGATCGCGGCGCGGCGCCTCTGCTGCTGATGGACGAGATCGCGGCCCATCTGGACAGCGACAGACGTGCGGCTTTGTTTGATGAAATATGCGCGGTCGGCGCACAGGCCTGGATGACGGGCACCGACCGGGAACTATTTGAAGCATTCGGCGACCGGGCACAGTTCTTCCGGGTCGATAACGCCACCGTGCGCGGGGTTTGAGGGAAATATGACGGCACCAGCAGATACACCTCCGACAGAAGTCAACGAAGCCGATTACGGCGCGGGTTCCATCCAGGTTCTCAAGGGTCTCGAAGCGGTCCGCAAACGGCCGGGCATGTATATCGGCGACACCGATGACGGCTCCGGGCTCCATCACATGGTCTACGAGGTTGTCGATAACGGTATCGATGAAGCCCTGGCGGGACACTGTTCCGAAGTGACCGTGACGCTGAACGGTGACGGCTCTGTGACCGTCACTGATGACGGGCGTGGAATCCCGGTCGAGGTGCATGAAGAAGAGGGCGTTTCCGCCGCCGAGGTCATCATGACCCAGCTCCATGCGGGCGGTAAGTTCGACCAGAATTCCTACAAGGTTTCCGGCGGTCTGCATGGTGTGGGTGTGTCGGTTGTGAACGCGTTATCTGAACGGCTGGAATTGCGTATCTGGCGCGAGGGCAAGGAACACGTCATCCGTTTCCATGATGGCGAGGCCGATGGCCCGCTTGAGATCGTCGGCGATTCCAATGGCAAGAAAGGAACGTCGGTTACGTTCCTGCCATCGACCGAAACCTTCACCATGATCGATTTCAACATCGCGACGCTCGAACATCGTCTGCGCGAACTGGCATTCCTGAATTCGGGTGTGCGCCTGGTGCTGACCGATGCACGGGGTGTCGAGCCCGTGGAAACCATTCTGGAATATGAAGGCGGGATCGAGGCATTCGTCAAACATCTCGACCGCAGCAAAACGCCGATCATTGAAAGCCCTATCGTCATCAACGGTGAACATGAAGGGCTCAGCGTGGATATCGCGCTCGAATGGGCGGATAGTTATCACGAAACGATGCTGTGCTTTACCAACACCATTCCTCAATCCGATGGCGGCACGCATCTCGCCGGTTTCCGCGCGGCCCTGACGCGCACAGTTAATGGCTATGCCAATGACAGCGGGATCGCCAAGAAAGCAAAGATCACATTGTCGGGCGATGACGCGCGTGAAGGACTGACCTGCGTGTTGTCGGTCAAGGTGCCGGACCCGAAATTCTCGTCCCAGACCAAGGACAAGCTTGTTTCGTCCGAAGTACGGCCGGTGGTCGAAAGCATCGCGACGGAAAAACTGGGCCAGTGGTTCGAAGAACACCCGAATGAGGCAAAGAAGGTTGTCGGCAAGGTGATCGAAGCCGCCGTCGCCCGCGAGGCTGCACGCAAGGCCCGGGACCTGACACGCCGAAAGGGCGCGCTCGACATTTCTTCCCTGCCCGGCAAGCTTGCCGATTGCCAGGAACGCGATCCGTCGAAATCCGAATTGTTCATCGTCGAGGGCGACTCAGCCGGTGGATCAGCAAAACAGGCCCGTAACCGTAAAAACCAGGCGGTTCTGCCCCTGCGCGGCAAGATCCTGAATGTTGAACGGGCACGTTTTGACAAGGTATTGTCCTCTGCCGAACTCGGCACGTTGATTACCGCACTCGGTGCCGGAATCGGCGCTGAAGACTTCAATATCGAAAAGACGCGCTATCACAAGATCATCATCATGACGGATGCCGATGTCGATGGTAGCCATATCCGGACGCTTCTGCTGACGTTCTTCTATCGCCAGATGCCGGAGATCATCGAGCGTGGTTATCTCTATATCGCCCAGCCGCCGCTTTATCGTGCCAAGAAGGGCGAAAGCGAGCAGTACCTCAAAGACGACCCGGAGATGGAGGAATATCTGATCCGGGCCGGGCTGCGTGATGCAGTCCTTACCATCAGCGACGGCGCGCAAATTGCCGGCGAAGATCTCTACGACCGGGTCAAGCAGGCGCAACGCGCTAAACGCCTTCTGGAACCAATGTCCGACAAGCTGACCAATGCGGAAGTCGCAGAGCAGTCGGCGGTGCTGGGTGCGTTCAACCAGATCCTTCTCGATTCCCAGGAACAGTCCCAACTGGTCGCCGATGCCCTGGCCCGACGGCTTGACGGCCTGGCAATGCCGGCTGACCGGGGCTGGACTGCAGAAATTGTCGAGGGTGGCGGTATCGCATTTGTCCGGACGCGGCGGGGCGTTACTGAACGCCAGGTGATCGATGGCGCCCTGCTTCGGTCATCGGAAGCACGACGGCTCGATGAACTTGCGCCGGAACTTCAGACCCTCTATGCGCGGCCGGCAATGCTCAACGCCAAGGACTTCGAAAAGCGTATTACCGGGCCGGTCGAAATGTTTGATGCCATTCTGGCCCTTGGCCGCAAAGGTGTCAGCGTCCAGCGGTATAAAGGGTTGGGCGAGATGAACCCCGAACAGCTCTGGGAAACCACGCTGGACCCGGAAGTGCGGACCCTGCTGCAGGTGAATATCGACCATGCTGACAGTGCCGAAGAAGTTTTCTCGACCCTGATGGGTGATGTGGTTGAACCGCGCCGCGATTTTATTCAGGACAATGCGCTCAAGGTCGTCAATCTCGACGTCTGATGGGCGTTAGCCGATATGTCAGCTCTGGTGGGTCAATCCAGGTCGGCAATCCGGTCGAAACTCGTCCCAAAGGCCGCACAGATCGCTACATCTTTAAGCTCGGGGGCGAGATGCCGGTAAAATTTACGCGCCACTTTGTTTCGTTTCAGGACGGACCAGAAAATCCAGCGTCCGCCCTGGTCGCGGGTATGCCGGGAAATCCCGGTCATCAGCGCCGTCCCTATACCGCTTCGTCTGTGTGCTTCGTCTACATAAAGATCGGCGAGATAAATGCCCCGGGTCGCGCTGTCGGTATCGTACCCCCAGTAATAAACTGCGTAACCGGCATGAGCGCCGTCGCATTCCGCCACCAGGGTGTGGAATGCCGGCGGGTCGGCAAACCCGTCCCGCAGGAATGCTTCTGCCGAAAAACGCGAAACGCGGCCGCCATCAGACACACTCAACGCCCGTGCCATGCTGGCAATCGCCGTCGCGTCTTCGCGCTGCGCCGGACGCACCGCTATGGAGGATTTTTCGCCGGAAATTCTGTCCGCCATATCGCCCTGATGTCGCCACATTGGTGAAGTGGATTGATGCCGAACCTAATCTACAACATATAACGTCATGGCCGAGCGAAAACCTCCCAAACCAAAATCGTCGCCAAAGCGCAAGATGCAGAAAACCGGAAAGGCAGCGCCTGGAACCGGTCAACGTAACTCTGTGTCTGCCAGCGGGCGTAGTGGGAAGGCGGGCGGCAAAGGGGCGGGCACCAAAAACACCGGTTCCCGTAAACCCGCATCAACAGCAGCGAAGAAGTCCGGCAGCCTGAACGAAAGGTCGCGTCGCTCCAGGGTTATTCTCTTGACGTTGAAATGGTCCGTCATCGCCGGTATCTGGGGGGTGATCGCACTCGGTGTCGTCGTCGCGTGGTACGCCTATGATCTGCCGGATATCGACAAACTTGAGGCCCCCACCCGAAAGGCAAGCATTACTCTGACGGATGCTGACGGGCGCGAGATTACCAGCTATGGCGATCTCTATGGCGACCCGCTGCGACTTGCCGATGTACCCCCTTATCTGGTCCAGGCGATCGTTGCCACCGAAGACCGGCGGTTCTTTGAACACCTGGGATTCGATCCGTATGCTCTTGGCCGTGCGGTGGTTGCCAACGTCATTGCCGGACGGGTCCGCCAGGGTGGCAGTACCCTTACCCAGCAGCTTGCGAAAAACGTGTTTCTGAAACCGGACAGAACGTTGCGGCGCAAGGTTCAGGAATTGCTGCTGGCCTTCTGGCTCGAGGCGAATTTCACCAAGGAACAGATTTTCACGCTGTATATCAACCGGGTGTACCTGGGCTCCGGCACCTTTGGCGTCGATGCCGCAGCGCGGCGTTATTTTGGAAAATCGGCCCGCCGTGTCACCCTGCACGAAGCGGCTGTCCTTGCCGGTCTGCTCAAAGCGCCGTCCCGTTATTCGCCGCTCCGCAGCAGGAAGGCGGCCGAGGACCGTGCGCGTGTCGTACTGGGTACAATGGTTGCCGCTGGTTTCCTGGACGAGCAAACAGCCAAGAATGCCGGGCGCCAGAGCCTGCGACTCGCTGCGACAACGAAGCGAAGCAACGCGGCACGGTACTTCACGGATTGGGCGCTCGAACGGGTCGCCGGGTTCGCCGGCGCGCGCGGCCGCGACCTGATTGTGCGCACCACAATGGATTCCCGTTTGCAGAGCCTGGCAGAAAAACAGTTGCGGGCAACACTCCTTAAGCATGGAAAGTCACGGCACATAAGCCAGGCGGCCCTGGTGTCGATGTCGCCGGACGGCGCGGTGCGCGCGCTCGTGGGCGGGCGTGACTATGGAACCAGCCAGTATAACAGGGCTTTCCAGGCGCAACGTCAGCCCGGCTCGGCGTTCAAATTGTTTGTCTATCTTGCCGCGATGGAAAACGGGTTGACCCCCGACGACCAGTTTATTGACGGCCCGCTTCGGATCGGCAAATGGCGCCCGCGGAATTACGGCGGCAATTTCCTTGGCAGCGTTACCCTGCGTGAAGCCGTTGCACGATCGATAAACACGGTGGCTGTACAGGTCTCGGAAAAGGTTGGCCGGGGTAAAGTGATCGACGCGGCCCGCCGCCTCGGCATCACGTCGCCACTGAAGTCGCATCCGAGCCTTGCGCTTGGGGCGAGCGAGGTGTCGCTGGTGGAATTGACGGCGGCCTATGGTGTGATTGCCAATGGCGGGGTTGCCGTCTGGCCACATGGTATTTCTGAAATCCGTGAACGGGGCGGAAGAGTGCTCTATCGCCGGACCGACGGCGCCGCGGCCCAGGTTGTCGAACCGGGCGCGGTACAGCGGGTCAACGATCTGTTGCGGGCTGTCGTCGCCTGGGGGTCCGGTAAGGCCGCCAACCCCAAACGGCCTGCGGCGGGCAAAACCGGTACCAGCCAGGATTTCCGCGATGCCTGGTTTGTCGGGTATACCGGCGAACTGGTGACGGGCGTGTGGATGGGAAATGATGACAGCTCGCCGATGAAACGCGTGACCGGCGGCAGCCTGCCGGCGCTTCTGTGGCGCGATTTTACGATCCCGGCGCTTGACGGCGTTTCCGCCAAACCGCTCGCGCCGGTCGTCACGGTGCCGTCGACCCCAGGACGCGCGACCGGACCAGACCGGAACGCCAAGTCGCCATGGTGGCGTCCGCGGGGAAGCGTGGAGTCGACGGATCAGGAGGAAGACCTCCGGGGCGACTGATTTTGCTGTTTTGGCCGATGGTCAGGGTGAAGGGGAGCCGGCTCCGCGTGGGTTCCGCAGAACCAGCAGGTAGAAACTCAGCAGTAGGATGGGCCCCATACCGAACACCACCCATGCCATCGGCATCATGGAGCCGCCCAGCATCCGGGCCGTTACGGCGCCGATAACCGCGGCGGTCGACATCTGCAGACAGCTCAGCATCGATGATGCAGCACCCGCCATTTTGGGATAGGGCGAAATGCCACCCGCCTGGCCGCTCGGGAAGACGAACCCGGTGCCGAACGCGAATCCGGCGAATGGCAGGATCACGGTCCAGACATTGAAGTAGCCGAGCATCGGCAGAATCACGCCGATTTCGCCGAAAATCGTCATGATAAGCGCGCCATAGACGATCATCCGGTTTATGCCGACCCGTCGGGTGATCCGGGCGGCCAGCAATGTGCCGACGCCGTAGGCGCCGACCGTGATTGCGTATAGTGCGCCAAATGTATCGGGGGAAATTTTCAGCAGGCCGATCAGGATATAGGCGCTGCAGGAAGTGAAGGCGAAGATGCCGCCGTAGCAGATCGCGTTGCACAGCACATATCCCATGTACATTCGTGTCGATAACAGCGTTGCATAATTGCCGATTAAACGCGCCGGCCGGGTGGCGTCGCGATTCAGGTTGGTATTCGTTTCCCGGAGCAGGAACACAATCGTCATTAGCATCAGGCAGCCGAATGCCGTCAGGAACCAGAACACGGACCGCCAGCCCGACGAGACTTCAATGACCCCGCCGAATATCGGTCCAACAATCGGCCCGAGGGCAAGGGCTGCACCTATATAGGCGTATACCTGGGCCATCTTGTCGGATGCGAAGCTGTCTCGGACAATCGCTCTTCCGACGGACATTGTCGCACTGGCGCCCAGTGCCTGAAGCAGGCGGGCCGCGCACAGGCTGTAAAGATCAGGTGCCAGTGAACACAGAACGGACGCGATGATGAACAGCGCCAGAGACACCGTCAGGACCGGTTTGCGGCCGAACCGGTCTGACATCGGTCCGACAAAAAGCTGGCCCGCGGCAAACCCGACCATATAGATGCTCAGGATCGCCTGTGCGTCTCCGAATCCAATCCGCAGGTCGATGGCCAGCGCCGGCAGGGACGGGACCATGATGTTGTTGGTGAATGGCCCCAGCATTACAAGGGCGGATACCAGAAGGATCAGGACGGTACGGGACATTTGCGGGCATCATGCAATGGCCGCAGGCGCATTCCAATTGCTCAATGACAATATTATCGGAAACCTTGTCCCCGGCCGGGATGGTTCGTGGCCGGGGTGCGCTTCCCGCCGGGGCTTTCGCCTGCTATAGCGCATCAATGACACTTTCTCCGGCCCTGCGCGGCACCCTTATTCCCATTGCGATCCTGCTGGCCGTCGGCGGCGCATGGGGTGCTGTACCGGCGCTTGCGCGCTATGCCGTGACCAGCGGTATAGCCCCGATGGGCTATGTCTTCTGGGTGGCTGTCGGCGCCGGTATATGCTGTTGGGGATTGTGTGCCCAACGGGGCGTAATGCCCCTATTTTCGGGGCCGCATATCCGCTACTATCTGCTGTCCGGCTGCTCGCGCTTCGTTCTTGCGGGCTTCGTTATGTATACCGTTCTCCAGAATATCCCCGCCGGAATAGTCGCAATCCTGCTTGGAACAGCGCCGTTGATGACATTTGCGGCATCGGTCGCGTTAAGGCACCAGAAATTCTCGCTGCGCCGCGGGGTCGGCACGCTGATTGGTCTGATCGGGATTCTGCTGGTCTTTGTGCCGGCGACCGGTATGTCGGCGAATCTTTCATTGGGTTGGTTGGCACTGGGACTGGTTACGCCGCTGATCTATGCCTATTCGAACATCACGATAGACCGCAGCCGGCCGGAGGGGGATGATTCCATGGCGCTGACGGCGGGGATCTTCACCCTGTCATCATTTATCGCATTGGTTATGTCGCTGGCTACCGGGCAATTCCACGCGCTGTGGGATGTTGAACTGGGCCTTCCCGAAGTAGCGATGTTCGCTCACGCGGCAATTCTGTCGATGTGCTTCTTCGGGCTTTACGAGTTGATCCGCCGCACGGATGCCACTTTCGGCGCGCAAGCCACGTATGTGACGACGCTGACCGGTATCCTCTACGGGATGGCCCTGCTGGGCGAGCGGCCGGGACTACTTGTCTGGGCCGCCGCCCTGCTGGTGCTGGTCGGCGTTGGATTGGTGAATTCAGGCCGCAGCGCTGAACCCGGCCGCTCCTAGCGCCGCCCAGAACGTCTCTGCGGTTTGCGCATCCAGCGGCTGAAGCGGCGGGCGAAGGGTGCGCCAAGCAGCGTCGCCGGTCTGGCGCGCCATCGCTTCCTTGAGGGCCTCGACCAGCGGGAATTTCTGAGTTGCCAGCCGGATCGCGCTCAGGGCTGCCTGGCAGGATTCTGCATCATCGCTTTCCCAGTTCGCCAGTACGGCAGCCGATTCCCGCGCCGAGATATTGTTGCAGGCCGTTATTGAGCCTGCCCCGCCGATCCGAAGGATATCGAGCAGATAAGCGTCCGAGCCGGAGAAAACGTTGAAATCCGGGAAATTCTCGACCATTGCCTTCATGTTCGAAAAATCACCCGCTGAATCCTTGATGCCGATAACGGTGTCGGGATAGGCGGTTACCAGCTTTTCGATCAGCGGCAGGGTGATGGGTACGCCGGTATTTTGCGGGATGTGATAAAGCAGGATTTTAAGCTTCGCATCGCCCACCCGTTGAATGATTTCCGAATAGGCAGCGAACAGCCCGTCATCGGTGGCAGGCTTGTAATAGAACGGCGGCAGCATCAGCACGCCTGCGGCACCGATTTCAAGCGACTTGCGGCAAAGTTCGACGGTGTCGGGAATGGCACAACAACCTACGCCGGGCACGGACAGTCCGGCATCGATGTCGCTTTCGCCAAGCGCGTCGAGCATGGCCAGACGTTCAGCCACGCTGAATGAATTGGCCTCACTGGTTGTACCGAGCACCGCAAGTCCTGTGCAGCCCTGTGCGATCAGATTCTGACCATGGGCAAGCCAGGCCGCATGATTTGGCGATAGATCGTCATTCAGGGGCGTCAGCACAGCGGCCATGACGCCGCCATCGATCGGAGAGGATGTGTTCATCGGCTTATTCCAGTCTGTCGGGTTTAGTGAGTTATGGTTATTTTCGAATTCGATCACTCGGGCCAGGTCACGATGTGGTCTTCGGGGTCGACGCGTTGGGATTCATGGATGACTTTGTCGCGCACCGATATCCCTGCGGTGTGAACGGTCTCGCGGCTGCCGGACACCAGCGGGTGCCACCAGCTGAGCTCTTTGCCTTCGGCCAGCAGGCGATATGCGCAGGTCGACGGCAACCAATTGGCGGTTCGGGCGAGCTCCGGGGTTACCTGCAGGCAGTCTGGCACGCGGGTTGTCCGTTTGGGATAGTCCGAACAGGCGCAGGTGCCGAGTTCGAGTAACCGGCAGACGACCTCGGTAAAGGCGATCTCGCCGGTATCGACGTCTTCAAGTTTGATAAGGCAGCACTTGGCGCAGCCGTCGCAAAGGGATTCCCATTCTTCCGGGTTCATTTCGTCGATGGATTTGGTTTCCCAGAAAGGCGCGTTGTCCGTCACCTGTCAGCGCCCCACCACCTTGGCCAGTCTTTCCGCCATTTTTTCCGGCGAGGTGGCGTGGGTGAAGTGGGTCACATATTCCCCGTCCGGATTCATCAGGAAAACGATGGAGCTGTGATCCATCAGGTAATCGGTCGATTCCTCCTGGCCGTACTGGGCGCGCCCGAAATACACGCGGTAAACGCGGGCGGTTTTCGTGATCTGCTCCTTGGTGCCTGTCAGGCCCACCATGCTGGGGTGAAAATTTTCGACATAGGCATTCAGCTGCTTTGCTGTATCGCGTTCCGGGTCGATCGTTATGAAAACCGGCGTAATTTTCTTCTGTGTTTCGGGGGCAAGCTGCCCCATCGCCTGGGTCATCGACTGCAATGCCGTCGGGCAGACATCAGGACAATAAGTGTAGCCGAAATAAATCAGCATATAGCGGCCGCGGAAATCCTTGTCGGTTTTAGGCTGCCCCTTGTGATCGGTCAGTGAAAACGGCCCGCCAATGGACGCAACACCTTTGCCGCCGGTGCCGTTACCGTAAAGAATAAAAGCTGCAATAGCCGCGATAACAATGCCGGTCACCGCCAGCAGCACGACCTGATAGATGCGCATGGACCCATTTCTCCTGAAACCCGATCTTAGGGAAGATATAAGCACGGTGGGACCGGAAGGCCATAGAAAGACTTGACCGTGGGCTTGAGGATGCACAAGTTCGCCACATGCGCATATTGCAGTATTCAATGACTTCATGCATCGGGCTTGTTCTGCTTGCCCTGCTCTCGATCGGGGCATCGGCAGATATAAACCTGTTGAGCAATGATCCTTTGATTGAGGCTGTAAAGGCCGACGACCTCAAGGGTGCAGAGGAGATGCTCCAGCGGCAGCATGATGTCGATGTGCGTGATGAGAACGGGCAGACCGCGCTGTTTTTTGCTGCTATCCGGGGCAATGAAGATTTTGTCGAGATGCTGTTGCGGTTTAACCCGAAAATCGGCGCGGTCGATAAATTCGGCAGTTCGCCACTTTATTACGCAGCCGCGGCGAATAATGTCGGCGTCATCGAGATCCTTTCGGAAAAGGGTGCCGATCTCGATCAACCGAACCGCCAGGGACTGACGCCGCTGATGGTTGCGGCATCGGAAGGTCATCTTGATGCCGTGCGGGTGCTTGTTGAGCTTAAACCCGACATCGCGATCACCGACTTCACCGGCCGAACCGCTTACGACTGGGCCGTCAGAAACAAGCGTCAGGTCGTTATCCGTTACCTGAAATCGCTCGGGCTTGGCAGTTAGGACTTTGTTCACCGTAAACCGGTAAATCTTGCCTCTTGGGTTGCGAATCCGTGGGGGAAGATGCCTGTTTCACCGGACTGGTTCTATGGGAGCGATTATCTGTTCGTGGTGCTTTGCGCTGCGCTCGCGCTCGAATTCCTGGTAGGCGGCCTTCCCGGATTTAGCCAGATTCTTTCATTGCCGCGTTCGGTCAGTGTATTTCTGGCGCATCGTGCGGGCCGCCGGCTGAACCGCCAGAACCGGTCGAATCGCAGCCGCCGGGTGCGTGGCGCTCTGCTTGTTCTGACGATGCTTCCCCTGGCTGCCATCTTTGGATTATATGCCGCCGATTTCTGCCGGACGCTCGCGGATGGATGGATAGTTGAAGCTGTCTTTGTCGCAATGTGCGTCGGGCTCCAGCGGCCCCTGATGAATGCCAGCGCGCTACGTCGGGCGCTGGCCCGCAAGAGCATGGAGCGCGCGCGCGATATTCTGGGCCGTATTGTTGAATATGAGACCGATAATATCGACGAGCACGGACTTGCCCGCGGATCGGTAGAGATATTCGCGGTCAGGCTCTGTGACGGTCTCGTTGGTCCTGTTTTCTGGTATGTTATTGCCGGGCTGCCCGGGATATTCGTTTACTGCGTGACGACGGCACTGGCCGACGCGCTGGCACATCCGACTGAAAAGCACGTGGCATTTGGTGGGGTGGCAGGCGCTCTCGATCGGCTTTTGAACTTTATCCCGGCACCGCTGACCGGGATGCTTATTGTCGCCGGGACGCTTTTCGCACCCACGGCGCGTCCGATCGCGGCGATGCGGGGGATTTTCGGTGGTGCGGCCAGCGGCCAGTCGCCCAGGGCCGCCTGGACCCAGGGCGCTGTTGCAGGGGCACTTGGCCTGTCGCTGTCCGGCCCGCGACGGCATGACGGTGCGGTCGCGCCAGGTGCATGGATTGGCGATGGGCGTGCCCGTGCCAATACGACCGATATTGCCCGCGCTATGTGGCTCTACCTGATTGCCGGATTCCTGGGCGTTGTGCCGTTGGTGCTACTGGCGCTTTTCGTGCATCGTTTCTGACGTCCCGGGCCTTTATCGTGGCGCTACGGCTATTCGCCCATCTGGAGCAGCTGGCCGCGATGCCGGGCGACGCGAAACGCCCATAAAAAAGCGGCCATACCCAGCCCGAGATATACGACGTTCAGGGAAACCGACCAGATGAACCGGTCGATCAGGAAGACCCCGTCGATCGCGGCGGCGCGCATGCCCTCAAAAACATGGGCGGATGGCAGGCTGTAAGCGATCGGCTGCAACCAGTCGGGCAGGGTGCTGATGGGATAGTAGATACCGCTTAACGGGGCGACAGCGAATATTACCGCCCAGGCGAGACTTTCCGCCCCAAGCCCACACCGCAGGACCAGGCCGGAGACCGCGAGCCCCACCGCAGCGCCAAAGATCAGCAGGTTCACGAAAAAGGCGATGAGGGGCAGGCCCATCTCGAAAATCGAATAGTGATAAAGCGGGATGGCCAGCAGGGCTGCAGGCACGACGCCAATCAGGGTCCGGATGCCGCTGATGACGAGCAAGGAGCACGCCCATTCATAGGGTCGCAGCGGACTTGCAAAAAGCTGGCCCAGGTTGCGTGACCACATTTCTTCCAGGAACGAAATCGACACGCCGATATTCGACCGGAACATCACATCCCACAAAAGAACCGCGGCAATAAGAATCCCGCCGGCCCGGACGAACCATTCGGAATGCTCGTATAAAAACTGGGACATAAACCCCCAGATCAGCATCTGCATTGTCGGCCAGTAGGCGAGCTCGATGATACGGGGCAGGGAGCCCCGCAGCAGATAGAAATAACGCAGAACCATCGCGCCGACGCGCCGCGTTGAAAAATAATATTCCGGCGCATGGTCGTCTGTTTTCAGGCCACGGGTTTTCATTGTGCAGCCTGGTCGGGTTGGCCGCTGTTTCGGTCTCGGGCGATATCCAGAAACACTTCTTCCAGCGTCCCGCGGCCATATTTTTCCAACAGTCCCGCAGGGCTGTTACGGTCGACGATGCTGCCCTGTTTCATCATCACGACGTGATCGCACAGGCGTTCCACCTCTGACATGTTGTGGGATGCGAGCAGGATGGTCGCGCCTCTTTTTTCCTGGAATTCCTTCAGATAGGTGCGGACCCAGTCTGCCGTGTCGGGGTCCAGAGAGGCCGTTGGTTCGTCGAGCAGCAGAAGTTCTGGTTCGTTCAACAGTGATTTCGCCAGCGATACCCGGGTTTTCTGGCCCGAAGACAATTCGCCGAACGGCCGGTCGAGCAGCCCGTCTATTGCGAGGTCCGCGGCGAGTGTCGCAAGCCGCCTGGCCGGTTTCGAAACGCCGTAGAGCTTTGCGTATACCATCAGGTTTTCCCGGGACGTAAGGCGCTTGGGCAGGTCAACATAGGGTGACGAAAAATTGATGCGCGACAGCACGCGGTAGCGATGGCGCAGCATGTCCGTGCCGAGCACTTCAAGGGTGCCGGAGGTGGGAATCAGCAACCCGAGGATCATTGAGATCGTCGTCGTTTTTCCGGCGCCGTTTCCACCCAGAAGACCAATGATCTCTCCCTCGCGGGCCTCGAAGCTTAGGTTTTCGACGGCTGTGATATCGCCAAACCGCTTGGCGAGATTTCCAACCTTTATGGCAAATTCCGACATGGCGGGAATATGGGCCGGACCGCCGGCAAGTACCAGTACCTTGTTTCTGACAGCAGCGAGGTCGCGGAATAAACTTCACTTAGGCGGGACATCGCGATAGACGTGAGCCCGAGATTTCCGAGGTGATAGATGAATGCTCCCAGCAGCAACCGCGCGATCGACGACATTCCGTCGGTGAACTCGGCCTATGAAACGGTGCCCGCGGCCACCGACCCGGTGCGTCTGCGGACCCTGACACTCATCCGTTGGGTCGCTATCGGCGGCCAGGTGATGGCCCTTCTAGTCGTGCATTTCGGGTTCGGTTTTCCTGTACCGCTCGCCCCGGCTTTCTCGGTCGTGGGCGCATCGCTTCTTCTGAATCTGATTGTGATGTCGGGTCATCCGACCCCGGTGCGGCTCGGGGAACGGGCAGCGGCCGGGTTTCTTGCCTTCGATATCATGCAGCTTGCGGCGTTGCTGTATCTGACGGGCGGCCTTGAAAATCCGTTCTCGTTCCTGTTGCTGGCACCGGTTGCGGTCTCGGCGACGATCCTGTCGATCCGCAGCACCATTGCGCTCTGTGTTTTGTCCGTGGCCAGTATCACTCTGCTCGCGGTACGCCACTACCCGCTCCCCTGGGCGGAAGGCGGTTTTTCGGTACCCCAGGTATACGTATTGGGGACGTGGGTGGCGCTTGCCGTGGGAATTGTTTTCTTCGCGATTTACACGTGGCGGGTCGCCGAGGAAGCGCGCCGGATGGCCAATGCCCTGACTGCCAGTCAGCTCGCTCTTGCACGTGAACAGCAATTTGCGGCACTGGGCGGCCTGGCGGCGGCGGCGGCTCATGAACTTGGTAGCCCGCTCGGGACAATCGCCGTCGTGTCAGGAGAGATCGCCCGTGACCTGCCGGCGGACAGCCCTATTTCCGATGATGTCCGTTTGCTGATCAGTGAGACCGCCCGATGCCGTGATATTCTGGCGGAACTGTCCGACCGGTCCGAAGACGGTGAAGACCGGTCTTCGCCTTTTGCTCTCCTGCCTGTACATGCGCTGGTGCAGGCGGCAGCGGAACGTCATCATCAGGATCACGTGACGTTTTCTTTCGAATCCCTGCCGTTGCGGGAAGATGATAGCGGGCCGGAACCTGTCGTTGTCCGGAGCCCCGAGATTGTCCACGGAATCGGAAATATCATACAGAATGCCGTCCAGTTCGCGCGTTCAACCGTATATATTACCAGTGGCTGGGACGCGGAAAGTATCCGCGTTTCGATACGAGACGACGGCCCCGGCTTCAGACAGGGTGTTCTTGAGCATATCGGGGAACCGTATATATCTTCGAGGCCGAACGCCGGTGGACATATGGGGCTCGGTATATTTATTGCCCGAACGCTGCTGCAGAGATCAGGGGCGGGCGTGGCCTTCGAGAACGATCGGAAAGGCGGCGCGAGGGTTGATATCGTGTGGCGCAGGGATCAGCTTGAAGCAAGGGATTTGGAACTGTCGGCATGACCGTAGAAACACTGGACCATTTTGAAGACAGAACGTTGCTTATCGTCGATGACGACGAGCCTTTTCGCACCCGGTTAGTCCGGGCGATGGAAAACCGGGGCTTTGAGGTGATGACGGCTGCGAGCGTGCGGGACGGCGTGTCCGCGGCCCGCTCTAACCCGCCTGCCTTCGCGGTGCTTGATTTGCGCCTGGCCGATGGCAGTGGTCTCGATATCGTCTCGGCGATCCAGGAAGGCCGACCGGAATCGCGGATCGTTATGCTGACGGGGTACGGCAATATCGCCACCGCCGTCGCCGCCGTCAAAGCAGGCGCGCTGGATTACCTGGCAAAGCCTGCGGACGCGGATGCGATTGAAGCCGCCCTGCTCGCCAAAGGCGGCAGCCTGCCGCCGCCGCCGGAAAACCCGATGTCGGCGGACCGTGTCCGTTGGGAGCATATTCAGCGCGTATATGAGCAATGCGACCGCAACGTTTCCGAAACGGCGCGGCGTTTGAATATGCATCGTCGGACACTGCAGCGGGTTCTGTCGAAGCGTGCTCCCCGAGAGGCTCCGCCCGGCGATGTCTGATCCTGTCAGTATAGAAACGGATATGGCCCCGGGGTTCTGGTGGATCGGCCCGGAAGATAATCCCGCACTCGTCGAAAACGCCGAGGCGGTAATGCCCCATCTTCCATATTATCTGGCGGGCTGGCCAATTAAATGGGCTGGATCCGTGGCAGAGCGGACACCCGATATCCGGGTGATCGAGAATCTGGATGAGACATTCCGGGTGGTCAGCTCCGGCCCGGGTGGAGCGGATTTTACGTTTGAAGATCCTTACGCCGCCGCCAGCGGTCTTGCCGGTGCTCTGATAAGCGTGTTCGTTTCGGGTGACCCGCAGATGGTGTGTCTGCATGCCGGGGCGGCTCGTGTGGGTGACGGTCTTGTTGTCGTGATCGGGGATTCGTTGGCAGGAAAATCAAGTGTGGCGCTTCAGCTCGCCGTTCTTGGGAATCGTTTTTTTGGCGACGACCAGATCGCTGTGACCCTTGAAAACCCGTCTTCCGGAATTTGCCTGGGGCTTATGCCAAAAGTGCGTTTGCCGCTGCCCGAAGATTGCGGTGACGGGTTCCGGGAGTTCGTCGAGGGGTATTCCTCGATGCAGGGCGAGGATGTGGCCTATCTCAAACTCTGGGAGGGCGAAGCCGGCACATTTGGTGAAATAGCGCCGGTCCGCGCACTTGTCTTCCTTGACCGGGTGGATGCGGGCGAAACCGAGTTACGCCCCGCGTCCCGCCCGGAACTGGTCAAAACGATGGTGAGCACGACCTTTGTACCGCATATCTCATCGCCCAACCTGTTATCGGGATTGACACGCCTGGCTGCTGCCGCTGATGCTTATCATCTCCGTTTTTCAAGCAGCCGGGATGCTGCCGTGCTGCTTTCAGGGGAATTCCGGAAAGTGAGTGCGGAGGCGGGGCGGTGATGGCAGAGGTTTTCTAAGTCCGTAATCCGGCGGTCGCCGCGATCGAGATCGACGCGGAAACCTCTCTCGTTGAACCGGAAACGGGCGAGGTGTTTTATCTTGATAAAGTGAGCAGCGCGTTATGGCTAACGTTCCCTGAAGATCAAGGGGTTTGAATTTGATCCGCTGCTCATGGCGCCGTGGGGTTTATCTCCGATGCTAGTTTCATGCCGCTGGTTTCGCCGGAAGGCGATTGCAATATCGACATCCATGTCCAGCCCGACTGTTATCCCGCCTATCGTTCTCTGAGAGTCCGTCCGGTAAGTTTATGTTTTCAAACAAAGCCTTCTCAACATCAAACGAATAGAAGCTAACATCAGAAACGCGCGGGCGGTTCTGGTGCGATTTTCCACATCTTTGGCGAGGCGACGGCATCGACCGAGCCAGGCCAGCGTTCTTTCCACGACCCAACGCCTGGGGATGACCTCAAAGCCGACTGCCGTGTCGGACCGTTTGACTATTTCTATTTCCACATGAGGCAAAACTTTCTTACAGGCTTGTTTGAAAATGGGACCTTGGTATCCGCCATCGGCAAAGAGTTTCTTCAAAAACGGGAATTTACCGAACAAAGTCCCAAGCACCAAAACCCCGCCATCCCGGTCCTGGATATTGGCCGGGTGCACAACAGCATGCAGTAACAAGCCTACTGTATCGACAAGGATGTGGCGCTTCTTGCCCTTGATTTTCTTGCCCGCATCGTAGCCCGACGGATCAATGCAGCGCCCCCTTTTTCCGCGCCCTTTACGCTCTGACTATCAATAACACCCGGTTGGACTGGCCTCGCGCCCCATTGCCTCGCGGCACCGGACATACAAGGCGTGATGGATGCACTCCAGCGTCCCGTCATAATCCCAAAGGTCAAAATATTCGAACAACGTGCTACGTGGGGGCAGGTCCTTGGGGATCGATCGCCATTGGCATCCGGTGCTCAGAATGTACATCAAGCCATTCACGACCTCACGTACATCCACGCTCCGTCGGCGGCCACCTCGCTTGGCCGGTGGGATCAGCGGCGCAATATGATTCCATTCATCATCCGTCACATCACTCGGGTAACGAAGTTTGCTCCGGTCATAGGAACCTCGATTTTCGGCTGTCCACATCGATCTTGTCCTCAAATTGGCGACAAGACCTTTGAATCAAATCAGACTCATATGATTCAACAACTTTTCGGACGGACACTGACAGTCGAGGATGTCTTTGCACATTCGGTCGTCCAGTCTATTGCGGGCAGGGATGTATATACTTCCTGTATCGAGCATTCGATGCTTCTGTGCTTGACCAGCGCGGCCAAGGACAAGCCCGGGATATTCAGTGTCCGCAAGCTCGTCGATATTGCGATGTTGTTGAACGACTCGCCGCGTCAGGTCGTTTTCTGAAACCGCGCGGGTTGTTTTTGCCATGCTGCGCCGACTGGGCATGCCCTACGGTGCCGTTCCGGAATCGCTTTGCCGGGCACCATCCGGTCTAGCGGAGCGGCCGTTCGAGAGATCGGTTGCGGACTATGGGTCGATGTTCGCGACGGAGCCCCCGGCGATGCGCGCCCTCGCGCGGGAATTGACCCTCTGCACAGAGCCGGGCGTGGCGCTGTATAATACAGGCCTCCGTCTAAAAGGTATGATCTGCTGTAAAAAACGGTCTGCTCGAAGGGCATCGAAATCCTTGACGGCGCGGTCAGTCAGGGTTCTTTTTCCGGCCTTTGGATGGTAGCTTCACGGCGGCTTTCGTTTGGACGTTTCGCCGGTGAATTTTCCGGAGAGTATATTGTGAGTATGGAGTTCTAATGTCGGTTCCGAAAAAAATTCTGATCACCGGAGGCGCCGGATTTATCGGCTCTCACCTTTGCGAAAGGCTGCTGAACGAAGGTAATGACGTCCTTTGTGTCGATAACTACTTCACTGGTGTTAAAGACAATATTGCGCATCTGCTCGAAAATCCCCGGTTCGAGATCATGCGTCATGATGTGACGTTTCCGCTCTATGTCGAGGTCGACGAGATTTATAATCTTGCCTGTCCCGCATCGCCGGTTCACTACCAGTGCGATCCCGTTCAGACGACCAAGACAAGCGTGCATGGCGCGATAAACATGCTGGGGCTTGCAAAACGGCTGCGCGCGAAGGTCTTCCAGGCCTCGACCAGCGAGGTCTATGGCGACCCCGAGGTCCACCCGCAGCATGAATCATACTGGGGCAACACTAATCCGATCGGATTGCGGTCGTGCTACGACGAAGGCAAGCGCTGTGCAGAAACCCTGTTCTTCGATTATTGGCGCCAGCATCAGCTCCAGATAAAGGTTGCCCGGATTTTCAATACCTACGGTCCGCGCATGCACCCGAATGACGGGCGCGTGGTGTCCAACTTTATTGTCCAGGCCCTGCAGGGTGACGACATCACACTGTATGGCGACGGTTCACAGACCCGGTCGTTCTGTTATGTCGACGATCTGGTCGAAGCGTTCATCCGGATAATGGCGACGGATGATGAATTCGTCGGCCCGGTTAATATCGGTAATCCCGGCGAATTTACCATTCTGGAACTTGCCGAGAAGGTCATCGAATTTATCGGCAGCAAAAGCAAGATCGTGAACAAGCCACTGCCGATGGACGACCCGACGCGTCGGCGCCCTGATATAACCCTGGCACGAGAGAAGCTCGGCTGGGAGCCGAAGGTCGAGCTGGACGAGGGTTTGCGCCGCACCGCCGACTATTTCGACAAGCTTCTTTCGGACTGATCGCGGCCTCATGTCGATCAAAACGTTCTATGACCGCAACGCTGCCTTTGTCCCTAACCTTGCTGACGTCGATGAAGCCCGTATCGAGCTAGAGACCCCTGGCACCCGATATCACTGCGTCAGCGACCAGTGCCGCCCTGCCTTCCGGTAGGAGCAGACGGGCTGCGACGATACCTGTAACGATATTTATCAGCTGACTCATGCCGCCAAACATGCAAGTGGTCAGCAGGTCTTTCATTTTGTCTTGGGTATTCGGTCGCCAAAATGGACGCGCAATGCTTCGTGCAGGCCGGCGATATCGGCGGTGAAATCCCAGTTTTCGATGATCTCGAGACTTTTGTGTCCCATCCGGCTGCACAGATCGCGATCCGAGCACAGGGTCAGAAGGTGATCGGCGAGAGCGTCAATGTCGCCCGGTTCGATGATAAACCCGTTTTCCCCGTCGCGGACGAGGTCCCGCGCGGACCCCACCTCGGTGGTTGCGATAATGGCGCGACCTGCGTTCATCGCTTCGTTGGTCACGAGGCCCCAGGGTTCGGTATTGGAGGGCAGTACAAAGACGTCACAGATATCGTAAAGGGGCGGCAGTTCCGCCTGTGTACGGAAGCCCAGAAAATGAATCGAATTCGCAGGGGCATCCGCCGCGAGGTTTTCCAATTCGTCGCGCAGCTCCCCGTCGCCGGCAATCAGGAGGTAGGGGCGTCCTGCCGCGGGGTCGTCAACAATCTTCTGAAATGCCCTGATCAGATCCTGGGCCCGTTTTCTGGGCTGAAGTTTCGAGGCGAACAGAATAATCGGACGCCCCGGTTCAAGTCCCAGCTCGGCGCGGAATACTTCGCGTTTTTTCGCCGCATCGGCGATGCGTTCTGCAAACCAGTCGTTGTCCACGGCGTAGGGCATCCAGAACAACTGATCCTGCCGGAAGCCTATCGAGGCGTAGTATTCCCGATTCCTGGTGCCGATTGTCAGAATACCGTTAAGCACAAGTCTCATGGTCTGATGGAAAAACACTTTTATCAGGCGCCGCAGGCCGGTTGAATTCGACGAGATGACGCTTGCCTCGTCGCGCAGGAAAACCTTTTTGCCGAGCAGGCGTCCGGCAATCAGCGCCGTTAGATGCGGCAGCCGGACATAGGAGTGACACCAGACCGCATCGAACCGCCCGCGGATCAGGCGCTGCACGACGCCATAATTGAAGGGCCGAAACAAAGACAGCCTGGAACGATCGCCTATAGCCGGGAGAAACTCGTGCTGGTAACCGCCGAGCAGATCGACATCCCAGGCGATTCGACGGTTGAAACCGGCATCGAAATGTTCACGGAGAGATATGTCACTTGCGAAAAAAACGGTCAGCTAGATCGATGGGTCTGCCGCAATCCGGCGCAGCAGGGGCGCCTGATACTGGATCGGGTGGGAGACAAAATAGGCAAGACGTACAGGTTTCTCGGACAAGGGCTGATCTCTCAGTTTCTACGCAAAAAATTCATGCAGGCGCCAATCACCTGGTCTGTTGGAATCGATGTAATCCCTGTCTCGTTTTCCACGTCGCGCTTTATCAGTGGCTGGCCGCCGGACCACCGCAATCCCGGATAAAAGATACGATGCCGGTCGCCCAGCGGGAACCATATTCCGGGGGGTGCATGGCGGCTGAAAACAGCGATTGCTGGTGTGTCCACCGCGGCGGCCAGATGCATCGGTCCGCTGTCATTACCCAGAAAAAAGATCGCGTAGTTCATGACAGCCGCGCTCACGCGGGGCGAAATCTGCCCGCAGGTATTGATTTGCGGTCCATGCCAGCGGCTGAGTAGTGCATCGCTTCGCGCCCGGTCCCCGTTGGCTCCGACAACGACGATGCCGAGTTCCGGGTGGGCTGCCGAAAGTTTTTCCAGAACGGCACTCCAGTTCGTGTCCGTCCAGTCCTTGATTGCCTGCTTTGTCCCGGGGCTGAAACAGATGAATTTCGGGGTGTCTTTCCAGTCGGATAATACCTGCCCTGCTTCAGTCTGCTCGGCTTGGGTGAGACACAGGTCTTTCCCGGCCGGCTGATCGATGTCGATCGGGCCGAGGCCTTCCAGTGCGCGGGCGATACGCGATGTTTCGCGTTCGAACAGGCCGGTGCCGGAATCATGGACATGGCGCCGCCGCCGGCGCGTCAATGGCAGGCCGATAATGCCACGTGCGCCGCAGAGCCGCAGGAAAAGTCCGTCACGGATCACAGAGATTGTCGGCTTGACGGCATTGGCATACACGGCGACGTCCGGCCCCCAGGCGCGAATTTCCCGTGCCAGTCGCCACAATGCTGCCGGGTTCCGGCTACCGATGGGATAGGCGAAATAACCATCGGCAAAGGCTCCGTCGCCCAGCACTGCCTGCAGCGGCGGGGCGGCAGCGGCCACCGGGAAGTTCGTCAGAACCCGTTTTCCGGCATCCGGAAAGACCTCGTTCAGATGATGAAAAATCGGCATCAGGAACGCGGTGTCCCCCAGACTGCCAAGGCAGTGGATCAGTACTCTTTGGGGGACTGACGACATGGATCAGGCGTAGCAGTC
>Ga0209631_10000982_pt1 | contig 37962 bp, 25 predicted proteins | sample COG_08_FD_184752 | JGI IMG/M metagenome (GOLD analysis project Ga0209631, IMG submission 184752) | Pelagic Microbial community sample from North Sea - COGITO 998_met_08 (SPAdes) (version 2) | ecosystem: Environmental > Aquatic > Marine > Neritic zone/Coastal water | place: Helgoland, sampling... | reverse complement strand
CGAGGAGGCTGAGAAGGCGCTCAAGGCTGAGCTCGATGCGGCTGAGAAGGCGCTCAAGGCTGAGCTCGAGCAGGCTGAGAAGGCCGCCGCGGCGAAGCTGGAGACGGTGCAGCGAGATCTGGACGCCTTACGCTCCGACGACATTAAGAAGCTAGAGGACGCGTACCGTGCCAAGGCGGAGGCGCTCGAGAAGGACAAGTCGACCGCCGACGAGGAGCTCGCGCGCGCCAAGGCTGAGCTCGAGACGGCGCTGAAAACCGCCGAGTCGGAGCTTGAAGCCGCGCAGACGGCGCTCAAAGCCGAACTCGAGTCGGTCAAGTCCGAACTCGCATCCGCCGAGAAGGCTGCCGAGGAGATGCTCGAGTCCGCCGACAAGGCGCTCGAGTCCGCCGACAAGGCTGCGCTCGAGAAGCTCGAGGAGGCGCGACGGGCGCTCAAGGCTGAGCTCGAGCAGGCTGAGAAGGCTGCCGCGGAGAAGCTGGAGACGGTGCAGCGAGATCTGGACGCCGCACGCTCCGAGGACATCCAGAAGCTTGAAGAGGCGTACCAGGCCAAGGCGGAGACGCTCGAGAAGTACAAGGCTACCGCCGACGAGGAACTCGAAAAGGCCAAGGCGGATCTCGACAGCGCCCTCGACGAAGCCTTGAACCTCGAAAAGTCTAAGGCGACCGCCGACGAGGAGCTCGAAAAGGCAAAGGCGGATCTCGAGAACGCCCTGGACGAGACCTCGACGTTACGCGCCGAGCTCGTGGACGCCAAGACGTCCGCGGAGACTGTCGCGGAGACGATGATGAAAGAAGCGGATGAACTCCGCGCCAAGTACGAGGGCGAACTGGCCGACGCGACGGCGGCCAAGGCTGAGCTCGAGCAGTGGCGAGCGGACCGCGAGGAGTGGGAGACGATCACGAAGGATAACTTCCTCGCGATGGAACGCGAGCTGAAGGAGACCAAGGCAAAGCTCGAGGCGACGGAGACGGAGGCTGCGGCGGCGGCGGATGAATCCGACGTCGAGGCGATGCGAAAGATTGAGGCGATTCGCGGCGAGCTCGAGACGGAGGTTGCCATCGCGTCCGACAGGCTGCAGGCGATGGAGGCGACGATGCGCGCCGCGCAGCAGGCCAGGGCGGATGCGGAGAAGGAGCTCTCGGACGTGCGCCAGGACATGGACACGCTGCGCCAGATGATGGACGACACCTCCCGCGAATCCGTGCAGCAGAACCTCGACATGGAGCAGGAGCTGAGCCGCGTGGTGAACGAGGCGAGCGAGCTTCGCGCCAAGCTCGACGCGCAGGCCGCACAGCTGGCGCTCGCCGACGCCGACGCCGCGAAGAAGCTCGAGATGGCCACCGGCGAGACCGCCGCGCTTCGCGCCGAGATCGAGGCGAGCAAAGTGGCGCAATCCGCCGAGTCTGCCACGTTCTCGGCGTCCAAGGCTGAGCTCGAGGAGGCCATGCGTCGCGCGCACGCCATCGCGAAGGAGAACGCGATCAAGATGGTCAAGCACAACGAACGCATGGGCCGATGGAAGTCCTACAAGTCTGGCGACATCGACATCCCGGTCAAGTTTGAGATTGCGGTTGAGACGCTCCCCGGACAACGCGTGGCGATGGTCGGGACTTGGAACGACTGGGACATCGGTAAGGCGTTCCCGATGGTGTGGACGGAAGGGAACGTGTGGACGGTGACCACGCCGATCCACGGCGACGACACGTACGAGTACAAGTACGTCGTGATCGACGGCGAGGGGCCGGAGGCGCTCGAGAACGCCACGTGGCAGACTGGAAACAACCGAGCGCTGGGCCTCAACCTGAGTTTGCACGACGAAGTCGCGCTCGTCGAGGTTGTCGACACCTGGCGCGCCGACCCCAAGCAGGCGCCGATCATCCTCCACATGGTCGACGGCACGTTGAAGGAGGAAGGCTCGACCAAGCTACTCCACGACGTCATCCGGGAGCTTCGCACCGAGCAGGCGCTCCTCGACGGGTCGCTCAACGTCAAGGTTTTGGCGGAGATCGCCACCGCCATCTCCGCCGCCGCGGGGCCCGCCATCGCGGACCCCTTGGACGAGGAGTTCTTCGTCGCCATGGAGAAGGCGGCGGTGGAGGAGGCGACGCCCGCGAAGCCCCCGAAGGATGCCTTCAAGGTGAGCACGGAGTCCAACATCGTGGACGTGACCTCGGAGTCCATTGACGAACACGTCCCGGTTTTCGTCGACGCCCCGAACGCCTTCGAGAACACTCCGGATGCCTTCGAGAACACTCCGGCTACTCCGGTGAACGTGAACGTGACCGCGGACGGGGAGGCGATCGCGGAGGCGACGATGTCGGACGTGGACGTGGGCGAGGGCCAGGACGCGACGTCCTCCTCCAAGACGGGTCCCCGCTGAGCGGACGCCGACGGCGACATAGCGAACATACAACGCACGCGACGTTTTTGATTTTTCACACCTCGCGTCGTGACCGCGTCGCGCCCGGGGTGAAGATGAGGGCGCTTCGTGGCCTCTTCTTCACCGCGGCTGCGCGGGCATCGATGCGAACACGTTTGTAAGTAAAATGCAGCTACAAATCATCGAGTGTCTCGCCCTCAAAAAGAGCTCCTACCTAGCCTTTGCGAACTCCAAAAAACCAAGAGAGAGAAACCGAGAAAAGAATGGCTCTGGCGCTAAGAAGCATACTGCTCCCAACTGCTGATGGGGCGCTCTCTGATTGGTCGAAAGAAAACGGCATCTTTGGTCAGATTTTGCATTTGGTCCCCAAAAAAATCGAGACGTACACACGTGATCAGTCTGCAAAATGTGTACAAATAGAATTTTGTCGTTTAAACCAACGTTTCTTGAGTCGTGGTTCCATAGAGATGCCCAAATTTCCAAAAAATCACACGAAAAAAAAAGCAGATCGGAAGATCTTGAAATCTCCGAGCTGAAATCTCCCACAGAACCCGCAACTCACTCATTCCTCATCCCGGGCGTGCCTTCGGTGCCGCTCAAAGAGTAACCGCACCCTACAAAAATGTCCATGTCCATCGCTACCCAGGCCACCCTCAAGGTTGGCAAGGTCGCGGGCCTGTCCAGGTACGCTTCATTGCACTCGCGTCGCGTCAACGCACATCGTTTACGGGGCAAACCCCGGTCGCTTTTTAATCCATCGGAGCGGTGAACAGCGCTGGATGCCGATATCGTTCCCGAGCTCGAGCGCTCCGGATGTGCGCCCCGCGTCGCCGATGCGCGCGTTCTTTCGAGCACGGCGACTGACCGATGCCGTCATCCCCAACCCACTCTCCTTCCCCACAGGTCCGTCCGCTCCACCAAGGCCAAGAGGTGCGTCTCGCGCTCGCGTTCTCACTCGCCCCGAACCACCACGGGACCGTCCGTGTCGGAGGGTTATCTTTTATCGCGTTTATGTCGCGGATACGGAGTCGGATACGCGCGCGATGGGGGCGTCGCGACGATGCGTTGCGGGATGACGGGACGCCATCGTGCCCTCCCGCACATCCCGCATCCATCGCCGTCGTCTCCGCCGCGTCGTCGATCGCGTCACCGATCCACGCCGCGCATCTAGGCGCCCGCGATGGGCGCCCTCAATCGTCAAAAAAACTCTTCAGGCTCTCCCAGTGGAACGAAAACGCTGACCTCGCCTCCCCTCCCTACCGTTCGAACATCAGGGCCGTCAAGTGCGCCGCCGCCGCCGAGACCACCACCAAGAAGGCCCCCGGCCCCCTCCAGCGCGGAGGCACCCTCGATGGCGACAAGGCTGCCGGCAAGGACGCCGGCTCCGCCGCCAAGACTGGCGCTCTCTTCGCGAATGGCACCCAGGAGTGGTCCGATCCCCGCTGGAAGAACGGCACCTGGGACCTCACCCAGTTCAAGCTCGCCAGCGGCGAGACCGACTGGGACGCCGTCATCGACGCCGAGGTTGTCCACCGCAAGGCGCTCGAGGATTGCCCCGCCGTCTACGACGAGGACGGTCTCTTCGACACCTCCATCGTCCCGTGGTGGGTGTGGGTGAAGCGCTTCCACCTCCCCGAGGCTGAGAAGATCAACGGCCGCGCCGCCATGGTCGGCTACGCGTTCGCCTACGTCATCGACGCCGCGGGCGGCGCCGGTCTCGTCGACCTCCACCAGTCCTTCCTCGGCAAGACGGCGATCTTCCTCACCGTCGCGTTTTGCCTCACCGTTCGCAGGCTCGAAGATATGGAAACCCTCAGCGTCCTCGCCGACGAGGCCACCTTCTACGACAAGCAGTGGGCCGCCTCGTGGGAGGGCAAGGATCGCGACCAGTTCAAGGACCAGTAATCGCGCGTCCTTGAACCAGTGTCCGGTTGTTTCGGTGTCGGTTAATTCACATTTGAATGACGGCCCGACTTGCGAAGTAGCTATACAGAGCGGGTGTTTTCATTTCTTTTAGCCGTCGAGTGGCGGAGCCTCGGCGGGTGGGCGATGATAATTGGAAGGGCGCGTGGGTGTGCGGCGCCCGCGGGTGTTGGAGTCTTTTGAATTTTTCCTCAGCAGAGGTCTTAGGAAAATACATATAATGTACCAGTCATATTACGATGAGCTCGAGTGTCTCTCTCTTCTGGCGCGAGTGCGCGTGGTTGTTAAACTGTTGCCGCTATTGTTACCTGTCATGGCTCTGCTGCCATCGAAGTCTCCTTAAGTGCTGCCTCCGATCGTCCAGCGCCGCCTTGGCCCACGCGAGTTCCTGCCGCAGCGTCGATAGCCTCCTCTCCCTCGCGTCCTCGTCGTTTATATCCGCGGCGGCGCCCTCATCCGACGCCGACCGCCCGGCCGACAGGTGGACCTCCTCGATGGCCGCGGCCACCCGCGAGGCGACGCGCGCCGTGGACGGCGAGTCCTCGTCCACTCGCGGCGGCGGCATCTCGCCGACGTCGCTCTCCGGCGATATTTCCATGTCCAGATCCAGCACCGACGGCGGGGACAGCCGCCTCGGGCTCTTCCATCCGAGCTCCCTCCACGGCTTCATCTGCTGCGAAGGAGTTCGCGACGAGTTCAAATCTTTCCCCACGAGCGGGCCCTCGACGCGGCGCATGACCTCCTCGAAGTCGCATCGGACGGCGTCGATGAGCTCGCGTCGAACCGCACGGCCCCTTAACGCCGCCTGGATGCGCGTCGCCGCCGCCACATCGCGGATCGACACCTCCATCGCGCCCGCTCGCAATGGCGTGTACACAACGGACAGCTGTTGTCACCGCTGAGTCAAGTTTGCCAGTCGTCGTTTCCGAGGTGGGCGAATTTAGCTAGGGCACAATTGACCAGCGAGGGCCTCCGCGTGGGCAGCATCGGACGAGCGCGGAGGACGCATCGGGGCACGGGGAGACACGCACGATGCCGGGATTCGTCCCGTCCTACGGCGAGGGTACCATGGGCGAGCTCGTCCTCCAGGTGCTGCGGGACGCGGGCGATGGAGGACTGACGGTCACCGAGCTGATCGAGGCGTGCGACAGGGCCGGTCGGAAGTTCAAGAACGCGATGGCCGCTCAGTCTGGCGCGCGCAACGCCCTCGTCGGACAGGGTAACCCCAAGTCGCAGGCTGACGCCAAGGCGGTGTTCATGTGCCTGAGCAAAGAGGGGAAGTTCGTGGACCAGCGATGGACTCTCCGGTTCGACAACCTCGATCTCACAAGCCTTCCCCAGACGCCCACGGGAGAGACGGTCATCGTGCCGAAACGCGGCGGTAAACCCGGGGGGCGGCGTAAATCATCGGAGCCCACCGAGCCGCGCGCCACCCGCGGCGCCGCCGCCGCCGTTCCCGCGCCCGAACCACCCGCGGAGACGACAACAACAACATCGGCTCGGCCCCAGCGACAGAAATCCAAGACGCTCCTCCACGACGACGACTTCGAGTACGACGACGACGACGTCGGCGGCGGCGAGGACGACGAGAACTCATCCGACGACGACGAAGAAGAACCCGCGTTGGACCCGACCTCACCCGCCACGCGACCCAAAAAACGACGACGAAGGGGAAAGAACGTCGGGTCGAACGCCGTCCCTCACGACGAGCGAGACGAAAAGTTTCCAGACGGGTTCGAGAAGACGGTGGGCAAGGGAAAAGGCGCGACGACGCTGGGCGGGGACGTGTGGGTGTGCCACATACCTCGCAAGGACACGAACGGCGCGGGTGTGAGCCTTAAAGATAAATCGTTCAGGCTGTTCGAACGTGTCACCAAGCGGCGGTACCCGTTCAAAGACGTGGACCCCAAAGGGTTTCACTCGAGCGGTACCAATCAAACCGTGCTTCGGTCCGTCGACGCGGTGCGACGGTACCTTCAACGGCAGGAGGATCTGCGCACGATGGACGCGAAAACGTTTGCCGCAAAGTACCCGGGTGACGGGACGATAAACGAGGACGTCGTGGCCGCGGCTAAGGCTGAGCCCGAGCCCGAGACGTCGAAGGCGGCGGCGAAGGTCGGTAAAAAAGCTTCGTCGGTTGAGCCGGACCCGGCCGAGTCCCAGGAGCCGCCTCCTACACGATCGAAATCGACGGACACGCCCGTGGATAAGCAGCTGCTCCGTCGCATGCGCTGGGGTTGGCCCACGGCGGAGGCGGCGGCGGCGAACAAGGTGACGTCCGGTGTCCGCGGTAGAAAAAAACCTGACCGGATGACGGCTCCCGAGGGATCGACTTCGTACCCGTTCGTGCTCATCAGGGGCGCGCCTGTGGGCACGCCGGCGCCCGCGGTGACTTCGCCCAGTGGGTGGGTCATGTGCATCCCTGGCGCGATTCTATCGTTCAACGACGGATCGCTCCTGATGTTGTCGGAGTTTTGGGAGACGAGCGACGGCGTGGGGACGGTGTGCGGGCGGATGGTGCTCACCCGGCCGCAGCTCCGCGATACGTACTGCGAGGAAAAGAAGCTAGTTTCCAAGGTGCCGGGGTGGCGGGACGAGCGTGGGACGTATAAGCACGAGGAGGAGGCGGAGACGCGCCAGCTGTTTCTCACGGAGACTGAGATTGAGCGAAGACTCGACAATCTCCGCGTCGCAGTCCCGCCGGTTCCCGGCGCGTGCCTCGTGCGAACGCGTGTGTCCGCGCGGCAAAAGGACAAAGGAAGCGAGGAGTGGCACGACACGTGCTGCGTCCTATCGAAGACCAAGTTTGACGTCAACTGGGACGATGCGCCGCTCGAGGACTCGGGGCCGTGGCGCCGCGAGGTGTTTTCGCGAGGCGACGACCCGACACCGCGGCGGGGCGTCACTAGCGTCGCGAGGATCACGCACCAACGGGAGGTGGCGAGTAGCGCGCAGGCTGCGCTCGCGGCCGTCGCGGAGAAGCGCAGGGCGAAGACGGAGGCGGCTCCGATGGATGTGGACTCGGAGCCGACGGAAGCGACGGCGAACGAGCCCGGCGGGGATGAAATCAAAAAGGAAAAGAGGCGACGGATCGACCTCAACGACGACGACGACGACGACGAGTACGAGCCCGAACGGAAGGTGCAGAAGAAGTCGTTCGTCGACGCCGTCCGACGTGGGTCCGAGCAGCCAGCTGAGGAGGGGCTTCCCGTGGCGGCTTCGTCCAAGGCGAAGGAAACGAAAGAAACGAAAGAAATTCCCGTTCCCGCCGCCGCGCCGGAGGACGCTCGAGCATCCGAGGTGCACGCGCAGGTCCGCGCGAAGGCTGACGAGATGCGCGAGGTACAGGCGGCGCAGGCCAAGGCTGAGACCGAAGCTCGCGATCGTGCCTACGCCGAGTCGCAGGCTCGCGCGGAGAAGCAGCGTAAGGAACGAGAGGAGCGGCAGCTCAAGCTCCAGCGCATGATGGAGAAGCAGAAGCGCGACAAGGACAACGCCGCGCGCATGAGCTTGATGGGCAGCGCGGTCGAGAAGCAGCGCAAGGAAAAGGAGGAGCGCGAGAAGCAGGCCAAGGCGGAGACGGATCGCGCGAAGCGGGCGTCCGAGGATGAAGCCGAGGTTGCCGCATATCGACGGCAAAAGGAAAAGTACGCGGCTTGGCCGGTGAATCCGAAGAACGGTAAGCGTTCGTTGCTGATGGAAGGGGCGAGTCACCCGGTGTGGGCACCGCCGCCGGCGCCCCCGCCGGGCCCGCCGCCGCCCGCGGCGCCTCCTCCCCCGCCCGTCGCGCCGCCTCCGTCGCTGATGCATCGGCAAGGATCGATGGGATCGATGGCGGCGATGGGGGCGCCGCGACCTCAGCAGCACTACCCGCCGCAAGGGCCGCCGCAGCAGCACTACCCGCCGCATCAGATGCCGCCGCAGCAGCACTACCCGCCGGGTCCGCCGCCGCCGAACCAGGTTCCTTACGGCACGACGCCCCCGCGCCAGGATCTTAACCGCAACAGGAACGTTCGCGACGGCCCGTCGGCTCCGTCCGCTTCTTCTTCGGCGAATTCGCTTCCGAAGGAAATCGACGGCGGCTTGATCTGGGTCATGCGCGACGAGATCATCGACGAGGCTTACGACAAACGGCTCATCGCCCTGGCTGCCGACGGCGGTATCGTCTTCGAGAACGCCATCTTATCACCAAACACGGTGATCTTCCTGTGCGCGGTGACGAAGAAGGACGACGGTCACCAGGTGTTGCTCGACACGTTTCGCGCGGTTCGCAGAGAGGGCTCGGGAAGTAAGATGTACCTCAAGGAGATGTACAGGTTCAAGGCCTTGGACCCGACGGCTTTCAAGAAACACATGCCGGATGGACTGCCTAATCAGATGAAGATCGTGCCGTGGCCGATGGTGTCGAGGCCGGGGAAGATCGACACGGTGCAGCGCGGTAAGAACAAGTTTTTGAAGGATAAGTACTTTGAAGATTGGCTCGGCTCCGGACTCATGGAGAAAATCAGGGATGGCAAGAATGAGTTTCCGGCGGTGCTTAACAAGGCTGAAACGGAGGAGCTCGCGTTGGGCCTGATCCGAGAAGGAAGGGAGCAGGACAGGCGGGACAACGAGGGTCGAGCGAGCAACCAGGGTCAGAAAGGTCAGAAAAAAAGTGGCCGCTAATGCATAATAGACTTATCGTCGTATGAGTTTCGTGTATGCAAAATAATTTAAAAAAAATTACAATGAAGTCTCACCACGTTTTCATAGACCACGCGGCAGTGCGAACGAAGAATTCGAACGGACGTGGACTGGTGGAGAGTCCCTGAGATCCGAAGAGAGCTCGGTCAACTCACCGCACGTCGACGTCGAGGAGCGCACACCGACTCGAACTCCCTTCGGTCGCGCTTCGACACCTCACTCGGTGCCGCATCGTCGACCGGCGGAGCGCCGCGGGGGTCCAAAGGACGCTCACGGACAGGCCGCGTCGGTCCCGCGCGAAAAGCACCTCGGCACACATCCCCGTCACCGAACGAGAGAGAGGCACGGACGGACCGAGGCGAGCGCGATGGCGGACCCGGCGACGGGCGCGGTGACCGCGCCCATCACGATCAAGATCAGGCAGCAGGAGCCCGCGGGAGAGCACTCCCTGACAGTCGCCGGCGACGTGCGTGCCCCCGACCGATGATACCACCCCGACCGCTCGCCTCCTCCCTCTTCCTCCCGCGTCCACAACCTTCCTTTTCGTCCTTAACCTTCGCGCCCGCATGGGAGCCACGACCGCGTCTGATCCCAGCGCTGATCCCGCGTCATCCATCCACATCCCGCCTCGAACAGGTCGACGTCTCCGCGCTGAAGGGCATGATCGAGCAAGTCTGCGGCGTCCCCGCGCTGACGCAGAGGCTCATCCACCGCGGACGCGTGCTCAAAGACGATCAACGCGTCGACAACGCCAGACTCACGGACGGCGACACGATCTTGCTGGTGCAGCGCCCGCCGGACGCGCCCGCGGCTCCCAACGGCCCGACCGCACAAGGCGTTGGAAGCGTCGTCGGAGGTGTCAACACGAACGCCGCGACGAACGGCGGATGGCCCGACAACCTGGTGCACGTGGGCGAGCTCCGAGTCCCGCAAGGTACCAGCGGCGCCGCGCAGATCTCGCAAGTCGTCAACGCCGTGCTCGGAAGAAACGGACACGGCGGCGTCACCACCCCGAACGATTTCTCGTCACTCGACGAGGGCGGCAACGTGTCGTTCGAGCTGACGATGGGACCCAACGGGGGCGCGCCCACGATACGGCGCGTCGAGGGATCGGGCGCGGCGGCGGCCGGCCCGTCACCGGTTGATTTCAACGGCGCCGGCGATCCCGCCGCCGCCGCTCGTTCCGGCCAACTCCCCGGCACGCGCGCCGCGTACACAAACCCGGTGGACGTCATCGCGTCGCACGTCGAGTCCATGCGACGCCTCGCCGCCGAGATCGAGGCGAGTGGTGACACGAGAGCGCGCCGGAATCAATCGTCGGAGGTTGTCATGGAGGATGTGCAAAACTTGAACGACGACGATTCCGCCGCCATGTCGACGGATACGAATATGAACTCCGGCGCGGCGACGCCCACGACCGCGGACGCCAACGCGACAGATGCCACCGATAACACGTGCGTGCACGCGGGTGTTCAGTGCGACGCGTGCGGGGTCCAACCCATCGCCGGCGTGAGATTCAAGTCGGTTCGCGAAGTCGACTACGATTTGGTGAGTGACATATTTTTATTTTATCGCGTACTGTACGGGCGATTAGACTGACTGACGCCGTGTTTTGTTTACAGTGCGAGACGTGCCACGGCGCGGGGGCGGAGCGAACGGCGCAGGCGCCGTTCGCGCGGCTCGCGCTGCCGCTACCCGGGCTCGTGCCTCCGCCCACGTCGGCGCCCACTTCGTTCGTGGAGGCGAGGATGCGCGGGAGGGGATTAACGTCCGAGGCGGCGATTAACGTTAACGTCCCCGGGGCGATTAACCCGGCGCCGACCCCGGCGCCAGCTCGGGCCACGGAAGCCATCGACGCGCAGCAGGCACGTCCTCCCACGCAACAGGCGCCGCCGAACGTGCAGGTGGTCAGGCGGGTCCCGCCCGTGGTCACCGTGCACGATCTCGCCGATTTGCTCGCGGATTCAAGCGACGTCATCGCTCGGATCATGCCCTCGGTGGCGTCCGCGGCGGACGTCGTTCGCAACCTCGAAGCGCGGCGACTCGACGGCACCCTCGGCACCGTGCCGTCCAACGACGGCACCACCGCGAGCGCGCAGCGGGAGATGTTACGGACGTCGATGACGCTGCACAGCGCGGGGAGCTTGCTGATGGAACTCGCGAGGTTGACGTCGAGCGTCCACGTCAACGGCGCGGCTTCCGACCCGCCGCAGTTCATGAGCAACTTCGCCAGACAGCACGAGCAGACGATGCGGCGGGAGCAACAGGCGCAGGCTGCGGCCGGTACCACCAACGCCGCCGTCGTCAATACCGCTACCGCGGCGCAGGGCTTCTTGGCGCCGCCGCTGATGTACCTCGACCCGCGCGGCGGCACTCAGCCGCTCAGCGGGCTCTCCATGCGACCGTCCATACAACAGGCTGGTCTGCACAACATGCCCGGCGTGCAGATGCCCGGACGCGCGGGCATCCCTCCCAACATCCCGGCGGATTTGTTCGCCAACGCGCTCCGCGGCGCCGGCCTCGTTCCCCCCCAAGGCGGAGGCGGAGGCGGAGGCGAGGCTGGCGGAAGGCCGATGCCGTCCACCATGGGCGACGCGAACGCCGCCGTCGACAACACCACCACCACCGCCACCACCAACACCACCGCCGCCACCACGACCACCGCCGCCGCCACCACCAACAACAGTATTCTTCCCCTCTCGCTGACGAACATGATCGACCAGGCCCTGGGCGGCATGATCGGCACGATGACGGACCGCATGCGAACCGGCGTCGCGGCGGTGGCGGACACGAACGCTAGCCTGATCCAGGCGCTCACCGATCACTCCGGCACGAGCGACCAAGGGCAGAGGCTCGCGGATATGCTCCAGCGGCACCGCGACGAGACGGCGGCGGCGAGGGACCGCGAGGCGGCGGTCGGCGCGACGGATATACCCGCGGATATGACCTCGCTGCAACCCGCGCGGGTGCAGGCGATTCTCCAGCAGCAAGAGCAACTCGCGACGCGCAGGTCGGAGACGGTGGAGGTTCTGCGAAGGCACCAGGATGAACTCATCGGGTTTGACCCGAGGCTCGCGGCGCACCCGCGGGTCCGCGAGATTATCCAGCGGCAGAGGGACCGAATGAACGCCGCGGGGATCGCGATGAACTCAACGGCGACGGTGCCGCCGCCGTCGATGGACTGGCCGATGCCGCATCCGGCGATTACGGCGGCGTTGGTGAACGGCGGCGCGGCCGGTCCGTCTCCGAGCGCGGCGACGGCGGTCCACGATCGGGGGTTCAACCCGATCCGGCGCGGGTTCCTGCGCCGACGGCCTAACCCCGCGCCGGCGTCGGCCGCCGCCGCCGCGCCCGCCGCCGCCGTCCCCGTCGTTAACCCGCCCCAGCCTCAGCCTCACACTACGCCGCAGGGTCAGGGTCAGGGTCAGGGGCAGGGTCAGGCGGCTCAGGGCGGTCACGGGCCCATCCACGGTCTCGGCGCGTTGTTAGGCAACATCTTCCGCGGCCGGGGCCAGCGACAGCAGGGCGCGGATGCTCAGGCTCAGGCCCAGGCCCAGACCCAGGCCCAGGCTCAGGCCCAGGCTCAGGCCCAGGCCCAGGCCCAGGCCCAGGCTCAGACTCAGGCCCAGGGTCAGCCTGGTCAGGGTTCGCAGACCCAGGGTCAGCCCGCCCAGGGTCAGGCGCAGGCGCAGCCCGGTCAGCGGCCCGGCCAGCGCATCACCGTGCACCGCTGGGAGGTCAACCTTCCCATTAACGGTGCCGGCCAGGGCGCGGCGACTTCGGGTGCGCAGGGGCAGACTCCGGTGAACAACGCACCGCCCGAGGTGCTTCAGATGCTGCAGAGGTTCATGCAGCAGGGGCAGGGGCAGGGGCAGCAGGCGGGCGCTCAGGGGCAGGGTCAGGGTCAGGGTCAGGGGCAGGGTCAGGGTCAGGGTCAGGGGCAGGGGCAGGGTCAGGGTCAGGGTCAGGGTCAGGGTCAGGGTCAGGGTCAGGGTCAGGGGCAGGGGCAGCAGGCGGGGGCTCAGGGTCAGGCGCAGGAGCTGTTCCAGAACGTCATATCCAGCCTCGTGGATAACCTGCAGAACAACCAGGAGGTGCGCCAGACCGGGCAGGCGCGCCTGAGGCTCGTGCCCGCGGCGAACGGCGGCTTCACGCTCCAACCCTTTGACGCCGCCGCCGCTCCCACACCAGCGACCGCGCCCGCGACCGCACCCGCGGCGGTACCAAACCCCACCGCCGCCGCCGCCGTCGTCCCGGCTCCCGCGCCGGTGCCAGCCTCGGCGTCGGCGGCCGCGGAGGTTGCGTCGATGGACGTGGACGCGAAGGAGGAGACGCCGAGGGAGTCCGAGCCGCCGAGGGAGTCTGAGACTCCGGCTTCGTCTCCGGGCGGCGGCGCTCACGGGGGAACTCCGCGTGGTGGCGTCGGCCTCGGGGCGCAGCTGCCGCCCAGGCGAAGCTCGGCGAGGAAACGACGGGCGCCGCACCAGCACCCGCAGAACGATATGGATTGAGAGAGAGAGAGAGAGTCGGAGAAAGAGAGAGAGAGCCCATCGATTGGGATGTTACGAGAAGAACGATGATTTTTTGATTGAGATTGATTGGCGAAACGAATTGATTGACGACGCGCGTGTCCTCGTCTCCGCGCCATCGCCATCGCGATCGTGGTGAGCGCGAGGCAGCGGTAAGACTCGCGCTCTCGAATTTATAAAGGCACGTCCGCGGTCGCCTCGGGCCCGGCGCCCGACTCTGCAAAAACCAAAAAGTATATTGGGGACATGAGGGAATCGAACCCTCGACCACCTCTACCCGAAAGAGGTATCATACCCCTAGACCAATGTCCCTGTTCTAGGCTGATACTCTGCCCGACCGTTCGGCCGGGGGTTGAGAGTCGAATGATTTTACCATTCGTTGACTGTATTGCCGTAGAAAGCGATTTGCAGGAATATATCCTCTTTCGTTTCGAAGAATCGATCAGACTATTTGCCCACTGACGCTAATTACCGTAAGTCTCTGACTCGCCCACTGTGCACAACACTAATAAGCTTTCCATCGACGTCGTAGAAAAAGGATCGTTCCCTCAAAACGTCACTTTGGGAGGAACGATGTGGAGGAACGCGGCTAGGCGCATGTCGGGCGCGGCCGCCGGTATGGCGACCGCCGCGGGATCTACGTACGCATCCCCCACCGCCACCGCCGCGCTCAGATCGGGCGCGGTCGCCTCCGCGTCCGCTCCCAGCGTCGTCGCCCGCGAACTGCGATGCGTGAAAAACAGCCCGCTGGCGCACCACCACCACGGTCGTCGACGCTTCGGCTACTACAGGAACGACAGCGGACCCCCGCCGCCGAACAACTACCGCCGCGCGCCGCCCGCGCTGCCGAACATGGAGGGCGAGCAGATGCTGTGGAGCATCATGGGCGCAAACGCCTTCGTCTTCGCGTGTTGGCACGCGCTCGATCCCAACATCATGCGGCAAAACTTTCTCGTCAGCGAGGAGTCCGTCTACAGCGGCCGCGTGCACACCGTCGTGACCGCCGCGTTCTCGCACTACAACCTCGGACACCTCGGCGCAAATATGTTTGCGCTCTACTACTTCGGCAGGGACCTGTCACGGATGTTCGGGCCGAAGTACTTGCTCAATCTGTACCTCGCGGGCGGCGTGGTCGCGTCGCTGACGCACGTGGTTTGGTGCAGGTGGGAACGGGAACGACGCCAGGCGCGACGTGGACGCGGGATCATGCAGCGCGCCGGACGGTGGATGGAGAACACCGCGGGGTACCTGACCACGCCACCCGCGCTCGGCGCGAGCGGCGCGGTCAACGCCGTGGTTTTACTGAACGCCCTCGCGTTTCCGATGAACACCATCTACCTCAACTTTTTCATACCGATGCCGAACTGGCTCTTCGCGGGGTTGTTCCTGTCCAAGGATCTGTACGGCGCGCAGTTAGGTCTCGGGGGTTCGAGCACGGGGCACGCGGCGCACTTGGGCGGCGCGTCCGTGGGCGCCGCGGCGTGGGCGTGGATGAAGTACGGCCGATACCTTCGCCGATGATTCTACGTTCACTCGGGAGAAGGGAACTTCTATTTTAGCAGTAGCTAGTGTTGAAACATAGTGCTAATTATCTCATAGTGCTAAAGGAACATAGTGCTAACACGCCCGTCGATGTTCTAGTCTACGGAATGACAGTGGCGAACCGCTTCCACGGACTCGCCGGTATCGCATCCGCGACGGAAGGCCACCCCGGGGAGGCCGGGCCTCTGTCTTCAGATTCTTCGCCGGGCATATCACTTTTCCGCCTCGGCGCCGCCCCGAGGATCACGCGGTTCTTGGGCGTGATCGCCCGCGGGATCAATCGCGCGTCCACGTCGTGACCCGCCCTACGAAGCAGCTCCAGCCTCGCAACGTCCATCGCCGTGCTCGGGTCCATCGGCACGGACCCTTCCGGTGGGTTCGCGCCGTCCAATCTTCTCGCCAATTGTCTCGCCGAAAATAATCCCGAGTGGCAGCACGGCACCACCGCGACGGGCGCCCCGGCGTTAGCCGCAAAGTTTAAAATCACATCGCTCAGACCACCGCACGCGTGTACCGACACCATCAGCGTGTTTTCATCCGGTGACGCGTCGAGAATGGACGCCTCGACGAATCGAACCCTCGCGTGTAGCCGATGTTCAGGGCCGAGACTCGTCACCAGCGCTGAGACCAGACGTTCGTGGCTGTCGGGTTTCCGCCTGTCCACGACCACCGCCGAGCGCAGGCGCGGGTTCAGGATGAGGAGGCACAGCGCGAGGAACCCGTGGCCACCCGCGAGGTCCAGCACTCGCGTCCCGGTCGCGTTCGTGCGTCCATCGCCGGAGTCGAGGCCCAGGCGGCTTTGTTCGGTGAAGAACGCGTCGGTGATGACCGTCGCCGCCTCCCAGGTCTCGAAGAGCTCCTTGCGGGGTAGCACGTCCGCGTCGCACACGGCCCGGGCGACGACGGCGAACGTATCGTCGCCCGGGAAACGACGCGCGTCCGTCGGGGTCAGTCTGCTCCGCGACGACATCCTGAACGGCCGCGCGTCGCCGTCGATGTCGATGAGCTTCGTCGTCGTGGGTCGGGCCCTCACGCGAGTCGGTCCATCGTCGCCGGTCGCCTGGGCGTCTTCGCGCCACGCGCGAGGTACCAACGCGCGCATCGCCTCGTCCGAAGCGTCGTCCTCGATCGTCAGAAGATCCACCGCGGAGGCGGCGGAGACGACGACCGTGGAGGATGTCCATCTCCATCGCGCGGTGGGCACGCGACGACGAGGTCTATTGTGAGATGCGCACGCGACGCCGCCGCCGATGCCGAGACGCGGGCGGTCCGCCGGCGATATCGATGACCGCCACGGGGCGGCGGCGACGAGGGTACCGTGGGGACGCGCTATCGTCATAAAAATCCCCGCCCCGCCGTCGTCACGCCGCCGCGGCGATGTGTCGACGACGCGAAATAAAAAGCGAAACAGGCAAAAGGGCGGAGCCGAGGATCGAACTCGGGACCTCCTGCACCCAAAGCAGGAATCATACCACTAGACCACACCGCCGTATTTGGTATTAGACCACAGTAACCGCAGTCAGCCAATCAATGTTCATTTCCGGGAAAACTAGATTTATAATCGTCTTGATTTCAATCGACTCTTCCTCACTGTTTGCCTGTGCGGGAACAAATTGAAGATTACTTACCCCAATTAACGAAACGGTTTCATATGGCTTCGTGTATGGACACAATTCCAAACGAAACAGAGAACCGCGCCGGAGCGGAGATCGAGAGTGTGTGTGGCCCTGGAGAGTCCTGAAGGGTCACTGGACATATTCTACACCTTTTTATCCGGAGGAGGCGCCCGTGTTCACCGACTCGGCGAGGTGTCAGGTCACAGCCAGCGGCGCCCAGGCCTGACGCGCGGACGCGACCCTCTCGCCAGCGAGTGCGAGCGCGGTGTGTTCGGCGCCTCGGGCTTAAGCGTCGCGACGACACGGCGGTCGCGGGGGTTCTATCCGACCACTCCCGTGATCGGTGTTTTTTTCGCGGGAAGTCACAGCCTCGAGCTCGAAGCGTTGATAGTCCACGCGCAGAGCTACGGGGCTCGTCCACAGGCGCGTCTTCGTTCGAGCCGCGTGTGCGTGCGACGTCGGCGGCGATAGTCCACGGGAGACTCGCGGAGGCGACGGTCACGTCCTAACCCGCGGTCGAGCGCGCGCGCGAACCCCACACGGCCCCGTGTCGACCTAGCCGACGTCGAACTTCGCCGCGGGTGAGATGAGGGGCAGCTCGCGCAACGGTAGCATGGATAACCTCTCCTCCGGGCCGGGTTCCCCCGCGCACGGCGGCATGTTCGGCGGATCGCAACACTCCAACGTCTACGTCAAGAACCTCAGCGAGGACGTCGACGAGATGACGCTCAAAGGGGTGTTCGACAAGTTCGGCGCGGTGGAATCGTGCTGCGTGATTCGCGACGTCAGCACCAACTCGTCGCGAGGGTTCGGCTTTGTCAAGTTCATGCAGGTCCACCAAGCCGAGGTCGCGATCAAGGAGATGAACGGCAAGGTCATCCGCGGCAAAGCCCTGGAGGTCAAGTTCGCAAACTCCGACAGCAGCGCCAGCACGGCGGCGTCGGGAGTCGGAACCATCTCGGATAACATCTACGTCAAAGGCCTTCCGCCGCTGTGGACGGAGGTGGAGCTCCGCGCGTTCTTCAAGATCTTCGGGAACATCATCGAGTGCCGCCTGCTGCACGCGTCCGGGACCACGACCGCGGGCGCGCTCATAAGGTTCGGCTCCATGGAACAGGCCGCGAGCGCGGTCGTCACCGCAAACGGCCGAGTACCGGCGGGGGGACAAGTAAGTTTCTTTTCATTTACATACATATGGGCAATGTGACTGACGCCGTGTTTTGTTCACAGGTGCCTTTGGTGATTCGCTTCGCCGACTCGCACGGAAAGACGCGACGATCGTCCAAGTCCGAGCGCAACCTCGCGGCGTTGCCGGGCGGCGGCATGAACGGTGGGAGCGGGCACGGCATGACCGGCCTCGGCGGCTCCATCGGCAACGGGCTCGTGGACATCCCGACCCGAATGGGCGGCGGGTCTGATTCACGGGATAATTCCTTCAGGGGCGGGTCGCAGCATCACCCCGGGGTGGTATCCCCCGGGAGCGCGCTGATCAGCCTGATCGCGAACAACGCCGCCGCCGCGGGTGGCAGCGCGCACGGCCCCGGAACCCTGGACATCGCGTCCATGCTCCTCGCGCGGCAGAACGCGGTCACCGCCGCGGCGCTGCTCCAGCAGCAGCAGGCGAATAGCCAGTCGGGCGACGGAAGCTTCCGCGGTGGGAATCACAACCCGTTCCACCCGGGCAGCGTGGACAGCGCGAGCTCCTTCGGCGACGGGAGCTTCAGGGGTGGATCGAACTCCTTCGGCGGCAACTCCGGCTTTGGCGGCGCGCTCAACATGCTGCAGCAGCAACAGGCGCAGTCGGGTCCTAACATGAACGCCGGAGGTACCGCCGCCGGCGGGGTCGGTGGACTCTCCCAGATGTTCGCGGGCGGCATGGACATCGCGGGATCGCCCCAAGGGACACCGAGCACGCAGGGCATAACCTTCGGAACCGGCCCGCAGATCCCGAGCGGCCCGGTCAGCGCGTTGGACAAGTCATCCCGCGGGAGCAGCGTGAGGGGCGGTAACGCCTTCGGACCGGTGAGTTTCTTTGTATTTGAACGTTTCTTTTTATGTTCGTATGGGCAATTGGAATGACGGTTTTGTTCAACTCTCATTACAGGGTTCGTTCGTCTCCGCGTCGGCGTCGGCGTCGTCGCTGCCCAACGTCGTCAGCCCCGTGGGTTCGTACGACAAAGGCGGGCTGTGGTCCGGCATGATGGGCACCGGCACCGGCACCGGCGGCGGCTCGGGGCCTGGTGCGCCCACGCCGGGGGCGATCAACGGGGGAGTCAACGGGGGAGTCGTCCGGGGCGTCGGGCAAAATAAGTTTGACCCGTTGGACCGAGCGGAGACGCCGGGGATCTCCGCGGAGGACGCCGCGCACCTTCTGGACTCTCTGGAAGACGGTCTAGACGACAAAGATGAAGCGGCGGCGTTCGTGCCATTCGGCGGCGCGTCCAACGGGCACGTAGGACGCGGCGTGGGTACCTACGGCCCGTCGAAGCTCGTGGTCAAGGGCCTGCCCGAGGGTGCGGATGAGCTCTGGATTTATAAAAATTTCGCGAGGCACGGCGCTCTGCTCGACGTCGTCGTCGAGGAGGGCGAGGCGACGGTCGAGTTCGCCAAGGGTGCCGAGGCTGCCGCCGCGATGAAGTCCATGGACGGGCGCGACGCGCTCAGCGTCATCGCCGCCGAGGCCGGCTCGCCGTCGTCTGCGAATTAATATCGCCGAGGGATGGATTCTTTATTCTTTAGTCGCGGGGGGGGGGCGATTATCAGCCCCGCCACCGCGCCGACACACACACACACACACACGCAACATGTACCGCGCATCATACAGGGAGCCGTGTAACATAAAATATCAACGGCCGTTTTACAAGTGTAATGATCAAATTATTACCTGTTTTGAATTATTGATAAACCACGCGGCTATTCGCTAAATAAATGAAGCCTCAAGCCTCGCTCTCGGCCTCCTCCTTCTCCCCAGCAGCCTCCCCGATGAGATCCCGGAGGTTCACGCCCGGCACGCCGCCCGCCGCGATCGCCTCCGCCGCCTCCCTCAGCCTCGCGCGCGCCACGACGTACCTATCGTCGCCGCCGCCCTCCTCGATGAAAGACTCGGCGCTCGAATCGAACCCACCCACGCTCTCTTCGTCCAGACCCGCGGCCTTGATGATGCTACGAGTGCGCGCCGCGAGCGTTCCGGTACCCTCGCCGATAGACGCCTCGTTCGCGGGGCCGCCGTACACATCCGGGTTCTCCGCAGCCTTCTCCAGGACACGCACCGCGCGGATCAGGTCCCGCGGGGTCTCGCCCCTGGCCACCGCCCGCGCCGTTATTTTAGCAGCCTCCAAACGGCGGCGCGCTCGTCGACGCTCGCGCCTTTGCTGACGCCCTGGACCTCTGCGCGTCGCGCGTGACATCGCCTCGCCCTCGGTGTAGTGGACGTACCGCTGGTATCGTCCGGGCTGGAGCAGCGCGGGGCGGACGTGCGACGCCTTGCCGCACTCGCCGCAGCAGAACCCACCGAGCTTGCTGACGCACGCCGGGCACACCAAAAACAGCCTGTTGCAGTCGACGTTCGGACAGTTTCTGTGCGGCGGCGGCGCGCTGCGCTCTTTACAGCAGTGGCACTCCAGCGTCGCAGCCTCGGCGCCGGCTTCCGACGCGGGTAACCCTTTTGGCGTCATCGCCAGCCGCGAGTCGAAGACGAACAGGTGATCGTCCCATCGTTGGTCCTCGCGATCGCCGTACTCGTCAAAGTACGCCTGAACCCCACCTTCCAGCGTGAACACGTTATCGTACCCTTGCTGCTTGAGCACTGTGCTGTACACGTCGCACCGGATACCCCCGGTGCAGTACATCATGATGGGCTTCTTCTTGTCCACTCCGGAAAGCGGACCGGAGACGCAGTCGTCCACGTTGGTCTCCACGGTTTCACGAAACGATTCCTGCACCGGGCGACTCGCGCCTTTGAAGTGCCCGACGTCCCACTCGTACCCGTTGCGCACATCCAGCAACACCGGCGCGTCGTCAGTCTCGGCGATCACCTCGCCGAGCATGTCGTGCCACTCGTTCGGTTTCAAAGGAGTGGCCCGCGCGCTCGGGTCGTGCAGCGGCAGATGCGCGGTGCCCCCTTCCAGTTGCACGAGCTGCGGTTTGTATCGCAGCGATAGCTTCGGGTGGCCGTGCGCGTCGGTGGGGTAGACGCTGATGCGCATGCCCTTAAACCCCGGCCGGGATTCGACCCAACGAGCGTAGGTTTCACCGTCGACGCCCTTACCGCTCATCTGCGCGTTGATGCCTTGTTCGTTTATGTAGATGCGTCCGCGGATTTGGAGGTTGTGTTCCGCGACGTAGGCGTGGTGCGCCTCGACCTCGGCGTCGGGGTCTTTGAGCTCTGTGAACCTGAAGAACGTGATGAGCTGGTGCGTGACGTTGACCCCGGGCGCCGGTTTGCCGTAGCAGACGTTGGCGGAGGTTGAGATGGACGCGGCGGCCCCGGCGGCGGGTCCCTCGGCGGACGCGCGCGTGAGCGGCGACGCGAGCTCCGCGCGGGGATGCGCGCGGTGCGAGACGCGAGCGCGGAGGATCGCGGTGCGCGAGGATGCCTGGTGCGGCGCGGCGGTCCACGACAGCGCGCGCGCGGCGCCGGCGACGCGGCCGCCGACGCCAGTGAAACCCTTTTCGGTCGGCACGCGAGCGGTTGGCACGGATGACGGGGTGATGCGTGCGCGCGCGAGGCGCGGCGCGATACGAGCCACGACACAGTGCATCGCGACCACCATCTCTATCTTGAGCACGGGCGAGAGGCCTGGCGGGCACTTTCGGACCCGCGGGGTCGCGTCTCCTGGAGTGTCTTCACCCGCATGCTGGCGCTGGCTCGATGCTGAGGATAAACCGAGTCGGAGACGCCTCGAGATTTCTCGTCGCGTCACACACCGAGGGCGCGACAGCCACAGATGTCTTGCGCATCCCTCGTCCCGACGCGCGTTCGCGTGGGCGCCCGCGCCTCGAAGACCGCGGTCACCCGCCGCGTCGCCGTCGCCTCCGCCCGGAAGGAGGAGGCACCGAAGGCGCGAAGAGGCATCCTCCAGGGCGCCGGCGTGGCGTCGGTGATGGCGTCGTCATCCCCGGCGCTCGCAGCGACGCCCACGATCGTCGGTGAGCTGGCGAGGAGCGACCTGTGGTTCGGCTGGTACTTCGCCCCGGGCGGGGTCGTCCTCGGGCCGGCGCTCATCCTGACCGCCTTCCTCGTCGGAGGCGCCATCTTCGAGAAGGTCACCGGGAAAGCAGTCTCGAACAAGCCATTCAAGAAGAAAGATTGAATTGAATGATTCGGCTCGATTCGCCGCACCCTCCCACAGTTGTTTGTAATGTCTAATCAGCACGCGCTTATACTCACGTAAGATTAGCTACTCATCACGCGTATCCTACTAGTGCCTATCCATCGCTACTCTACAGCGGCGGGGGCTCGTCGTCGTCCGAGTCCAGTATGGGCAATTGCACCGCCGCCGTCGCGGGCGCCGCAGTCTTAACCGACTCGGCGATGGTAAACCCGCCGATGTCCGCCGTGTACGCGTCTCGTACGATACCCCGTATGCTCACCCCGCTCAACTCCTTGATCAGACTCTTCTTACCCGCGCCCCGCCCCGGGTTCGAACCGCCGACCTCGCCTTTCCCAACGTCGACACCCTTACCGCCGTCCACGACGTACTCGCCCTCGCCGCTCGCCCCCCCGCCGCGCTCGAATCGCTTCGGCTTTTGATACGCCCGCGGCATCGTCACCACGAGCGCGCCGCTCACCTTCGACCGTTGCGCGGTGCTCGTATCCGGCTTGACCTCCTCGGGCAGCACCAGGCACAGCATCTTCCCCTTGACGAGCACTCGAACCAGCCTCGTTTGCACGTCGACATCGATCAAGCTCGTATCCATGTACTTCCCGACATTGCATTCCAACACCACCGACTCGCCGTCGTCCGATTCGTCCAGCCGAAACTCCAGCCCGGGTTCGTTGCACTGCCTGACGTCGTCGATGTTGTCGGGAAGGTCCGGGAACCCCTCGCGGCGTTCGAACTTCTTCGTGCCGTCGGGGTTGAACAATTTTTTGTTGTTTTCTTTTTTGGATGCTTCGTTTTTTTCGCGCTGCGCGGCAAACTCTCGTTGCTCGGCGACTCGCGTCGCCGCGGTCCACGGCCGCTCGTCCTCGGGCATCGCGAGCACCTCCGCGACGTCGTCCTCGTCGGGACTGAGGTCCCGCGCGTCGCTCACCTTCGACGCTTCTTCGATGTCGACGCCGTCCGCGCGAAGCTCCTTCAGTAGGCGTGTCGTGACGCCGGGTAACTCTTGTTTGCTCAAGATGCGCTCCGACGGCGTGACGTCCTTGCCGTCGAGGCGGCGCAGCTGCGGCAGGGTGCCGATGACGAAGGCGCGGTACCCGCCAAAGTCCGCGCACGGGTTCCCCATCAAGTAGAGGTCGTCCAGTTTTGGGCACGCGTCGAGCGTGTGCACGGTGAGCAGCGACGCTTTGGTGATGAAGTTCATCGTGAGGTCCAGCTTCTGCAGGGACTCGCATCGCTGCAGGTTCTCGATCTTCGTGACGTTGTTGAGCGCCATGTTGAGGTACTCGAGCTCTTTGAGCCTGTGGAGGTTCTGGAGCTTTGACACCAAGTTGTTCTGCATGTAGATGATCTTGAGGTGGCGGCAGATCTGGCCCAGCGCCTCGATCTTCTCGATCTCCTGCTGGTGCAGCGCGATCTCCTCGAGGTTGCCCACCATGCCCTCGTTGTGCTCCGCCCTGCGGCGGATCATGTCGAGGGTGATGGGCGCCATGGTGCGACGCGGTGGATCAGTCGCGACAGCCGACCGGTGTGCCCGCGTGCCTTGGCGCGCGTCTCCTCTGCGAACGGAAACGAGGTGCCGTCCTGTTTGTTGACCGAGCGAGTTCAAACAGACGACAAAATATTCTTCTCGGGCTCGTCCACGAACCGGGGCGCCACTCGCCAGGGGCACTCGGCGCGACACCGCCCGAGCCGCGAACGTCCCGCCAGGGTCCAACGCATCGTCCAAACGCCGACACCGATAAGGTTGCCGAGGGGGGTGCCGACGACACAGCTGTGCATCGCAGGGGCGCGGATCTTTTATCGGGCTCGATCGATCCGAGGGTGGAAAAGAGAGAGGGTGACCACACGGTAGACGGGACACGATGACGAGCCTGTTCAAGAAGCACAAGCGCACGCCCAAGGAGCTCGCGCTCAAGCTCGCGAACGCCCTCAACACCCTCAAGGACAGCGGCGACACGAAGGACCAGGAATCATGCGGCAAGTACCTCGCGGACATGAGAGCCATCATGTACGGCGACGGCGAACACCCGCCGGATCCCACGCTCCAATCGCAGCTCACAGAGGCGGTCCACGCCGCCGACGGGCTCCTCGCGTCCGTCGTCATCCACCTCCCCAAGCTCTTCTTCGAAACGAGGAAAGACGCCGCGGCGGTGTTCAACGCCCTCGTGCGCCATCCCCTCGAGCCCGACGAGCGACTGCCGTTCATCGCGGAACTCGAATCGCGTCCCGACGTCGTCGAGCGATGCTTGACCGGCAGCGAACTCGGGGACCAGACCGTGGGCAACGACAACACCGCGCTGACTTACGGGACGATGCTACGGGAGATGGCGAGGTACGAACCCCTGTGCAGGCGCATCGTCCAATCCCCGGGGTTCGCGAAGATGTTTGAGTACATGCAGGCGGCTTCGTTCGAGATTGCCTCCGACGCCGCCGCGAGCTTCCGTGAGATTCTCACCAGGCACAAGGCGCTCATCAGCGAGTACTTCGAGTCGAACCACGTCGCGTTCTTCGGGGCGTACAACCAGATGCTGGAGAAGGGGAACTACGTCACGCGAAGGCAGTCGCTCAAGCTGCTCTCCGAGTTGTTACTCGATCGCGCTAACTTAAGTTCGATGCTGAGGTACATTGGCGACGTGGAGAATTTGTGTTTGATGATGAACCTGCTGCGTGACGAGGCGAGGAGCATACAGTTCGAGGCCTTCCACGTGTTCAAGGTGTTCGTGGCGAACCCGCAGAAACCGACGGCGGTCATCGCCATCCTGAAGAAGAACCGGGAGAAGCTCATCGGGTACCTGGCCAACTTTCAAAACGACCGAGAAGATGAACAATTCGCAGAGGAGAAAGCCATGCTGACCAGGCTGTTGGAGCAGATGGGCGACGACGACGCCGCTCAATAGCCCACACAGGGTGGTGGATTCAGTCGAGACGAGACACACGTTTTAATACTCGATGAGATTGGTTTGTACTAAATCTTATAATTAGTGAACGCGAAGCGCGCTTGCTACGAGTAAACAGTCACAGGACTCGGTAGGCTTTGGACGGAATTCTGAAGAGCGCGTTGAGCGGCGCCAACGGACGATTGTCGATGACGTCAGCACCCTCCACGCGCGCGCGCTTGGCGGCGTCCTCCGCCTCCTTCTGCTTCTTCCGCTCCGCTTTTTTCATGGCACGCGCGGCGCGTCGACGCTCGCGCTCAGCCTCGGCTTCCAGCTCCGCGTTGCTCTTTTTCCGCCCCGGGCTTCCTGAAGAAACGCCTTTGGCCGGATCCGACTTTGTAGACCCGACGCCGATCTCCTTGCCGTCGTTGGCGTGCGCAGCCTTGTTCGCCGGGTCGTTCACGTCCCCGACGCGTCCACCACGACCGCTATTCGGTGCCGCCTCGTTCGGTCTGGACGCCTTCTTAATCTCTCCGGTTTCGTCGCCGGATGCGTTCGACGCCTTCTTAAACTTTGTCTTTTCATCCGGAAACACGCTCGGGTGCCGCAGCTCGTACAGGACGTAGAGAGAGACGACGAACCGCGTCGTCTTGAACACGAGCCTCCACGTGAAAAACGACCAGGCGTACAACACCGAATTCGTCGTCGTCGCGAACGTCACGGTGACTGCGTACGCAGCCGCGTTGTACGGCGCCTGTGACCAAAACATGACGTCAGTCTAATTGCCCGTACGGGAATACAAAGAAACTCACCTCGACGTAGTTATCCCACACGAATTCCCAGCACTCGGTCCCGAAGTCCACCGCCTTTGTCCACGCGTCCGAAGTCGAGGACGCCGCGGAGGACGTGGCGCCCACCGCCACTTTCTTACCCACGAGCCACACGATGAACAGCGTCCACTCCACGATGAAATGCGACGCGAATAAAACAAACCCGGCGCCGACGAACACCGCCGCCGTGACGAAAGTGACCCTCGGCTCTCGCCACGTCAGCACCCCTAAGATCTGTTCACATACGGTCGCGACGTTGTCCATCGTGGTCTGGATGTTCGCGATCAACGCCGTGAGCTCGTCGTACTGCTTCATCAGAGACGCGAAGGGGTTCATGCTGCCTGCCATCTTTGGCGCGTCGGCGGCGCCGTCTTCGTCGTCGGAATCCTGCAAAACAAACACGACGTCATTCTAACTGCTCATACGGAAATGAAAAATGTGACTCACCGCGTCGCTCTCCGCGTCGGCTTCGGCTAATATCGCGGCGATGGCCTCGGCTTCCTCCTCAGCCTGCTTCGCCGCGGCTTCACGCTCGGCGTGCACCCGCGCTTCCTCCGCCTTGCGGTCCGCGAGCTCGCGTTCCTTCTGCTCGCGTTCCTTAGCCTTGATCTCCTCGTTCGTCAACGAGTCTCCGTTGAGCAGTATGTCGAGGTGCGGCGGGAGTTTACCAACGGAGACGTCGTAGTCCATGCTGATCTGATCGAGCGCCCGTTTTCGTCTGCCTGGGTACAGCGCCACGGGTATGGACCCGATCAGCACTAAGATTCCCGGGACGATCAACCTCGGGTAGTTGATCATGAGGAACAAAACGCACTGGAGAGAGGCGGTGACTCGGAAACTTTTCCATCCGAGCAAGTCGTTGAGCGCGTTACCGATCATGATACCCTCCGCGGCGACGCACTGTAACCGCGCGATGGACGTCGTTATCATCCGCGCGTTGAACTCGTGCCTGGAGTAGTCCAGCATCTCCTTCGCGATGCTCACCTTCACCGGCGGTTCGCTCAGGCCGAGCTGGTAGATGACCAAATCTTTGTGGCGTTTCACGACTTTCTCTTGCTCCGTCTCCGGTATGGGGTTGTAGTACCACTTATCGTCGCACACCGGTTTGATGTACTGCTTCGCCAACGTTAGGTTGGCGTCCATGCCACGTGTGTCGCGGCGATAGGTCAGCGCGACGTCCAGCTTACCCCCTTTCGCCACCTCCCCCGACACCGCGTCCACGGCTCCCATGTCCACAACTTTGAAGTATCTCTGATTGCTCTCGAGCGCCGCGACGGGAACCTTGATCTTACCGAGCAGCTTCGGCGTCTCCCCGATACCCGCGAACACCGCGATGATCAGCGGGACGTGAAAGTCGATGACGGGGAAGATGGAGCGGAGGTCGTATTTAACGTCGTCGGCGTCCTCGATCGTCGGCAGCCTGTGAACAAAACACGTCGTCAATCATCGATTGCTTTTCATCGCGAATTGAAATATACTCACCTGGACCAGTACGGTCCGTATTTGACCACCGCGAACACGTCCTTGACGCCCTCGTCCAGCTCGTGAATCTTGAAAACGTCAACCTCCAACCGCCCCAAGTCCGCCTCGTCCTCGACCCTTACCTTCTGCAGGTGCATGTGGTGCAGGTACTCCTCGTCGATATACGCCTGTAAAACAAAACACGGGGGGTCATACTAATCGCCCACACGGAAATACAAATAAACTCACCTGGATCAGCACGTCGCCGTAAGGCTCGCCTTCCGCGGTTTTGTCCTTTCCGCTCGCGTCCAGTAGCGTGTGCCACCTCGCGGGCGGCGGCTTGGCCAGGCCCTCGTGAACGTCGAGGTCCTCGCACTTGATCTTCACCGTGCCGATGAGCTGATCGAACCCGCCGTCGTAGTCGTAAACCTTGAACCACAGCGTGGACGCCTGTAAAAACACACACGACGTCATACAAATTGCCCCCAATACGCAATTAAAAAATGTGAACTCTCACCGTGTACGGCCTGGACGCGACGAATGAAAACTTTCTGTCCCACTCCGGCGCGTCCGTGTCGTCCACGTAGTGCGTCTGCTCAGTCTCAAACTTTTGCGTCTTCTCGTGCTCCAACGTCACCTCGCAGTACGGATCAGACAAACCGCCTGGATCATCCTTGGACCCGTCCATCGGCAAGATCTCGCGGCCTTTGAACACGGTGACGTGAATCGCCGCCGTGAGCGGCTGTAAACAAGGAAACATGTCAGTCAGTCCAATTGCCCGTAGACGCGTTGAAATAAACTCACCTCGACGTAAAATTTGGGTTCCGACCGCGAAGCCTCCGTCGCTCGCCACTGCGTCGGGTGCTCCGCCGTTCGCATCTCCAAATCTGTCCGTGAACCCACCCAGCACGCGATCTTCACCCGGCCGGTGTACGCGCGCTCGCCTTCCCAGAACATCAGTTGGTCCTTCAGCCGGCCCCAGTCGAACCCCGAACTTTCAGCGTAATCTTTGGGAAGTGGCTCTACGTTGTACCACCGCGGCGTCTTGCTCCAGTCGCTCGGTTTGCTCACGGACTTGCCCTTCAGGTCGACTCTGCAGAACCCGAGAAAGTCGTTGAGTGCCAGGTCGTAATCGTACAGGCACAGGTTGACGTCCTCGTCGATCGTATCCGGGGTGGAGCCCAGGTTGAACACAAAAGTTTCGTCCCTGTTAACAACAAAACACGATGTCAGTCACATTGCCCATACGAGAATTAAAATAAACTCACCAAACCGGGTTTACAGTTTCGTAAACCACCTCGGTTTTGCACTCCAACGAGCCCCACCTGGCGGTGGCGAACGGATCCGACGTCCCGCCCGCGTCCATCGCCAGCACCCCTTCCGCGGCGATGATCTTTAGGAACAGACACGCGTCCGTCTTGGCGCGCACGTCCACCGTGGGCAGATCGGGCGGCGGCGGCGGCTCGGGTGGATAGAAAAAGTGTCGGCACTCGACGTACGCCGCCTCGCATCTGCGATAGTGCGAGACGCACCCGTCGTACCGCCGCTTGAACGTCGCGGCGATGCGGCGGAGCGCGGATCGCCTGCGTTCGTCGAGGTCGGCTTTGGCTCGCATGACCGCGACCGATCCGTCTTCGACGAGCTCGCCGAGTTTTGTCTGCGGGCCGTGTTTGATCGGGTCGAGTACGTGCTCGTTGACCGCGCTCGCGCCGCGCTTGTTGACGTGCGTCCCTTCACGAAACCCCCACTCATTGGCCAGCGTCCGGTACAGCGTCTTGGACAGCTTCGGGAGCTGGAACTCGTGAGGCACGCCGGTCCAGTCGACGAGCACGACGGCGTACTTGCCGTTCGAATCGACGCGTTTCACTTGGGACTTTGGGAGGAGGATCGTGGTGTCGTCGAGGTCGAACATGTCGGCGCGGAACATGGCGAACTTGCGGTAGACGCCGATGCGACCCACGTGCGGGGGCAGGCACTCGCCCTTGTCCCCGGTTGAGCCCGTCCCCGGCGGCTTGGCGCTGCCCAGTCGGCCACCAGATTTGTTGGCGCCATTTGAAGTCGAAGCCAAGGGGCTCTTCGGGGAGCCGCCGTCCGAGGGCGTGCCGACGTATATGCAATCGTAGAACGCGATCGGGGCGTCGGCGTCGTTCCTCGCCGCGGAGCCGAAGCCCGGCAGCGAGCCGTACAGGGCCTCCATGAGCGCCCTACGCCTCTGACGGTCCGATGCTGAGGTCGTTTGTTATTTTTCCAGGATCCTGGGAACGTTCGACATCAGATGCTGGTATTTCGCCCCGACCATCACAGCGACCATCACGGGGCGAAGATGAGGGCGGTGCTGTGCAGGGCGCTGGGGGATCCGACCAAGCCCCGAGATGCGGGGGGCGCGCTCGCCGTCGAGAACGTCCCGTCGCCTCGATGCCCGCGCGACGGCGTCAAGGTCAAAGTCGAGGCTGCCGCCCTCAACTTCGCCGACCTGTTGATGGTAAAGGGTGAGTATCAGGAGAAGCCCCGACTGCCGTTCATCCCGGGCGGGGAGTTCGCGGGCGTGGTCACCGAGTGCGGCGCGAACGTTCGTTCGGGGGTCAAGATCGGCGACCGCGTCGCGGGCGTGACCATGGGCGGCGGCGCCATGGCCGAAGAGACCGTCGCCAACGCCGCCTCGGTTTTCCCGGTACCGGACGGTGTCACCCTGGAGCAGGCGGCCGCCTTCCCGGTGGCGTTCGGGACCGCGCACTTAGCCCTCACGCGATACGCGCGGGTCACGAAGGGCTCCACTGTGCTCATCCTGGGCGCCGCGGGGGGCGTCGGCCTCGCGGCGGTGCAGATCGCCAAGGCGTTGGGATGCGTCGTCGTCGCGGCGGCCAACGGAGTTCGCAAGATGGACGCGCTGCGCGACGCGGGAGCGGATCACTGCATCGACGCGTCGCTCCTGCACTCCGCCGACGGTGGCGGGATACGCGCGGGGCGGCGGGACGATTACGCGGGGCTTAAGGGAGCCGTCGCGAGGGCCCTGAACGGCGGCGGCGACGGATTGAAATCATTCAAAGGCGTGGATGTTTTGCTCGATCCCGTCGGCGGCGACGGGTTCACGCAAGGGCTTCGATGCGTTCGATGGGGCGGCAAGGTCATGGTGCTCGGCTTCGCCAGTGGTATCGTCCCGAAGCTCCCGCTGAACCTGCCGCTGGTGAAGAACATCGCGGTCCACGGTGTGTACTGGGGGGCTCACGCGGTTAAGGATCCGAAATCTATGAGAGAGTCGCTCGCGGACGCGCTGGGCATGCTCGCGGATGGGCGATGCGTGGTGAAGGTGAGCGACACGTTCGGGATGGACGATGCGTACGCGGGGTTCAAGACCTTGGCGGAGCGCAGGGCGGTGGGGAAGGTGGTGGTGGCGCCGGGGCTCGTGGTGGGAAGGTCGAGGTTGTAGCGATGTTTGTTTAGCTCGCGGCGCGCATCAGAACCGAAAAATATCTGTGAAAAAATCTTTTGAAAGCGAGTTGAAACCGAGATAGGTCAAGAGGACCTCAAGAGAATGTCGATGAAAAAAATGATTTACGATCAAATCCGATCTGGTGCCTCGGATAGGAAAAAGGCACCATATCCGAGATCGGCCGCCTTTTCACCCTCGATCGACGGTTCACACAGGCCGTTTTGAGGTTGTAGGGCGGAAAACAACGCGAATCCTCGGCGGTATACCCTCCGCATTCGTCCCCGTGGAGGCGGCACTATCGCTCGCACGACACCGTGGCACACGTCACCGTCTGCTCGCACACTCTCGGCACAATGTCTGCCATGTCTGCCACCCGCGCGTTCGTCGCGGCGCCCGTCGTGGCCAAGAACCTCGCGTCCCGCAAGGCCGCCAAACCCTACAAAGCCGGAACCCGCCGCTCCGCGACGGTCGTCGCCGCGTCCTCCGCCCCCGAGCTCGACATCAACACCAAGCTTTTCGAGAAGGAGCTCGTCGATGTCGCCGGCGAGGGTGAGTACATCGTCCGCGGTGGCCGCCACCTCTTCGAGAAGCTCCCCGAGGCGCTCAAGGGCATCAACACCATCGGCGTCATCGGCTGGGGCTCCCAGGCGCCCGCGCAGGCGCAGAACTTCAAGGACTCCCTCGCCGAGGTCGGCATGGACACCAAGGTCTGCATCGGCCTCCGCCCTTCCTCCAAGTCCAACGACGAGGCCCGCGCGTGCGGCTTCACCGAGGAGGACGGCACCCTCGGCGAGACGTTCGACATCATCGCCAAGTCCGACCTCGTCATGCTCCTCATCTCCGACGCCGCGCAGGCGAAGTTGTACCCGCGCATTCTCGCCGCCATGAAGCCCGGTTCCACCCTCGGACTCTCCCACGGCTTCCTCCTCGGCGTCATGGGATCCGACAACGAGACCTTCCGCGAGGACATCAACGTCGTCCTCGTCGCACCCAAAGGCATGGGACCCTCCGTCAGGCGCCTCTACGAGCAAGGCAAGGAAGTCGGCGGCTCGGGCATCAACGCGTCCTTCGCCGTGCACCAGGACGCCACCGGTAACGCGACTGACATCGCGCTCGGCTGGTCCATCGCCATCGGCTCCCCGTTCACCTTCGCCACCACCCTCGAGATGGAGTACCGCTCCGACATCTTCGGCGAGCGCGGCATCCTCCTCGGAGGCGTCCACGGCATCGTCGAGTCGCTCTACCGCCGCTACGTGAAGGACGGCATGTCCGAGGAGGACGCGTTCAAGAACACCGTGGAGTGCATCACCGGTCCCATCACCAAGACCATCTCCACCAAGGGCATCAAGGCTGTGTACGAGCAGGTCTCCGACAAGGCTGAGTTCATGAAGGCGTACTCCGCCTCGTACATGCCCTGCAAGGATATCCTCTACGAGTGCTACGAGGAGGTGCAGTCCACCAACGAGATTCGCTCCGTGGTGATGGCGTGCGAGCGCTTCGACACCTTCCCCATGGGCAAGGTTGGCACCAGCGCGATGTGGAAGGTTGGCGAGAAGGTGCGCGCCGAGCGCGTCGAGGAGGACATCCCCCTCAACTCCTTCACCGCGGGCGTCTACTGCGCCTGCATGATGGCGCAGATCGACACCCTCCGCGAGAAGGGCCACTCCTTCTCCGAGGTTTGCAACGAATCCGTCATCGAGGCGGTTGACTCCCTCAACCCTTACATGCACGCCCGCGGCGTCGCGTTCATGGTCGACAACTGCTCCTACACCGCACGCCTCGGCTCACGCAAGTGGGCCCCGCGCTTCGACTACAACCTCGAGCAGCAGGCGTACGTCGCGGTGGACCAGGGCGCGGAGGTTGATAAAGAGATTGAGCAAAAGTTCCTCAACAACCCGGCGCACATCGCCGTCGCCAACTGCTGCGCGCTCAGGCCGTCCGTGGACATCTCCGTCAAGTTTGGCGTCGGGTCCGCGCGCGATGTCACGGCTGACACGTTCAAGATGGGCGACAAGGCCACCGCCGACGCCAAGTAAACTCGTGAGAGCGTCACCGCAGCCGGAACGCCCGCGCGTTTACACAAACACACGCGCGGCGCTCCGAACCATTCATCTATACTACTATCGGGGGAGAGAGAGAAACACTTTTGCACATAATAGCCGCATCATAGACAAGCTGAAAGCGATTAATAATAGCTGAATGCCAACGAAACGAAACGCACGACTCGTCGCTCACGCGCTCCACACCGAACTCTCTCGCAAACTCGTTCGCGTTTTAAGCTATCGCCCGCGTCCCCCGCCTCGAGCCAAGCTTCCCGACGCTTTATTCTTAGCGAAGGCGATGTGCAGCGCGGTGGAGTCCGGATCGTCCCTATCGATCAGGTACCCCTCCAGCGTCTCCAGCGCCAGGAACGCCAGCTCGGGGTTGGTGAACTCGGCGAAGCACAGCGGCCCCCTGTCGTGATCCTTGCTTGGCACCAGCCGCGCGCTCTGGAACCCGTCGAACGGCCTGAAGATGTGGCAAATCTCGCGAACCGTCGCGTCCCTCGGCACGCCGCTGACGTGCAACGTCGGCGACGCGTTGTCGGGGAGCCGCGGGGGCGGCGGTCCGCCCCGCGGGGGACCCATGGGCCCGCCGCGCATCGGCGGCGGCGGCCCGGGCATCGGGGGCAGCGGCGGCATCATGCCCCCCGGCCCTCCCATCATACCTCCGCCGGGACCCCCGCCGGGCCCGCCACGTCCCGGGCCACCGTACCCGCCGGGTCCCATCGGCGGGGGCGGACCGCCCATCGGCATCGGCGGCGGGGGACCGCGTCCCATCGGCCCTGGGGGTCCGCCGTAGTTGTCGGGGGATCCCCAGTCGCCTCCTCCGCCTCCTCCTCCTCCTCCCCCGCGCGGTGGCATGCTCCCGGGTCCGGGCCCCGGTGGCCCGCCCTGGTACCCACCGGGCCCTTGGTACCCGCCGCCGTCGTATCCCCCGTCGTTTCTCATCCGTTTACCCCCGCGGCCGTCGTCGGGGGGCCCTTGCCCCCGAGGGGGAGGCCCCGCGTTCCGCTGAGGCGGTGGCTGATTGATCATCACCTCCAGCCTGTAGTTGGTGGTGTCGTTGTAGTAGTTGCGCGCGGTCATCGCGGCGGGCTCGTCGTCGAAGTTGAGGTAACCCACCGGCCTGTGGGAAGTGGAAGACACGTGAGGAGTCGGGGGACGATCGTCAGTCGGGCAAAGGCGCGTGCGTCGGGGAGCGGGAAACGGAATCGCGGGGGTGTAAAATGACGTTTGGAGGCGCGCGTTGGGTGCGAAGCCGGGATCGAGTCGCGACGTACCTTCCGTTGCCGTCGCGCTCCAGCCTGCTTCCGATGCATCCGCTCTGGGAGAAGAGGTGATGGAAGTCCGCGTCGTTGATGTCCGGCGGGAGGTTGGTGACCTCCAGCGTCGAGCCCGCCATCTCAAAGACTCAAAATCCCTACCACGCCGGATGACGGATCTGTGATGTGAGTTTGTACCCCGACGCTTACAGACGCGCGGTCGTTGGCGCCGAACGCGACGTGCGAGTCGAACGCGATGCGCGGTTCTGCCGAGTGCGCGCGAGTAGTCGAGCGGGGTCCTCCTGACGAGCGAGGAGGATCGCGCGCGGGGCGTAGTGACCGAACCCGCGTGGGGGTTTGCTCGTACTCGATTCTACGCTCGCCGCCAGTCGCATCAACTGTGACAGGCAGACAGGAGCATCTCACCAGCTCACTTCCAGCAGTCCAGGCGACGGAATCTGATAAGATTATTATTTTTCACCTTCGACGAGGTCCACCAGTCTTCTACTAACTCTCACGTCTACATCACCGGATCATAGTCGTCTCACCCGTACAGCGCTCGACTCGACGACACCCTCGAGATCGACCTCGGCGTGCTCCGCCCGCTCCCGCCGCTGCTTCCCCCGCCGCCCAGCCGCGACCGAAGCATCGGGCCGCCGGGAATCGCCCCCGGCGGTTGCGGCATCCCCGCGCCGCCCGGTGGGGGTTCATCCGGGCCCGTCCCGCCGCCGCTGCTTCCCCCGGCGTCGTCGTCGTCGTCGTCGCTGTCCTCCTCGGCGTACAGCAACGATCGCATGAGCTCCCGTTTCTTCGTCTTGGCCTCCGCATCCAGCCTTTCCAACTCGGCGACGCATCCTTTCCCCGACGAGTACCTCGAGTCCACCGCGACTCCGTCGGCTCCGATCCAACTGACGTCCGGCTCGGGTAGATTCCGCGCGGCTTTGTACACGCGCTTGGCGAGCACCACGGGGAGCCCGCTGGTGACCAGCTCCATGGCGCTGAAATCGCGCAGTGTTCGCGTGGAGATGCCTTGCGCGATTAGGTTGTTGGCGTAGGATTCCGCTGCGACTGGTTTGAGGACCGATTGCCGGAGCTCGTCCCGGACGTCGACGAGCGCGCGCTCCCGTCTGCGCTTCTTCACCAGCCCCTCCACCGCCGCGATGAACCGCTTACGGTTCCACATCTTCCGGAACAAGCGCATGACCTTGACCTCGTCATCCCCGGTGGCTTCCCTCATGATCATGTACCGTTCGTTGATGGTCGGTACGTTTTGTAGCATCTCAAAGCCGTACTTTTGAAGCAGCACCTGCATGCCGTCCGCGTACGTCTCCTGCGCCACCGCCTCGCGCAGCGTGCGGAGCATGGTGATCATGACGTGCCGAACCTGCCACACGAACATCTTGCGCCTGACTTGGTGCTTGATGTACTCGTACTTGGGCCTGTCTAATAACTCGTGGATGGCGTCGCCCGGAAACGCCAACAGTAAAACGTTCGTCAACGCGGTGGCCCGGTACCCTCGGCCGTTGGGCCGGCACACCCACCGAATCCCGTGCTTCGCCTTGAACTCCTGCTCGTCGAGTACCTCCGGGGAGTAATACACCAGCACGTCCTCGCCGAACGGGTCAGCTTTTTTCAAAATGCGCCCCTTGCACCCAACCACGCCTTGCTGGATCACGTAGAGCCTGTCGATGGCGGAATCCTCTTTGAACACCATCTCCATCGGCGCGACGACCTCGACAGCCATGGAGAGCGACAGCTGCAGCTTGAAGTCGTCGTCAACCTCCCACTCGTGTCCGTCCACGTCGACGCCGCTGAAGTAGTGCACCCTTCTCAGCCAATCGCTGTGCAGCTCCTGGACAACCTCGCCTTGCATCTCGCGCGACGTGCGGTTCACGATGTCTTTCCACCCGTCGCCGTCGCCTTCGTTGTGCCTGAAGATGTAGTAGCTCCTCAGTCGTTCGCACAAGCGCGGGTTCCGCGCGTTCAGCCGTTTCTCCGTCAAGAAACGGTTGAGGATGTCCATGCTGTTGTAAAATTCCTGGTTCCGTGCGTTCAGCGCGGTGATCGCGCTGACCATGCCTCCCACGAGGTACGCGTTGATGAAACCCGCTGTGAGGTGGCACATCGTAAAGTACAGCCTCTCCTCCGGCCGTACCGGGATGATGTCTCCGAACGGCGTCCCCATCAGCTCACCGGTGGCGAAGTACACGGACAGCAAGTACTTACCCGCCGGGTCCGCGCTCACCAGCTTGCCGTCCATGTAGTAATACAGAAACGTGCACCGATCGTACGTGCTCGGGTCGTCGTAGCAATCCAGTTCAAGGATGTGATGCACCAGGAACAAAGTGCAGCCGATCCAGTGCGCGGCGAGAAGCAGCGTGAGGAAGTACTTCTGCAGGGATAACATGGCGTAGTTCAGCGTCAACCGTGCCTCCCAGCGCTTGAAGATGCGCATGCCGCGCAGGATCCGCAGGAGCTTTAAGAGCCGGAGGAGGCGAATGACCCGCACCGCCTTGAAGGAAGAATCGTCGGGATCCGAGCTGCCCTCGCTCAGGATGACGTTGATGGTGTCGTACGGAATCACCGACATGACGTCCACGGCCATCCACGTCCTGGCGTAGTGCCGGATGATCTTACGCCTGGAGTACACCTTACGCCCGCGGTTGTCGATGTACGCGGTGTTGGCCTGAATGCCGATGTCCACGATGAACAAAAAATCAACCACGCGGTTGATGACGAAGAGAATGAGGCCCGGGGTGGTGTCGATTCGCGTCGTCAGGAAACCGAGCTCGAACGGCGTGACGATCGCCACGAACACCAGCAATATCGCGGTGACCAGGTCCCACTGCCTGGAGAACTCGCCGTCCGGTTCGATGATCCCGCTGCTGTCCATCCGCTCGGAAAGCGTCAGCTTGCGTCCTTTGATCACCTCGAGCGGGTTCCCGTCCTTGTCCCACGCCGTTCTCGCCGTCCCCGCGCTCTTGCGCTTATCGTACAGCTCCCAGTCGTAGAACGCGCCGTCGCCATCGCTGTCGTACCCTTCGTCGCCCTTCTTCTTCTTGCGAAAGCGGATCGACTGCGCCTCGTATATCTTCTCCGCGTGTCTCGCCATGGCGTCTTCGGTGCCCGCGACTTGCATGTGCGAGAATCGCTCGGCGAGGGTCCGTCGGTTCCCCGTCTTCTTGATCTCCGCGTCCTTCTCCTTGGCCTCCAGCATGGGCTTAGAGCTGACGTAGTCCCGGTCTAGGCGCGCGTTGGGGTCCGATACGTGCGGCGCGCCGTTGCCGGCGTCGGCGGTCCAGCCGACGCGCGGGTTCACTGGTGGCACGGCCCCGTGGGCGCGCGGGTCGGAGCGCGCGCTGTCGTGCGCGTGATCGACGCGGTACGGGGTCCCGCCGGGGATGCGCGCCGCTGTGTCCTCCTCCTCATCGCTGCTTCCGCGGTCGTCCTGAGTTGAAGGGAAAGGTGGGATCGAGGGATCAGCGCCTGTCGGGGGCGGATCGGGCGAAGGGGCGAAGGGGCGCCGAGGAATTGAATCATTTATCTTCCGCGTGACTCAGCGGCATGGGTAGTATGGGGCGATTGGGTTCAGATGCGGCGTGTGTGCCTGGGTTTAGGCGCGCACCTTGTCCCAGTAGACGTTCCTCACGTCGTCGTGTTCCCTCATCCTCGCGGGACGTCTGGGAGGAAGACGCCGCCTGCGTTGGAAAGGACGCGACGAACGCGGGGACTTTTATAGACGACAAAACTACGGCTCTCGAAAAGGTCAGACGCATCTTTTGGCCCCTTCGAGCGACGGAAAGGACAGCCGTGAAAACGAATTCATGGTTAAGTAAAGTCACAAGCAAACAGTGACAAGAAATGCAAAGAAGGACACAATTTTGAGACTGACTTTCATGCACGATGCCGACGCGTTTCTCCGAGTACGTGGGCTCGCCTTGTTGGCTTCTCATGTTCACAGCCATGTGGGGCGTCGTCGCGCGCATCGCCGCGGCCGCCGCCATCCTGACCCTCGTCCAGCACAACATCTCGCAGATGTACAAGGCGTACTACGA
>Ga0209631_10000980_pt1 | contig 37987 bp, 26 predicted proteins | sample COG_08_FD_184752 | JGI IMG/M metagenome (GOLD analysis project Ga0209631, IMG submission 184752) | Pelagic Microbial community sample from North Sea - COGITO 998_met_08 (SPAdes) (version 2) | ecosystem: Environmental > Aquatic > Marine > Neritic zone/Coastal water | place: Helgoland, sampling... | reverse complement strand
CCTGCTCCCTACAAGGCTACTTACCAGTGGGTGTCTGTCGAAATAACTATTTGCGCGCGCTACACCGACGACGAGTGCAATGCCGATGCGAGGTGTATACTGGAATGGTCCGGTTCCAGATGGGAATGCACTGGGAGTGAGCCAAATATGATCGGTCTCATGGCCGACGCGTGCCCTTCTGAAGCAGCGTTCTACGCGAAATTGTTGAACATCACAGTCGCCGATGCCAAGGCTGTCGCCGGTGTCTCCCCCGCCGGCGACGTTTCCCGCGGCGCGCTCCTCTTCGCCGCCCTCGCTGCCCTCCTCGCACTCGTCATGTGAGACAATATGGGTGTGAAAGTGGACCGACGTCATCGACGTCGACGGATTGTCATCGTCCATCGTGGGCAACCGCTTTCAATTTATTTATGATTCGACTTATCATTCCATTTTCATTCAAATTCATCAGTCACTCTCATCAGTTCGTCGAAGTCTTTCCCTCTCGCGTCGTCGTCGTCTCTCACCACTCGCCACCGCCTCCGCCGCCGCCGCCGCCCCAGCCGCCGCCGCCGTTGTATCCGCCGCCTCCTCCTCCTCCGCCGCCGCCGCCGCCGCCACCCGGGCAGTCCCTGGCCCAGTGGCCAGTCTGGCCGCACTTGTAGCACTTCCCGCCGCCGGCTCCGCCGCCGCCGCCTCTTCCGCCGCCGCCGCCGCCGCCACCGTACTGACCGCCGCCGCCGCCGCCGCCCTGCTGCTTGGTGGGGCAGTCGCGGCTCCAGTGCCCCGTCTGGCCGCAGTTGAAGCAGGTGCCGGTCTGGCCACCGCCTCCGCCGCCGCCTCCGCCGCCGCCGCCCCAACCGCCGCCGGTGTCGCCGCCGTAGTTGTTGTAGTTCCCGCCTTGGCCGCCACCGCCCTGGTTCCAGCCGCCGCCCTGGTCGAAGCCCTGGCCGCCGCCGCCGCCGCCGTACGCCGGGGGAGGGGCACCGCCGCCCATGCCCGCCCTGGCTCCGTAGGATCCGCCCATCCCCATGGAACCGCCGCGAGGGGGCGGCCGGGGTTCGTCGACGCTCTCCCCGGCGTGGAGCTTGGCGATCTTGTCCAGCATCCGCTTGGACTCGGCGACGTAGTCGATGTTGTCGATCTTCGAGAGCTGGACCTTCTTGCGGGACTCGTCGTTGTAGACCTCCTCCATCACCTTGAACTTCATCATGTGCGAGGTAAAGTTGGCGTTTTGGAGCGCCTGCTCGTACGCGGCGTGGTCGTCGTTGTACAGCTGGTGGAGGTTGGAAGCCTTCATGCCCATGATGGTGTCGCCCTGGTCGCCGAACGCGGAGACCCAGTGCTGACCGGTGTGGTCGGAGACGGTCATGTTGAGGATGTAGCGCCACTCGCAGTGGGGGATGTTCTCGCCGTTGTGGCGCTCGCAGTTCCAGGAGCCCGAGGACTCGTCGTACCTGAGCTTCTTCTGGCACATGCGCTCGCCGTTCAGGAGCGGGCACGCGGGGTAGTACGGACCCGCATCCTGGGGAGCCTTGATGTAGGTGATGTGGCAGCGGCACTGCACCCAGAACGGGGGGTTGGCGCCGAGCTGCGCAATCTCATCCTTGAGCTGCGCGAGGGTGACGCAGCGATCGCCCTTGCCGCCGCCGCCGCCGCCGCCGCCGCCGAGGGTGGCCACCGTCGCGGTCGCGCCACCCTCGGCGTCGTACCAGTGGCGGAGCTTGGCAGCCTCGGTGAGGTCGGGGTTGACGTCGATGTTGGTGGAGCTGACGGTGCCGATGTTCTTACCCTGAAACTCGCCCACGCGGCCGTTCTTGACGGCGAGCACGGGGTGTTCTCCCCCGTTGACCATAGCCTCGAGCTTGCCGCCGACGTCGATCGCGTGCGGTGCCCACATGGTGAGCTCGATGGACGCGCCGCTGTCGTCGCGGAGGTGCACGGATCGCTTGTTGGTCTCGCCGCCGTCGCGCTTCATGATGGTGGCGAGGTCGCCGACGGTGTGCACGACGCCGATGACGTCAGCCATGCCGCCCACGAAGGCATCCTCGATGGATGCGATCTTCTGGAACTTGTAGTGGATCTTCTTGATGCTCGCGGTGGCCTGCGTGTCGGTGCACTCCTCGACCACGGAGCCGTTGTCGAGGCGAATCTCAAAGTCGGCGTTGTTGAACTTTTTGTTCTTGACGTTGGAGATTTGGCCCTTCTGGATGTCGTACACTCGGCCAGCCTGGAACACCTGCGAGAACCTCTCCGCGGTGTCGTTGAAGCACACAGCCTTGATCTCACCGCCTTCGGCGTCCAGCAGGTCGACGTTGAGCACCTTGCCGTCGCCCCTCGCGTTGTGGTAGGAGCGAATGTTCGGCTGGTTGGTCACGCGCACCCTGATCATCCAGCGGTTCATGTACGGGTTGAGCGAGGAGATGGGGGTGACCCTGTGGGGGGCATCGTTGCGCTGTGTGGCGCCGCGGTTGGAGTACTGCGGCGGGATGTTCTGCTGGTTGTTGTTCCCGTAGCCCCCGTAGGCGGGCTCACCGGGCTGGCCGGCGGGGGGATGGCCGCCGCCGGGGGGGGCGCCGTAGTTGCCGGTGTTGTTGCCGTAGTTGCCTTGAGGCTGACCGTAGTTGCCTTGGGGCTGACCGTAGTTACCTTGGGGCTGACCGTAGGCGCCTTGGGGCTGACCGTAGGCGCCTTGGGGCTGACCGTAGGCGCCCGCGGTGGGCGGCGCCGAGGGTTGGTTTCCCCCCATGGGTGGCGCCGCCGCGCCGGAGCTCGCGGCTTGCTCGCACGACACGGGCTGCCCGATGATGTCCATGGCCGAGGGCTTACCCACGAGTTCGAGCTGAAGCGCGATGATGATCCTGGGTGGTTTGATTCGGGGGAGAACGAGGTGAGCGGACGGATTCGGGGGAACACAGCTGTGCGCGCGGGGGTGCCAAGAAGGGGGTGCCACGATTGACGGAGGGACTCACTTGCGGTTGTTGATCGTCTGGCAGAGGTACTCGGTGAGCTTGACGACCGTGAACTTCTCGAGCTTGCCGTCGAGCACGAGCGGGTTGAGCTGCGAGCTGAGCATGGCGGTGACGTAGTGCTGCCCGTCGGAGAGCATGACGCGGAATCGCTTGTTGCTCTCGTCGGTCGAGTTGCCGTCTTTGCTCTGGAGCGCGCGTAGATCTGCGAGGGGCGGGGGGATGGGACGCGCGGGTGAGCGGATCTGGCGATTTAACGCACGCGTGAGGGAACCGTCGCGGCGATGCGGCGATGCGCGGGCGCGGAGAGCGTCGACCCTCGCGCGAAGAGACGCGCGGGCACTGAAAGGAAAGGGCGACAATGTTGGCACCCACCCGCGATCTGGAGCGTGGGCATCAGCCCGTCGTCGCCGTTGAACAGCCTCATGGCCGCGCCGACCTCGAGATCGAACTCCGCCATCTTATATGTAAACGCACGAGCGATGAGCGCTTCGCGCGGGGCCGTCCTTTTCGTGCGGGAGGCGCGCCCTAAGTAGTGATGCTCGGCGGGCCCGAGGAGTTTCTGTTTTGTCCGAGGTTCAAACCAATATCGGCGAATATGGGCCCAGTCGTATCCTATCGTATGAGTAAAAGGTTAGCCTGTCAGGCTTTACAGACATTCAGGGTTTGCAGACCGGATGGCGACCGGTGGCTCAGAGCGGCCTGACGTCACCCATCATCATCAGACATGCTGTGAGCGCGAGTGCACGCCCGCGCACCACCTACGCATGTCACTGACGACCGGTCACGTCGTCTCCAGCACCCGCGGACTACTCTTCCGCGCCCTCCGCTCCCGCGCCCATCCGCCAACCACCGCCGTCGCGCCGCCCGTCCGCGCGGCGTCGCTGACCACCGCCGCGCCTCAGAGAGCAGCCGTCGTCGCGTCCGGCAGCCTTCCCGGGAGCCTCACAGGGAGCGGCTGTTCGTTCCGCGCGTCGCCGTCCTACCCGTCGTCGCTCGCGTCCATCGCGTCCACGGCCCGTCGCCGCTCGACGATCATCCCGCAGGCGGCCACCGCCGACGCCCGAGTCGCCGAGGAGACCGACGTCGAGATGCTCGGACACGCCGCGGACCGCTACGGCGGCGTCATCGTCGACCCGGAGACACTTCCGGACACCGTCGACGCCTTCGCCGACCGGTTGGAGGCGTCCATCGCGCAGTGGATCGCCGCCGGGGTGCGCGGGGTGTGGCTCAAGATCCCCAAGGAACGCGCCGAGTTCGTCGGAGTCGCGGTGCACAGCGGGAAATTCGGGTTTCATCACGCGGAGCCCGGGTACGTGATGATGACCAGGTGGCTCCCGAACGACGAGCCGGACATGCTCCCGCCGAACGCGTCGCATCAGGTTGGCGTCGGCGCGTTCGTGACGGACGGTGATGGGAAGGTTTTGCTGGTGCAGGAGAGGCGGGGTCCCGCGGCGGCGGCGTCCAGGCCCGACTTTTGGAAACTGCCGACTGGGCTGGTGGAGCAGGGCGAGGACATCCCGTCGGCGGCGGTTCGCGAGGTGGAGGAGGAGACGGGGGTCCGCACGGAGTTTCACTCCATCCTGGGCATCAGGCACGGGCACAACGTCGCGTTCGGGAAGAGCGACATGTTCTTCCTCGTCTCTCTCAAGCTGAAGGACGGCGACGACGCGGGCGCCATCAAGGTGTGCGAGCAGGAGCTGGCGGACGCGCAGTGGCGGAGCATCGAGGACATGGCGCAACACAACGCGCACATCATGCCCGGGTCGCACATGGACCACATGTACGGCCTGTGCGTGGAGCACGCGGCGGGGAGGTACGCGGGCATGGGGTGGCAGGCGCTGCCCATCGGTTTCAACCGGGACGGAACCGTCGTCACGTACTCCAACGCGCCGACGCCGACGATCATGGGGAAGAAGACGAGTTCGTAGTGTGTCGTGGCGTCGCGCGTTGATTTATTGATTCCATTCTTTTCCAACCGACGAATCTCGTCGCGACGTGTACCCGCCGCGCAAACGGCTCGCCTCTAGATAAAAAAGCTGCCAGCTTGGATTTCCCGCACAATTTGAAAGGCGCATTGTGAGGGTGGCCATGGGCGGGAAAGGGAAGGGAACCCCCCCGGGAGAGCCAGGGGAGGACTCGTTATATCCCCCCACCCCCGCCGAGCCCATACCGAGCTGGAGGGCGAAGGCGGAGGGTACCCGATGGGCGCGGCTATCGAACGGGGAGTGGCACGAGATACAAAAGGAGCGGCGGAGTGCCCTCGCCTCCGGCGCGACGCTCGTGTCCATCAGGTTCATCCTGGACCAGCTGATGACCACGGGCCAGGACCTGGTGATGTTCTCGGGACTGTTGGCGCGCATGATTTGGCTCCGTAAGCAGCGCCGACGACGAGGTGAGGACCGCCGCCCCGACTCCCCTCGTTCAATTTGCCCGCGCCCGAACGATGCGGCAATTTGATTGAGCCAACCCCGCGACCGCACCCCCTGACCCGCGCTCCGTTGTATCCCCTCCAGGTCCCGCGGTCGCGGTGGCGTGCGCGTGGGCATCGCGCGCGGCGATCGTCCCCGAGCAGCTTCGCAAGATATTCCGCACGCTGGTGTCCCCGGCGCCCCTCTCCCCGCTCGCGGGCTGGGCGCTCCTCACCGCCGGAGCGGTCGCGCCCCATCGCGCGTTCGTCAACCTCGGCCGACGCGTCACCGTCCGCATCGCGCGCATCCCGAAGATCCGCCGTCTACTCCAGCGCAAGTGGCCAATCTGGGGCAAGCTCCTGCTCAAGAACAAGATGCGCGCCGAGGTGACCTCGTACAGGCTGGCCATCAACGAGGCGTGGGAAGTGCTCGAGGGAACCTTACCGCCCGAGCAGCTCGCCGCCATGAGACAGGCGGAGTACTCCATCACCGGGTACAACTCAACCCCGGGCACGGCACGAGACACGAGACAGGGCGCCGTAGGTAACGGCGGAGTGAACGACGACACGAACACAGGGGACAGATCCAGGGAGGGATCACACGACGGCGGATCCAACGACGGAGACGCCAACGAACAAATGCATCTCAACGAACGCCATCTCAACGGAGGCCATCTCAACGGCGTCAACGGGGAGGCATCGACGGACTACTACGGCGTCGCCCTGCGCGGCATCGTGCGTTCGGGGTCGAGGAACTCCATGGACAACCCGGGTGGTTGGGAGCCCAGGGCGGAGTCCGGGAGCCGCGCGGGTTCGTCACATGGGAACTCAAACCGTGAGGCGCGGCGGTCGGGGAGGCGCTCCGAGGATGTCGCGCGGGGCCGGGGGCACAGCGGTCGCGGGAACCACGGTCGCGGGCACCGCGGCCGAGGGCACGGGCACGGGCACGAGAACCGCGGCCCGGGTCCCATCGCACGCGCGGCACAGTTCGGCAGGCATCTCTCGCACCGGGTCTTCGTCGCGGCGCCGTCGGGGCTCTACGGCATCCTGACGGGCCGAGAGTTTGGCGCCGAGCTGATGTGCCCGCCGCCGTCGCAGCTCGCGTACCTCAGCAACTCGTTACACCCGGACACGCGTTCGCACTTCACGCGCGGGCAGCACGCCGCGTTCTTGCTGCAGTACCACGGCGACGTCTCTCGCGCCGCCGCCGCGATGGAGCGATCGATGCAGTGGAGGGAAAAGTACCGGTTCGTGTCGGCGAAGGACTTGAGGCGGTTCGAGGACGTGGTATTCGTGCACGGCGGACGGAGCGCGTACACCGGCGGGGTCCACCTGTGTTTGCGTCTCAGCGCGGTGTCCGCGGCGGAGACACGGGAGGGTTTGGACGCCGTCGCCGGCGCGCTCATGGCACACGTCGAGGCGCAGTGGGCGCAGCTCGGCATCTCGGGGTCCGAGCCGGGTAAACTTCGCGGCCGGCTCGTCGCGATCGTGGACTGCGCGGGTGTGACGCCGGGGTCGTTCCCGGCGTCCTTAGTGGCGCACACGCTGGTGACTCTGGACAGCAACTACCCGGAGCTGGCGGCGGAGGTGCACGTGGTGAACGTGTGGTGGCTGGTGAAGAGGGCGCTGACGGCGCTGCTGGAAGCCACGTCCGCTTCCACCCGGCAACGCGTCCGGATCTACCGGAACGACGAGAACGGCGCGGAGAAACTTCTCATCCGGTTCGCCCCACACTCGCTCCCGGCGTGTTTCCCGCAGGGTAAGTGCACGTGTCGCACGTGCAAGAAGATGGTGCGCGACGGGAACGTCACCGGGCACGCCGACGGGAACCGACGCGAGGGCGAGTTTCAACACGGCGGGCTGATGGGCCGGTACCACCGGTGGGAGCGCATGAGCGGCGCGCAGAAGCGTCAGTACCTGCGCCACCTCCTCTTCTACTACCTCGGCCTCGTGATGTTCTGGCCCATGCACATCTTCAGGCTGAACGTCCACCCGCTGCTGGTCGCGATGGTCAAGGTGAACAAAGCCGCCCGGAACTTCGCGGGTCGGCTGCGACGTGGCGACCCGCTCGCCGTGTTCGTCGCGTCCATCGTGGCGTTCGCGTCGCTAGCGTTCAGCCTCGCGGTGCTCGCGTGGTGGGCGGAGTACGGCAGCGCGCTGATCCTCCAGAGCATGAGGGATCCGCCCAGGAACTTCGAGGAGGCGTGGCGTATGCGCGGTTTGTTCCAGCGTTCCATCTCGAGCTCGCTGGAGAAGTCGCTCGGGCTCGAGGCTGGGACGCTGCCGGGGGGTGGGATAGAGAGGGACCCGAGCATGGGCGAGGATGGGGGTTGGGTGCACGCGTGGGCGGGACTGAGATCCCACGGCGACGAGCTGTGAGGCGCCCGCGTGTAGCTAGCACTACTTTTAGTTGGTGAAATCGACAACCGACCAATTTCCGGTCGGGTAACACCCTAACATTTGCCCACACCGAGTTCAAACCGCCGGCGCGCTCGGACTCCGCACCGAACCCCGCCATGGCGGTCACGAAGCCGATGTCGGCGTCCGCTGACCCGGTGGACGCCTACAAGGAGTTCATGGCCAAGCACAAGCCAGCCGCCGCGAAGGCCGCGAGCGACAAGAGCAAGGAAAAGCCCGATGCCCACCCGAAAACAAACAAGAAGCCCGAGGCGTCGTCGTCCGCGAAGGACGGCAAGGTTTACGAGACGTACACGTACGACGAGCGGTCCCAGCCCGGCGGGGAGGGCACGGGTATGCCCAGCGCGACGAAGACCCGCACGTCCGGCGGCGAGAACCCCGTCGAGGTTGTCGACGAGGACGACGAGCACGTCGATACCCGCCCGAGGTGGAGGGCGTCCGACTTCCCGCCCAACATCGTCGACATGGACCCACCGCCGATGGACCCCACCGCCGAGGCGTCCATCGACCACGAGGACCACGGCGAGCTCGACGAGGACCACGACGGCGCGCACGGTGCCACCACCGGTCACGTCACCCGCCCCACCACCGCGATCACGCTCGCCTCGCTCCTCGACAAGATAACCGACCGAGCGTGGAGGAACCTGGCGATACTCCTCGGCGCGTGCCTCGGCGCGTCGTACGAGGTGGCCACCCTCCCGTCCACCCAGCGCAACTTCAACCGCGCGGTGTACGCCCTCACCGGCAGGTGGCACGGCAACGCGCCCTTGATCTCAACCGCCGGTCGATCGCTCTCGGCGGTTGACTTTTACGCCATGCTCGCGGACGTCTTCGGAGCGTTGGCGTTCTTCGGCGCGAACGTGGCGTGCGCGATCGCCATGGTCATCGTGACGGTTCGTATCATTAAAGTGTTCACCGGCATGAACGAGAGCGCGCTCAACTTTGTGTGCATACCGTTCACGTGGGGGTACGCCAAGGGGTTCGTCCGCGATCTCACCGCCGACGAGTTCGGGGCGTCGACGCTGGGATGGTACCAGCGCCACGGCGCGAGTTTAGGTCTCACCGTGGTGGTGGTGGAGTTCATGGAGACCGTCGCGCCCGTCACCACCCGCGGCCTGTGCCTCGGGCTGTGCTTCAGCGGGTTCGCGGCTGATTTCCTCAGCGTCGCGGGTGGATTCGTGTGGGTCTTGGCGCTGTTGCTGGCCACGTGGACCGCCCGGTTCGTGCTTCGACTGGTGCTCAAGCTCGTGACGCCGATCTTCCCCCCCGCGGACCAGCTTAAGAACGCGATGCCGGACCTCGCCGTCGTGCCGGGGCTCGTGTCCAGGGCGGCGCACGGCCTGCTCGCGGGCGGCGCCGCGGGTGCCAAGGCGGCGGGCAAGGTTGGCGCGGGCGTCGGGAAAGGGGCGGTGAAGGGAATCAAGGGTGCGAGCGCGGTCGGCGTGGGCGCCGGGATGGTGGGCATCCGGGGCGGACTCGGCGCCGGTCGAGCCGCGGGGGGTATCGCCGTCGGCGGCGCCAAGGCTGGCATGGCGGTGGGCGGAGCCGCGGCGAAAGGGACGCTCTTCGGCATCGTCGGCGCGACAAAGGCGGGTCTCGGCGCGAGCGTCGCCGCCACCAAGCTCGGGGTCAAGGGGACCGTGCTCGCGGGTAAGACGGCGGCGTCCGCGCCCGGGTACGTCTGGCGCACGACCGGTAGGATCAGGTCGTTCGTGAAGCTGGTGTCGGTGCAGGCGGAGGCGGCGCTGGACCCGGTGGCGCCAAAGCTGAAGTCGACGCTGCGTTCAGACGGGCGGCTGCCGTCTAAGGTGCCCAAGGAGTACAGGAAGCCGAAGAAGAGCGCGGTTGGGAGCGTGGGTGGGGGAGGACTGGCCGGTAAGCTGGATAAGCTGCAGGAGGAGAGCAAGAAGCACGCTCACGTCACCCGGTGAGCGAGCTTCACCGTAGCCTGTGTCCATTCTCAAAGTTTTGTGAAATCAAGCACGACGACGCGAATGTGCCCTAATAAATTCCCCCAGACGTAGTCGCGCTGAGCACGGTTCCTGCCTCTCTGGCCGGTATCTCCGCTCGTACTTCGTCGAACGTCACATCGTCGATCGCCCGCGGGTCGCGCGAGGAGCCATGGCGGTGACCAACTTCATCCTCACCGCCGCGGCAGTCGCGGCGGTCGCGAGCATGATGCGATACGACGTACGGGGATCGACGTCGATGCTGCGTAGGAACATGAGGCAGGTTCGGATCTGGATGGAGGAGGTGGGCGTGGAAGCGAAGAACGGGGAGATGCCCAAGATTGAAAACAAGTCCAAGCCCCCGACCAAGGACCCGTCCGCGTAAACGACACGCGCCGGATCTGAACGGGACGTAGAGAATTAGACTTCGTTAGACATGAACGGCAACGCGCTGTCTCCCGCGGCTGCGCGCGACGTGCGCCGGAGCGAGGGCAAAGACCACGATCGGGACTTCACGCACGTCTACCGCACCACGCCGGTGACACCCCGCCTTCACAAGCTCATCGCCGGGGCGTGGATCGTCGTGTGCTGCTTCACGATCTACGAGCACTACCCCGACGAACACGATCGCGTGGCGTCGCTGGCGCACCTGTACTACCAGGCGCCGTTCATCGCGCTGCTCTCCGTGTGGCTGTGGGGATGTAACCTGTGGGTGTGGTCGCGCATGCGGCTCGACCCGCACCCGCTCGTCGTGTTCGAGCTGGACGACGCGAGGATACACATGGGACACCGGGAGGTTTTCAAAATGGCGTTTTGGCTCACCGCGATATTCGTCGGGTCCCTCGCGCTCTTCCTGAAGTACGCCACGTCGGGAATGGACGACGACCTGGCGAAGGTCATGCCGGTGACACTGTACGTCGGGTGTCTCGCGGCGCTCTTCCTACCGGCGAATATATGGTACGCTCCGAGCCGCCGGTTCATGGTGCGGACGCTGCGCCGGTGCCTGGCGCCGCTGAGCCAGCCGGTTGGGTTCGCCGACTTCTTCCTGGCTGACGTGGCGTGCTCGATGGCCAAGTCGTTCTCGGACCTAGAGCGCGCGGTGTGCTCCATGCTGGCGGGTAAGGTGATGGCGGCGGTGGACGGCGACGGGACGTGCGGCTCCACGTCGTGGAAGATCCCCCTCGCGCTCGCGGTTCCCTCCGCGATTCGCCTGCTTCAGTGCATCAGGCAGCGACGGGATACCGGCGATACGGTATGCATGCACAACGCGTTGAAGTACGTCAGCGCCATGCCGGTCATACTGCTCTCCTGGGCCAAGTACCACGTGGACCACGAGCTATGGATTGGAACGTTACGACCCGCGTGGATTATATGCGCCGTGCTCAACACCGCGTACTCGTACTACTGGGACGTGCGGCACGACTGGGACCTGAACGTGCTCGAGGCGTTCATGGGGAGTCCACACAGGAGCGGCGTCAACCCCCACAGCGGGCCGATGGGACGTAAGGAACGCATCTACCCTCGTCGGGCGTACTACTTCGCCGTGTTTGCCAACCTGTGTTTGCGCGCGTCGTGGACGTACAAGCTGAGCGCGCACCTGAGACACAACGCGTGGACTGTGCTGCTGTGCACCGGGCTGGAGATCACGCGACGGTTCCTCTGGGCGCCCATCCGGGTGGAGAAGAAGTACCTGCAGATGCGGCCGCACCTCTCGTCGGAGGCGAAGGTCTGATCTGAATTGAGCTTAACACCCAACTCTTAAGTGGATGATACTCTTCCACCGTAGAACGAGGAGTTTCGGTTTTATTAATTCACATTCGGTTAATTTTCGTAACCACACGCCGTACGGTTTTCTTTCACCAGAGGCGATTCACCGTATCCGAGGGTTATCTCGGGCGACGAACCACAGCCTTTGGTTGGTTGGACTCCCCATTGGCGGGTAAAAACCCCGGGAAATGCGTCACTCAAAACTTTCGTCACGAGGTGGACCCCCGATCTCCCCACTGTCCCGACGCCTCAACGCCGTCCCCTCGAGGTCGCATCGTCGCTTCGGACATCATGCAGGCTCACGCCATCGTACCGGGCGCGAGGAGCGCGCCGCCGGCACCCGCGCGATACGCCTCGCGCCTCGCCGGGCACCGCGCCAGGTCCACGATTATTCCCAGGCGCCTCGATAACAACTGTCACCGGGGCCCCTCCACGGGGTCCCGGGTCCCGGTTCACGTCGTCCGCGCCTCGTCCGGCGAGCAGGAATCCAGGCCACGGGATGTGTCCGTTGGCGCTCAGCCCCGCGACGTATCCGCGTCCGCCATCGTCACCGACGTCACCGCCGACGCGTACGACGTGCGGATGCCCTCGTACGCGCGCACCGGGAAGAACTTTCTCAACATCAGCATCCCGACCCTGCTCAACGCGGACCTCGGGAGCGTGATGGACCCGCCCTCGTGCGCGCTCACCCCGAAGAAGACCCACATCGTGTGCACCCTCGGACCGAGCTCGAGGACCGTGGACGACCTGGAGAAGCTGCTCTTCGCGGGTATGTCCGTCGCCCGGTTCAACTTCAGCCACGGCACGCACGAGTACCACCTCGAATGCCTGAACAACCTCAGGCAGGCGTGCATGAACACCGGCAAGGTGTGCGCGGTGCTCCTGGACACCAAAGGACCGGAGATTCGCACCGGTACGCTCGAGGACGGTAAGCCCGTGACACTGGAGCGGGGCAAAGAGCTCACACTGACCACCGACTACTCCGTCGTCGGAAACAAAGACTTGCTCGCGGTGTCGTACCAGTGGATGGCTCGCGACGTCAAGGCTGGCGATAACATCCTCATGGCCGACGGGAGCGTCATGCTCGAGGTCATGGCCACCGACGTCGACGCGGGCACCGTGAGGGTGAAGTGCCTCAACAGCGCCACCATCGGCGAGAGGAAGAACTGCAACCTCCCCGGCGTCGCCGTCGACCTGCCCACGCTCACCGAAAAAGACCTCCACGACATCATCGGCTTCGGGGTGGTGCACGACGTGGATTTCATCGCCGCATCGTTCGTCCGCAAGGGCAGCGACGTTCTCAAGATCAGGGACGTCCTGGACAACGCGGGAGGTTCGTCCATCCGGATCATCTCCAAGGTTGAGAACCACGAGGGCCTGTGCAACTACGACGACATCCTCCGGCTGAGCGACGGCATCATGGTCGCGCGCGGCGACCTCGGCATGGAGATCCCACTGGAGCGAATCTTCTGGGTCCAGAAGATGATGATCAGGAAGGCTAACCTCAGCGGCAAGCCCGTCATCACCGCGACGCAGATGCTCGACTCCATGATCGCCGCGCCCCGCCCCACCCGAGCGGAGGCTACCGACGTGGCCAACGCCGTGTTGGACGGCACCGACTGCGTGATGCTCTCCGGCGAGACCGCCGCGGGTGCGTACCCCCGCGAGGCTGTCGAGATCATGGCGGGTATCTGCGAGGAGGCTGAGCAGTGCGTGGATAACTGGGCGCTGTCGCAGGCTCTCTTGAACAGTACCATGTCCGAGTACGGCATACAGGGCGCGCCCCTCTCCACCATCGAGGCGCTGGCGTCGTCCACCGTGATGACGGCGGCGAAGGTCAAGGCGGCGTGCATCGTCGTGCTCGCGGCGAACGGCGACGCGGCGAGGATGATCGCCAAGTATCGCCCCGCGGTGCCCATCGTCGTGGGCGTCGTGCCCAGGCGCGCGAGGCAGGCCATCGGGTTCAACGAGCGGGAGCTGCGCGGGCAGCAGGTCGCGCGGCAGCTGATGGTCACCAGGGGCCTCGTTCCGGTGGTGGTCTCGGGCGAGCCCATCAAGGAGCTCGACGCGCTCAACTCCATGGACGAGGAAGGGATGGAGAACCGCGCGCCCACCGCGGCTAAGCGGTGCGTGATGGCGGCTGTGGCGCACGCTAAGAAGCAGATGCTGTGCAGGCCGGGCGATAAGGTGGTGGCCATGTACAACGTCGAGAAGCGATGCGCGGTGGTGCGGGTCATCGAGATTGTCGACGAGAAGGACGACGAAACGTGCGGGGTGGAGTGTCAGCTGGAGGACTTGATCCCGCAGCCGGAGGACGACATCGAGGTCATGTGAGCTTTCGCCGTGATTGATTGTACCAATAGACACTGTACTGTGCTGTTTTGTGATGAAGATTGTGAAACGTTCTCGATGCGTGCGTACTGTGCGTGTTGATTTACATCGTTTGGCTACGAAGACGTCGGCGTCTCTCTGCGTTCCCGTCGCCTCTTCTGGGCGTGCTTGGTCAACCATTGAAGCACGGAGTCCACGTTGGACCCGAGCTTGCAGCTGATGCTGAAGCACCGCACCTCCCGTCCGACGATATCCTTCAATCCGAGCGCGTCCACCAGCTCGGGTATCCCCCGCGCGCCAGTCAGGTCGCTCTTGTTCCCGAGCACCAGCAGCGGGATCCCCGCGAGCCCCGTCGACCCGAGCGTCTCCCTCAGCGCGTCCTTCGCCTCCACCGCGCCGTCGACGTCCGCGGAATCCACCACCCACACGATGACGTGCGCGTCCTCGCAGTGTCGCTCCCACAGCGGCCGGAACCGCCGCGCGCCGCCCATGTCCACGCACCGCATCCGCAGCTTCTTTCGCCTGAACTTGTTCACCTCGTACCCGACGGTGGGCCTCGGCGCGTCGGCGTCGTCGCCGCGCGCGAGGACCCGGGCGAACGAGGTCTTGCCCGCGTTCTGCAGACCGATGAGCGCCAGGTCCAGCTCCGGGCCGTACACCAGGCACTTCCACCACTCCACGAAGTCCTTCCACCCCATCGTCGCCGACTCTGATGACTGGATGGTCAGCTCTCGGCGACTTGTTTGAACGCGTCAGATGGAAGACTGCACCCTCTTTGCGCCCGCGATCTGGACACACTCCCACGGCGCGTCGCCATCGCGTCCAACGCGAAACGCACGTCAGTCGCGTCTGTTTGATGACGGAAGCTAAGCCGTACACCTTGTGAGTCCCCGCATCCCAACCCGCCGTCCCACCGCCGACGAAGACGCGGGGCGACACCGGAAAACTAACCCTCCTCCCCACTCGCTGACTACAATCGCAGCAAGACCAAGGTGCCCTTCCCTTCAGCCGCGGACGCCGAGGCTGTTTGCGCGACGCTCAGCGTGGATAACGAGCTCCAGCCGGACAAGGTCGCTAAGAAGCTTTCGGTCGAGGGCAACGAACTCGTCGCGTGAGTCACCCATATCTACCCCGAACCGCGCCCCATCGCCCCCCGCGCAGAGATCGGCGCTCGTGTTTTTGAAACCAAACGCCCCTTCGTCTGACCATCGCGCCTCACCCCGTCGCAGCGAGTTCTCGGCGACCGAGACCAGGCTCCTTCGCGCGGCAGTCGCCGCGTTCCTGGACCTGCTCAACCTATCCACCCGCACCCTCGAGCAGTTCGGCTCGGTCGAGGCCACCGCCGCGTAACGGGCACCGGCGAACATCGAATAGAAAGGTCCTTCGTGGTGTCCAACGAGTGACTCTCGCGTTTGGTTGTATTAGGCGTTAGTTAGGTCGGCGGGCGTCCCGATCCCGTTTGGCTCGGAGTTGAGGTCACCCGGCGGATAGGATAGGATGGACAGGTACCACATATACGAAGCCATAGGCCGGGGTAAGCACAGCGTCGTGTACAAGGGCCGGCGCAAGAAGACCATCCAGCACTACGCCATCAAGTCGGTGGACAAGTCCCAACGACCGAGGGTGCTTCAAGAGGTGCAGGTGCTCCGGTCGCTCTCCCACGACCTGGTGCTCAAGTTTTACGCGTGGTACGAGACCCAGAACCACCTGTGGCTCATCCTGGAGTACTGCGTGGGCGGGGACCTGCTGGCGCTGCTCAGGCAGGATGAGCACCTACCGGCCAAGTCCATCGCCGCGTTTGGCAAGGACCTCGCCGTCGCGCTGCGAATCCTGCACCGCAGCGGGTCCCTGCACTGCGACCTCAAACCGTCCAACGTGCTCGTGGATGAGAACGGGCGGCTGAAGCTGTGCGGGTTTGGGCTGGCGCGTAAGATCGCCGACGTGGCCGCCGGGGAGGGCGGGACGCCGAGCCAGCTGAGCAAGAGAGGCACGCCGTGCTACATGGCGCCCGAGCTCTTCACCGAGCGCGGCGTGCACTCCTACGCGTCCGACCTCTGGGCGCTGGGATGCGTCCTGTACGAGTGCGTCTCGGGTAAGCCCCCGTTTGTGTCCAACTCGCTCACCGAGCTGATGGAGATGATCCTGAACGACGATCCCCCTCGGTTGGACGGTGGGGAACACCACCCGCCGACCCCGGCGCTCGAGAACCTCGTGGCCGGTCTACTGGAGAAGGACCCGGCGATTCGGTTGGATTGGGACCAAACCCTCGCCCACCCGTTCTGGGCCGAGTCAGGAGGTGCCGCCCTCGCGGAGGATCTCGCCGGGTGCGCGGTGACCCACCCGCTACCCTTGCAGCCCGCGTTTGACGCGTTCATCGCTGAAGAGGTGTCCGACAAAGAGTTGTCCGACAAACTGGCGTCGACGCGGATATCTCCTTCGAAGGCGTCCACCAAATCGGCCACCCCGCCCAAGGCTGCGTACACGATCCCGAGGCAGGCGAACGAGGCTGACGAGAACGCGAGCCCGGGAGAGTCAATCGGCGGTAAGAGATTGGGCGGTCGGTCGAGCGCCAAGTCCCGCGAGGCGCTTCGCATGTCGGTCAACGCCAGGGCCAACTTGGAGCGCGAGGAGGGCGGCGCGTACGCGTCGAGGACGCCCGAGAAGAAGGTTGACGGGTCACACAACAAAGGCGGTGATTCAAACGACGGATCTACGCCCGCGGGTGACCCGAGCCCCGGGCCCGGCGCCGGCGACGTGGAGCTCGCGGATACAGACGCGGAGCTCAACTTTGCCGACGTGGACACGGAGACGGCGAACGATACTACGGGCGACCGGTCGAGGCCCGCGAGCGCGGATCTACGGATGGACGATGAGCACGCGACGCTGTCCCGGGTCGGGTCCGCTCGTCAGGGCGGCGACGCGGCGGCGGAGGATGAGGAGGAGGAAGCGGACGACTCGGGAGGAAGGCCTTCGAGCGCGGGCGGGTACGCGGCTCTCGGCGACACGGTCAAGACGCCGTCGCCGCCTCCTCCCGTGGACGCGGGTCGGAGGGGGGTGCATCGGACCGACTCCCTGCCGTCGCCCGCGGCGACGCCGCCGGGCGTCGGGCTCGCGTCCAGCCGGGGGTACTTTGATCGCGGAGGTACCTCGGCACCAACGGCAACGGCGAATGATGCCACGACGAGCGCGGTGGACGCCGCCGCGAGGGACATCGCCGAGCTCGCCGACCACCCCAGCGACAGCCAGGTGAAGCCGATCGTTTTGAACCGGCGAATCGAGGCTGTCCCCGAGCCGCACTTTGATCCAAACGCGCTGCCCTTCGAGCCCCTCGCCATATCCGACATGCTCGCCGCGCCGCAACAGGACCTGGAGAGGTTCCTGACGCAAATTTACAGGTCCGTGGCGCACTCGTCGCCCATCAACGAGAAGGTGAACACGCTGGCGTACTTTGAGACGCTCTGCACGGACACCGCCGCGGCGAACGTGCTTATCAACTCGAGCCTCATGACCCTCTTTGTGCGTATGCTGCGGGCGAGCAAGGCTCCCACGCTGCGCATACGCCTGAGCTCCGTGATGGGCTTGCTGCTGAGGCACGCGACGTACATCACGGAAGAGCTGGCGTCGAGCGGTATCGTCACCGTGCTGACCGAGTGCCTCAAGGATAAGAACGAGCGGGTCCGCCGACGAGCCGCGGCGACGCTGGGCGAACTCTTGTTCTACATCGCGACGCAGCAGCACGAGGCTGGGCTCAAGGCGTCCAGTGATCCAGGCGTCTCGTCCAACGCGGGTGCGTGGCAGATCCCACCCACCACCGTGGGCACGGTCACGCGCATGCTCCGCCAGGGCGAGGATGAGATTGCGCAGCACTACGCGGTCAAGACTATTGAGAACATCGCCGCGCACGGTGGCGATTGGGCGCACAAGTTTTCTTCGCAGGAGACGGTCGGTTCCCTCGTCGCGATCATGTCCGGCGCCAAGTCCGAGCAGCTCCGCGGCACCGCGGCGTCCACGCTCGCCAGGTGTGCCAGGTTCTCCCCCGCGGTGTTGAACCTGGTGCTGGACAAGTACGGCATCAAGCTCTTAGTCAACGGTTTACGGGATACGTCCCCGAAGGTGCAGCAGGCGAGCCTTAATTTGCTCAACCGCGGCCTGGTGGACCTAGGCGCACGGGCTCGAGCGGCACTCGCGGCTGAGGATAAGAGCAGTCTGCTACCCACCCTCGTCTCCCTTCTCGAGCGGGGCAGCGCGGTGCTCAGGGGCAAGGCGCTTCTCACGCTCGCGTCGCTGTTTCGTCTGCACAACAGGTGGCTCCTGGCGGCGTGCGGGACCCGGCTCCTGTCCTTGGTGGACCGCCTGCAGAAGGACAGGGAGCAGTACCTGCAGAGGTGCCTCGAGGCGCTGGTGTCCACCGTCGTCGCGACGGTGCCCAGACTCAACGACAGCATCCTGCGGGAAGTTGACAGGCTCCTCATCTCCGGGGGACGGACGGGGAGTCGGGAGTCGAAACGGACCGGGGGGGCCGACGCGACGCGGCCGGAGACGCCGGGTGGCGGCGTGTCACCGCTCGCGCTCTTCCCGGCGCTCGTACACCTGCTCGGCTCCCATGTACTTCGCCCACGGCTGTGCGACGAACGCTTCCTGACGCAGTGCGCTCTGTACATAGCGCGCGCGGAGGGTCCGTCGTTTCCGGGCGCCGCCGAGTTTCGCGGCGGCGTCCTCGCTCTACTGGAGACTTTGTCGCAGTGCGCGCCGACGCTGCTGCAGACGGCGCCGGATGCGGTCACCTCGCGGCTCCTGCCCGCGCTGGCTGATACGTTGGGTACGAAGGGTTCGAGCGCGGATGGACGGTTCCTGGCGCTGAAGCTGACGTGCGACTTGACGCTGCCGCTGTGGCTGGACCCGGATGATACGTCGGACGGGGGTAGCAGGCACAGGGCCCTCGCGGCGCTCATACGCGATAACTTACTGCCGCTGTGTCCCACCCTGCTGGCGGACGAGGACCCGATACCGCTGTACGCGCTGAAGCTCCTCGGGGGTGCGCTGGAGGCTGACAAGGACATGTGCGGCGACGTCGCGCAGCTCGGGCTGGCGCCCAAGTTTTTCGAGTTTCTCTCCCTCGAGCACACCAACAACAACGTGCACAACGTGCGCCTGTGCCTCGCGCTCGCAAAGTCACGCGCGGTGCCCACGCACACGCTCCTCACCGACTTCGCCGCGGGTCACAAGGTGGCGGCGGTGCTGTCGTACGCGCACGAGAACGCCGTGGAACCCTTTCTAGAACCGAGCCTGGGGATATGCGCGGCTCTCCTGCAACGCGTCGTGGACGAACGCGCCGTCGACGCGGGCCGACGCGGTGACGCGTTCGCATCCGCGCTCGACGGCATCGCCCCGTTGCTCGACGTCGTGCACGTGCTCATCGAGTGCAGCAGCGCGGGGGAGACGGAGGTTGCCAGCTTCGCGGTCCCTTCCCTCGCGGCGGAGTCGCTAAAGGCCATGGTGGACTTGCTTCCGGCGGACGCGTCCAGGGCGGTGTTCGCGCGGGATACGCCGCTGATGGACGCGGTGGGCGCGCTGGGCACGGCGGCGGCCGTGGACAGGGGCGAACATGGGTTCGCGGACGTCTCGTCGGTGAACGGCGGGTCATCGCCGGTGACCGGTGGGGGCAGCGGTAGTCCGAGGAGGGGGTTCGCTCGGGCGCAGCGCTCGAGCCTGAGCGCGGTTGCGGCGGCGGCGCGGGCGGCGACGCAGCTGTCGCCGCCGTTCGACGCGGAGACGCTGACGCCGGGGGAGACCACGCAGCTGGAGGCGACGTTGAGGCGGTTGGCGAGGGGTGAGCCGTGCGGGGACATCGCGAGGGCCGCGGCGGAGGCGGCGGACGGCGTGGCGGAGATGCTCGCCAGGGCGCCCAGGTGATGGATGGTTGACATGCTTTTAATTGAGCGAGACGCGCGACGACGCCGACGCGATTATTTGCAGCGACGCTCTGGACTCCGCTGACGATTTCGCGACTGACATCGACGCCAACACCACCACCGCCGCAATCTCGGCGCCGCTGCGTCTCGTCGGCGGATTCGAATGCGTCCAAATCGGAGCCGACGACGACCTCGACGATGTCGACGACGCGCCGGATGTGCCGTTCGAGACTGACGACGCGGTGACTGACGATGCGCCGTCGCTGACGCTCGACGATTTCAACGAGGACGAGTGCGCGCTCGCTTTGGATGCAATGTCGCCGCCGTCACCGGCTGAGCACCGGGGCGGCCGCGAGCGTCGCGGTTTTCTTGCCCGACTTCCGGCCCGTCTTCTTGGTCCCGGGGTTGCTGGGACTGTGGGAAGGATTGGCTTTCGTGGCCTTGCCGCGCGCCTTAGGAAACGGGCGGGGTCGCAAAGTTACGCCGGACATAATACTGGCTTGAAGAATGGAATGTATGGACAACTAGTCCGAGTGTTTTTTGGTAAATGCTTTAACCGTTGGAGGTCGCGCAGGTCGAAGTGGCTCTTCTCCGGCTCGTTTGCTAACTCGCCGGATTCCGAGAATCCGCTCGAGGTCGGCCACTTCAGTTCGAACCAGATTGAAAACCCCCGTTCGTCACTTGGGGGCCAAGGTGTTGAAAGGTACTTTTATTTACAACTGCAACACATCATTTATTTTGGACTCAAAAACAGAAATGCGCCGTCGGTGACGCGGCGCGGTGGCACTTGGCTCGGATACAGTTCGTAGATCCAGTTCGTCCTCGACGCGCGTCACACCGCGCCGTAGACGCGCCGCTCGTCGAGGAGGAAACGGCGGGTCTCGTCGTCCGCGCGCTTCGTCGCGCGCTTCGTCGCGTGCGCGACAGCGGCGATCGCCGACGCGACGCCAAACGCGGTGACGGCGTACGACGCGGCGGAGAGGCGGCGGGACGACGACGACGACGCTCGCTTCGTCGCCGCCGCGGCGTCATATGACGCCGCGGCGCCGAGCGCGGACGACACCACCGAATGGTGCACATCAGGGGGGACGAAGCCCTTGAACCCGGCGGCGAAATGCGCATTCTTCGCGCTTGCCCGCGGAAACGCGTCGGCGGCGGCGGCGACGGCGGCGGCGGGTCCGCGAATGGCGAAGCGCAGCGTGACGGCGACGTCAGTCGCGTCATCACCCGTGTCCTCGCCCGCGGCGTACTTATCCCACGGGTTGGGGAAGTCGTCGAAGTGGTAAACCATCTGGGCGCCCGGTTTGTCCTGATCCGACGCCTTCTGCGCGCGGTAGCACGGCGACGCGCACTTGTTGGAGAAGAAGCGAGGCTCGTCGCCGCGCCCCTTGCCCGCGGGGTTGAAATTCCCGGTGCTGAACGCGGCGCAGTCGTCCTGCGCGCGGCACGCTGCCGCCACCTCCTCGACGGTGGCGTCGGCGCCGACGCGGACGTCCTTCCCGTAGATCTCGAGGCTTCGGGTGCCGAGCTCAGTGGCGGCGTACACCACCCCATCCGCATCCTTCAGGTAGTACACGCCGGTGGCCACGTACGCCTTCGTCAGCGCCGACGCCGGCACAGTCCCCGCCTTGCACGTGCGCGCCTCGACGTCGAATTTCCCAAACGCCGTGCAGCCGCACTGCGGCTGCACGCTGTTCGCCGACGCCGCCGGGGCAGGAGTGGCCGTCGGGGCGGGAGTGGCAGGTTCGATCAAAGGACCCTGAAGGCCGTTCGCGCACTGGTACTCGTACTTGGCTCTGAACTTGGCGTTCCCGCACTTTTTCGCAATCTGCGACGCGCCGTCCGCCTCCGTCTCCGTCTCGCACCGCGCCGCGTTCTTCGGCTTTTCGAAGAATCGCGACGTCCTCGGATAGTGCGCGCACTTGTAGTAGACGGTGGTCCAATACTTCTCTGATGCCCCAAGCGCCGCGAAATCCTCGAAATCCTCGTAATCCTCGTCCACGTCGTCCTCCGCGGTGTCAACGTCGGTCGTCAGCAGGCGACGATTGGCGGCGCCCATGTGCGTCTCCTCCTCGATCTCCATGTGCGTCTCCTCCGCGTCCTCCGCGTCCTCCGTCTCTTCTTCCGCCTCGATCTCGACAGCCATCGGGGAGAGGGGCTCCTCCTTCGGCACGTCATACATGAACGCTCGCTCGCACCCGTCAAAACACTTCCCACCGGGGCACACGCAAGACACGCGCACGCGAGTGCCTGTCGGGAGGAGGTTCTCCGCCATGAGCGTGTCGAACACGACCTTCTCGCTCGCGAAGATATCGTCGAGCGTCGGGACGGCGGCGCACGTCGCGGTGCCAGCGGACCGCTGGACGGTGACCTCCACCGAGCTCTCCGCGAAGTCATCCGTCGACGCGTACTTCTCCTCTGGGACAACCTCGCCGACTCCCTTGACCCACGACGTGATCACCTGCGGATTGCGGGCGTGCAGGCCGAGCCACGCCCGTGGGGCGTGCAGGATGTCGACGCGCTTGACCGAAACACCGTCGTTCGGCACGCCGATGGACCAGATCTTGAACGACTTGATGTCGTTCGTCACCCAGTCCTCCTTCGGCGCCCGCAACGGCCACATCCAGTGTTTGAAGCTGTGCCGCGTCAGATATTGCTTCATGACGTTGTTTTCGTACGTCAGTCGAATCACGAAGTCACATCCGTTGCTGCACCATCCGTACTCAGGCCTATCGTTCTTGTAGCTGGCGAATGGCCAGACACGCTTCAGCGCCGCCGCGTCCGCCGCGTCAACGGAGAGCAGCGCGCTTCCCTTGTACTCGAGCGGCCGGTACACGTACTGAAGGCTCTCGTCTTGGGGGAACGACTTGGTGTCGAGCGGGCCCGCCACGTTGTTCGCGCCCAGCTGCGCGCCCGAAAGAGTGAAGACCACCACCGTCTTGTTCACGTCGACGTGCGCGGGATACCTCCAGTCCGTCCAGCCTGCGATCCCGGCGCGAAGGTACTCGGGCTCGTGCCCTTCGCCGCGGTATCTCACGTACGTCTTCGCTTGGGACGAATTCGGGAAAAACTCGTGGACGACCCAGTTGTTGCGCCGTTGCCCCTCGAATCGCTGCTGGAGTACCGCGGCGTAGTAGTCGGAGTGTGCGCCGAGAGCGCCCCCCATGTGGCCGCCGCCGCCCTGCATGGGATCGTTCTTGTAGCACTGACCCGTGGCCTCGTCGATCGGACGCCCCGCCCGCAGCTCCGCCGTCGCGCACGTCCTGTTGGCTGCCCAGCCGTGGATGAAGGGGTCGAAGAACGCGTTGACAGTCTGATCGTACCCCCAGTTGGACCCCTTCCATCCGCCGTTGGGGTAGGGGTGCGTGGTGTCTCCCCCGGCGTGCGGGAGGCCAAAGCCGTGGCCCATCTCGTGGTAGAAGAGCGCCTTGAATTCGCTCGGGCCGGCGCCGCGGGCGCCGCCGCCCAGACCGCCGCCGGGGCCCTGGTAGTGTCCCTTCTTCCGCCCCCTCGACTTGTCCTCGTCCACCTCCTGGACGATGCTGCTGTAGTGCACGTACCCCGCTTTCTTCGTCCCGTCCGTCTCGCGAATCGCCTTGAGCAACCGCAGCGTCTGGCCGATCGTGTGGAAGTGGTCGAAGCCCGTGTGGTTCGGCGCGTGGCCGCACTGGCGAAAAGGCGGCGCGTCGTCTCTGCCGCTGTAGATGAGGCATTCGTCGACGTGCATCCCGCGCGACTCGTGCAGGAAGGACTGGAAGCGCGACGCCGGCACGCGCGCCTTGAACGTCTCTGCGACGTCCCGGGGAATCACTCCCGCGTTCTCCGGCGTCATCGTGTACGTCCCGTCTTTCCAGAGCGTGTCGTGCGACGCGCCGAACAGGTAGAAGGGGACCACGACCAGCGGCAGTAGCACCGGCACGCGCACGGGCACCGTGAACGACAACTCGCCCTCGCCGCTGGTGGAGATGTGGACCACGAGCCCTGGCCGGATGTACTGGGCGGGGATGGTGACGGAGAAAGCGGTGGTGGAGTACGGAGTCCCCACGCGCGCCGCCTTCTGCTGCGCCTCCGACATGGCTTCGAGCTCCTTGCCGCGACCGATGTCGTGGATGTAGTTGATGGGCAGCTCCGAGGGCGGGCGGAGCGACAGCGTCTCGTCGACGCGCTCGTCCTCCACCACGACGCGGATCTCAGGCGCCTCAACCTCCGCGGGATCGACGCCGAACTCGACGATGGCGAGCGCTTCACGCTCGGCGACGAGCGTCAGCGTCAGTTCCTTACACTCCGCGGCGCCGCTGGCGCACTCCGGCGTGCGGTCCGCGGCGAACCGCTTGGGGGGCTGGTCGATCACGTGCGTCTGCGCGAACTTGAGCATCGGTCCGGTCGCCGCGATGGACGCCTCTCGCGCGGAGGAGGCGGTGGCCTGGAGGGCCGCGGCCTGGAGGGTCGCCGCGCGAGCCTCGAGCTCGGTGGCGGTGTCCGCAGCCTCGATCGAAGCGGCGTTCTTGGCGGAGTAGTCCGCGCTGGCGGCGACGCGCGCCTCCTGCGCGTCGGCGAGGGTGACGCCCAGGGAGGCGGTGTGCGCGCCCCCGAGCCCCGCCAGGCTCGATCCCACGGTGGCGAGGGGCGCGGAGGAGGAGGCGTTCGAGGCGAGCGCGAACAGCGCGACGCCCGCGACGGCGAACGCGCCGCCCACCTTAGCGACGGTGGGCCATCTGGAGGCGGGCGATCCTGCAGGAAAGGAGAGAAACGGGGTCAGGGAGGGTTAGCGCGAGGAAGACCCCGGATGGAGGCCGCGGATGGAGGCCGCGGATGGATCTGCTTCTCTGCAGAGGAGTAGTGAGGGATTATTCCCTCGGTTCGCGGCGACGGACGCGAGCGACCAGCGCGCACCTCGCTCGAGAAGGGGGGAGTTATCGTTCTTCATGGCGAGATCGTCGGGTCCGCGCGTATCCTCGTGCGAGCGGAGGACGAACGCGCGGTATGAAGTGGCGCGCCGAGAAAAAATAACGAACGAGATATCGGGAGGACTGCTTGGGTGTTACATTTTTCGATTCTGCTGGACATGTTCCCATCCGGCACAGGCAAACAGTCAGAAAAAAGAGCCCCCCCGACGAAAAATCACCGAACCTTCAAAGGGACAGAGATTAATAGAGATTAAATAAGGTACTCCCGGGTGTCGCGATGTAGAATTTTCGCATCGCATCGTTCACGTTCTCTTCCGATGGCGTACCACAACCTTCGATTACAAAAAACAATTTCTATGGACGTGCACGAGCACGCGAACAAGTCCTCTACTAACGCGGTGTATCGTCGTATCGATCGTCGATTGATTTCATTCATAGCGGTTCGCCGTCGGCGAGGCATGTGTCGATGTGGGCGTTAATTTCGTTGTTGAGCATCGTCAGCGATTCGAGGTCGATTTGACTCTTTTCTCACACCCTCGATGGCGGCGAGCGCCCCGCCGGAGGACTGGCCGAGGCCGAGCCTTTGCCCGGGTCCGCAGGATGAAAACGCGAGGCGTACGGAGGCTTGGCGCGCGGAGCGGTGCAAGCAACGGATGGAGTCGCTCGACTACCGGGACGTCGTGTGTAGCCCGAGCTTCGTTCTCTACGTGGATCCGCGCAGAAGATTCTTCGTCGTCAACAAACCCGCGGGAATGTACGTGGAGGACGTGCTCATCGTCATCGAGCGGTACATGGAAGATATCAGAAAGGAGCGAGAGGGTGGTGGCGAGACGAAGCGAGCGAAGTTCCCCGGCGGTTCGTGTCACGAGGCTTTCAGGTCGCTGGCGTCGGTGGAGGAACGATTCCAACTGTCGCATCGGCTGGACAGGGACACGACGGGGTGCCTGGGCGTGGCGTGCGACAAGGAGATGAACAGGATCTTATCACGCGCGTTCCAGGAAGGCCGGGTGAAGAAACGATACGTCGCGCACTGCATGAACACGCACTTGGCTGGCATGGAAAACTCTGGACGCGGCTGGAAAGACTGGAAGGAGTGGACGCCCCTACACAACGACGGCTCCGCCGAGTTGATCACGTGGCCGCAGAGGTTCATGAATCACAGCCTGGAGTGTCACACCGGACACGGACGGTCCAAGCACGGCCTCTGGCGGCTGTACACCAAGGAGGACGTCGGTCGCGCACTGCCGGGAGGAAGCAAGGTGAAGGAGATGCGCACGAATCTGTACTACGGCTTTCCGACTCCGAAGACGATGAAAAGGCACGCGGGGCTTCGGGAGATGCCGAGTTTCCCCGTCGTGGCCGAGCCGCTCACCGGCCGAACGCACCAGATTCGCATGCACTGCGCGCAGTACTTTCCCATCGTCGGGGACTACAAGTACGGCTACGACGACTCATCCAAAGACGGCGTGGAGTTGGAGGAGAGGCGGAAGGGCTACAGGTTGCATTCATGTGTGTTGAAACTTCCGGTTGGCGGTGAATCAGACGACGAGGGTGTTCGGGTGTTGGCTCCGCCGCCGTCGTGGTGGGACGCGACGGAGTGGGGAGACTACGACGTGGAAGTGATTAAGTGCCATTGCGAGGGGTTATGAGCCCTACAGGGGTTGTCGGTGGTGACGTGTGCCCTAACGTTTTGCTCTAAATTATTTTCCTAAGTGTCTCTACCGATGTGTCTCCTCAGAACGGCGAGCCCGACCCGCCCTTCTTAATGAGCTTCGCCTTTGCCTCGTTGATCTTGGTCGCGATGTAGTCCGACCCGCCGGCGTCCGGGTGGTTCGCGATCATCACCTTCCTGTGCGCGGCGAGCACCTTGTCCTTCGCCGCGGACTCGCGCACGCCCAGGATCAACGCCGCCTCCCTCTTGGTCATCTCCGGGTCGAACCCGCCCTCGTAAAACTTCCGCATGCGAGGCGGGGCTCTCCTCCACGCCTCGAACGACAGGATCGCGGCCCGCCCGGTAAGGGCGAGGGCCGCGACGCCGGCGCCCGCGATGATCGGCGTCGTCATTTGATTGTGTCGGGGGATTTGGTGGAGTGGTGCCGTCACCTCGAAATAAAACTTTCATACGGTAGATACGGGCAAAGGCAAGCTGTGACTGTTTGCCCATACGCCGAACCTGGTATTTTTGACCAGGTATTTATTCCCAAAATTCCCACTTTCGAGCACAACACCTGCAACTCCTTGCAAGAACAGCGTTCGCCCAACTGGGCGAATCTCAACCATCACAGTCAGTCCGGCTCATACCGGATTTCCTGTACTATCCCTGGGTAATAACCCGGGAGATTGTCACAATGTGCGATAGTATAGTGGTTAGTATCCCACGCTGTCACCGTGGAGACCGGGGTTCAATTCCCCGTCGCGCAGCATCCTTTTTTATATCCGCTGCAGATATTTTCTCCAAAAAAGTGCAGCACAATCGGCACTCGACGTCGGCACACTCGACGAGACACATCCCCCCGTAAAGTAAATATCTTCCTTCTCGCATCATGGCTACCGTCATGAAGTTGAGCGCGCTCGCGCTCCCCATCAGGTGCGCCACGACAAAAAACGCCCGCATTCCTCCCCATGATTCATTCATGCGTGACGCGGATCGTCCCGATTTTAAGAAGCCGCAAAAAGCGATTAATGGCTAACAACACCGACTCCACGAACCCAGGCGCTCCGACCTCAACGCCCGTTCAAAAGCGCGCCGTTCAACAAAAATCAGGGCCACGATCAATCCCCCTTACAACCTGGGCAACGAATCCACCTCAACCGAGAAGTCCGTCTCCGACGCGTGGTCCCCCATCGTCGATCCCCTCGGCACTCATTTCTCATCCAACGCGGTGCCTGCTTCGTTGAAGGGCAAGGATAAAAATTGCGTGCGCTTCGGCTTCCCGAAGGGATCGCTTCAGAAATCGACGGAAGAGCTCTTCGCCCGCGCGGGTCTCCCCGTGAAAGTGAAGGACCGGAACTATTTCCCCACCGTCGAGGACGACGGCCTCTCGTTGGTTCTCTTTCGCTCCCAGGAGATTCCCCGGTACGTCGCCGACAACGTCCTCGACGCCGGCATCTGCGGCCGCGATTGGATCGTGGAGAACGGCTCCGACGTCATCGAGGTCGCCGAGTTGAAGTACTCCAAGGCGACGTCCAACCCAGCGCGGTGGGTCGTGGCCGTCCCGGAGGACTCGCCGGTGCTCACCGCGGAGGATTTGGAAGGCACCTTGATCGCGTCCGAGCTCGTCAACACCACCCAACGGTTCTTCCTCGACAAGGGCATCCAGGGCGTCAAGGTTGAGTACTCGTGGGGCGCGACGGAGGTCAAGGCGTCACTCCCCGGCGTCGGCGCCATCGTCGACATCACCGAGACCGGCAGCTCCCTCCGCGCCAACAAGCTCCGCGAAGTCGCCACCATCCTCGAGTCCACCACCCGCCTCATCGCCAACAGAGACGCGTGGGAAGACCCGGTCAAGCGCGCGCGGATCGAGGACCTGGCGTTGCTCTTACAGGGTGCCATCGACGGTAAGAAAATGGTCGGCCTGAAGATGAACCTGCCCACCGCGTCGGTTCCCGAACTCAGCGCTCAGCTCCCGAGCGAAAAGTCCCCGACGGTGTCGCCGCTGCTCGACGCCGACTACTGCGCCGTGGAGGTTGTGGTGGAAGAGGGAACCGCGAAGGATTTGGTGCCGGTGGTGCGACGCATGGGTGCCACGGGCATCGTGACCTACCCCATCAACCTGTCCATTCATTGATTGATGAGTGCAATTGATGAGCAGCCAATGTGATAGCTCCTTTTATTGAGAATCTTTTTTTTGGAAAACGAATCGTCACCGTCGCGGCATCACCCCTTCGATGTCGACCTCCTCCCCACCATCCAGGAGCGGTCGTCGTATCCCCGCCCCCGTCGCATCGTCATCCTCGTCGTCCAGTACATCCAACGCTATTCTCTTCAGACGCGCATCAGCGCCGAGCGCGAAGCAGAGCGTGACGGCGCCGCCGGCTAGGAAGACGGCGCACGACACCGCGATTGTCATCGCGTCCTCCCCGCTCGCGGCGTACCATCTCGCCGCGAGGAACGGTCCCGCGCCCGCGCCCGTCGCCGCACCGAGCTCGAACAGCGCCTGTCGCAGCCCCGTGAGCGGGAACATCCGCCTCCCTTGGGCTATGCCGTTTGGAAATAGCCCAGCCGTGCCGGCGCCGATTGAACCCGTCAGCAACCACAGCGCCCACCCGGACGCGTCCACCGAACCGGACCAGTACATCGCGAGCGTCGCCAACGCGCTCAGCGCCGCGACGTGCGACCACGCGAGCGCCGTGAGCGGGCGCAGGTCGGGGATCAGACCCAGCGCGAACCTGGTGGCGGTGAAACACGCCCAAAACGTGGAGGTGAGCGCCGCCGCCGTCGAAACCGAGAGCCCTTCCCGCGCTCGAGCCACGGTGAATATCCACGAGCCGAAGGTCACCTCGCCGGCCACGTTCAACCCCATGTAGGCCACCATCGGAACCAACACCACCAGCGGTACCGCCGTCGACGATGCATCGCCCCGACCGGATGGATCCCCCGATGAAGACGGATCCCCCGATGCGTCTCCAGCCCCGCGGTTGTCAGTTCCATCCGCGCCCCCACCCCCGTCTTCATCGTTCCCCGGCAGGGGTATCTCGTCCCCGAGCTCGTCTCCGACAATTCCACGCGCGGCTCCATCGTCCCCATCCTCCGGCGGCGGCGTCTTCGCGACGGAAGCGACGAGGGCTAACAGGACGTAACACACCGCGCACGCGACAAAGGTGGCGTCGAACCCTGTAAACAAAACACGACGTCATTCAAATTGCCCATACGATGATTAAAATAAACTTGCCTTTACCCGACGGCATCGACGCGTCGAGAGCCGCGAACGCGAGCGGCGCGACGATGGATGCGAGCCCGAACGCGCCCATGGTGAAGTTAAGGGCCGCCGCGCATCGCTCGTGGAACACGCGTACGAGGCACACCCTGATCGATACGCCTATCATCGGCAAGGTGGCCCCCTGCGCCACCGCGAGCGCGTTCACCTGCCAGATGGCGGTGCAGAGCGGCATGGCTCCAACCGAGAGGGCCCTCAAGACGCATCCCGCCGCGAAGACCGCGTGAGGGTCAGCCTTGTCGAGGAGCAAGCCGGTGGGCACCGCGAAGATACCGCCACTGACTCCCCCGATGCCCAGATACGCCCCCAAGGAGGCGGGAGAGGCGGCTCCCACGCGGGACGCGAGTTCCGGAATTATCGGGCCTCGGAGACTGATGAAGAGGCCGTTACTGAAGCTCCCGAAGGTGTAGAGGTAGAGGTACGGGTTGGACAGCATGCGCGCGGGTGAGGATGAGGGCATCGCCCCGTTCCCCTCCTCCGGGTCTACCGGGCGCCGCATATCCTGTGGCGTGGGCTCAGGAAACCTCTCGGAGTTTTGGATATTCCATTTTTCCAAGTTTCACGGGTTGCGTCGGCGACTGGGGTGGCGTTCGAAGAGGGCGGCGCGGGGGTGGACGAGTGATGAGTGTTTATCTTTGGTGATATAAAATGCCCCCCCGCGACGACTCGAGTCGTCGCGGTGTGGTGCCTTACGGTAAACAGAATTAATCCTGGTTGGTCAGGTATGTACATGCATGCCGCGCTCATCAGCGACGGTCATCCTTTATGTCAGCCTCCGTCTCCTCCTCTCGTCTCGGCGCCAATCAGGTAATTAGCGCCTGCCCCTCCTCGCACCCATGCCGCCGCCAGGGCGGTTGAGGTCGTGCGCCGGGGTGAACATGTTTCCGCCAGCCATGCCGGCACCGCGACGTGGGGTCTTGTCGGGGGCCATGCCAAAGGCACCCTTGGCGGCGCGGGGCTTAGACGCGCCGCCCGAGGGGCCCGAGGCGATCTGCGGCGCGCCACCCCTGCGAATGCCCGGGAGCTTGTCGCTGCCGCGTCCGGATTGGTAGTTGGTGCGGTGGCGCTCGAGGTGGAAGTCGATGGCGCCGCGGAGCTCGAGGCCCTTCTCGCGGCCGATGTAAAGCTTCTCCACGAGGTGGTCCATCTTCTCCTTGGTGACGTCGAGCTCGCGCTTGCGCTCCATCACCTCATCCTTGGCCAGGCTGACGGCGTTGGCGGCGGCGTCCGCCTGGGACTTCCACCTCATCATCTCGTTACCCATGGAGTTGGTGCGCTGCTCGAGCTCGTCCCTGAGGCGGTCAATCTCCGTCGCGAGGCGGCTCACCTTGGCGTTGTGCTCAGCCTCGAGCTTCAGCCTGGCGACGGTTTCCTCCTGGCGGATAGCCTCCTCGGCGCGGGCCAGGGCGTCGGCGGAGCGCGCAGCCTCCTGGCGCGCCTCTTCGATCTCCTGCTGGATCTTAGCCTTCTCCGCCTGGAGGTTACCCTGCTCGGCGGAGAGCGCAGCCTTGAGCGCGGCGTTGCGCTGCTGCTCGTGGGAGAGGTTCTGGAGATCCGCCAGCGCCTGCTCCTTCAACTCAATCTCGTCGTCGAGCCTCCTGGACACCTCCTCGACCTGCTCCTCGAGGCGGAACTTCTGGGCCTGGGACTCCTTCAGCTGGTAATCGAGGCCTTTCATGAGCCCGTTGATCTCCTCGGTCATCTGCTCCTCGGCGATGAGCTTCTGCTCCGTCGCGTCCAGCATGTGCTGAAGCTCGGCGATCTTGGAAGCCGCCTCCTCCTCGGCGGCTTGGGCGGCGCCAAAGTCGCCGGCATCCTCGCCGATGGAGTTGAGCGCCTCGGGGTCCGCGCCCTCGGGGGACGCGGGCTCGGGCACGGCGGCGGGAGGCGGCGACGCGGCAGCCTTCTTGGCCTCCGTCACGGCCTCGCCGCCCTCGTAAACCGAATCCTGCTGGAAGCTCTCCTCACCCTCGGGGGCGGCGTCGGCGTCGGGGTCCGCGGCGACGGACTCGGAGATGGGCTCGCCGGTGGGCATGGCCTCGGGCTCGGTCATGGGATCCTCGCCCTCGGCGACGTCGACGGACTCGGAGACGGGGCCAGCCTGTCAAGTGGGAAGGAAGGGGAGAAGGAAGGGGGTCAGTCGATTTGATTTCGTCGGTCGTCTCGAAGATCGAGGGGTTCTGTGCTCAGGAGGCGGGCGGGCGTCGACTCGGATCGGCCGCGGCTTCAACCGCGCGCGTGGACCGCGCCGTAGAGGCTGTCCGGGGGTTCGATTCGCGGTTCGCGATCGAGTCCCGGGCCCAGCGGATCGACGCCGGCTCATGACACGGCGACGTCCGCTCGAACGGCCCGCCCCCAAATCCACGGGGCTGATTCGCGGGCCGCGCGTTGACCAAAACGGGATGGCGAAGCAAAACTCACCTCGTCGGTGGGTGCGTCGACGGACTCGGAGACGGGGCCGGCTTCGGAGACCTCGGCGACCTCGGGTTCGGTCATGGGCTGCGGATCGAGGGTGGTGAGAGGCGGGTGGGGATGATGTCAGCGTTGAACGGCGCGGCGCGTGGATCGGGGCTGGCGGCGAGAATCGGGAGAATCGCGTCGGGCGATAGAATTGGATGCGGATCCCCCGACCGGGTCCCGTCTCCCGCCGAGGGTTCGGACCCGGGCTTAGGGTGCCGAGCGACGCGACGAAGGACGGGTCTGGGAGAAAGGAGAGGTTGATCGGGTCGGCGCGCGTACCTCCTCGCCCGCGACTTCTTGTTCGGCGTCAGACATGTTGGCGTAGGTGCTGCTTTGGTATCAGCTCCAAAATTGGGACGTCCAATTGGCTCGGGGAAGAGAGCGCGCGGTGTCGCTGACTTCTCGCGTTGAGCTCGTTACCTCGCCTGCGTGAAGGACACGAGGCTGGTGCGTGAGCTGGTCGTGCGTTCGCGACGGAGCCGGTGGGTCGGCTGAGCGCTTGCGCGTGCGTGTTGTGATCCACCCGCCGGGCTTCCGTGCAATTATGGGGAAAAGTTATCGCGCGGCTCGCTTGGCAAGCAAAAATTTGCGGGGTGAATCACACTGTTTGCACATACAAAACCAGAAATTCACAAAACGTTGACCGCATCGGGAGAACCAGAAATCCCGAGTAAAAACCCAGACGGTCCCAATTTGGGTCATCGATGATGAGATCTCGCACGCACGTGTGCGCACCGAGAACGACGAGCCCGCAACTGCGCAAAAGACAGACGACGAAATACAAGTAATTCTAATTCTCCTCGTGCCCACCCACTTCTCGCGAACGCAGAGAAGCCGTCGAGCGCGATGGGCGCGACGTCGTACGAAAAGGTCCGCGGGGGTAAGTTCAGCTTCAAGGGTGGGGGCGATCTCGCGGTCAAGTCGGAGAAGAAGCGGAAGAAGGAGAAGAAGAAGGCCAAGGAGTTGGCTGCCGCGATGGAGGCGGCGAGGAAGGAGGGCCTCGTCGTGGGGCAGGGCATCGGCGGGGACCCGGGCGGGGACGCCAAGGGGACGTACGAGGAGCTGTTCCCGTACGAGGTCAAGCGGCAGGAGGAGGGCAAGGGCAGGAGTCAGTGCTGGGGCACCAACTACAGAGCCGCCCCCGAGATCCTGCACGGGTACACCGAGAGCTGGAAGAACAAAAAGTCGCACGAGATGTCGACGGAGGAGCGCCTGGACCTGCGGTGCGGCGGCAAGGCGGACAAGTTCTGCAAGTGATCGGTGCACTTGGAATGACGTAGACGAATATTGAATAGCTAGATACAGGTCGTCATGTTATTACAGCGCAGGCGGCGATTGATACTCCGGAAGATTGATACTCGACGCTCTCCTCACTTTGGCGATGGATCCATCGTCTGCCCCGCCGGTGCCTGAAAGGTACCCGCCGCGCGCCTGTCCATGTCGTACGGGTACTTTGGCCGCCACCGCGTCGTGATACCCCACCGCCTCATGTGTCTCGTCTCCTGGCACGTCGCGCACTGCAAACAAGGGGAGAAAGGTCAGCGATTGGAGCGCGACGAGGGGGGAAAACATCAGGGGTGAGGGAGAGTTTGCTCACCGGCGCGCAGCAGAGGTAGCAACAGAAATCTTCAATCTTCTCCTCGTCCCCTTCGCACAGGCACGCGAAGCAATTGCACAGACCGCTGTCGGTGCCCTTGATGTTGTGCCGCCGTCTCATCTTCTGCCTGTGCGTCATTCCGTACCACGCGAATAAGAGCTGGTTCGCGGTGGAAAGAGGCTGGACCGCGGGAGCCAAGGAAGGTGCGGCGGAAGCCGCGAAACCCAACAGGTTGGGCACCACGATGGTCAGCCCGAGCACCCTGAACAACGCGGGGTGGAAATCCTCCGTCCCCGCGTCCCTGGCGTTCCAAGCGAACAGGGACTGATAGCAACCGCACGGGAAGCAGCCCCACAGGCACACCTCGCAATCTGAGAAGCAGTCCAGGGTGCCGTCGGCCCACGGCACGGGCGGGTTCGCGCCGCTCTCGGCATCGTTGATGGCCTGATAGTTGACGGGAGTCGCCATGGCTCGCGCGCGTGGACGGGATGCACCGCGGAGTGGCACCCCGGGGCAGGGGAACTTCGCCGCGTTTTCTGGGGGGCGGGGTGTTCAACTCTGGAAAAACGTGTCGCCAGACAAAACTGAATGTTTTGGCATTATTGCCAAAAACCCCGGTGTCGCGGCGACGACGAGAGCGGCACGGTATCTTATTACGACGATCGTCTCCTACGCTCACGACTCGACTGCTGACATCGACGGAGTACCGCTCGGGTCCACCGCGGGTCCCGCCGCGCGCCTGTCGTCCAGCGGGCCGTCGTCATCGCCCGGCTCCCCGGCCGCCTTCCTCTTCTCACCAGCCGCGCGCTCCATGTCGACGGCACCGTGCCCGTTCATCTCCGTCGGTCCCGCCGTACCCGCGTGCCCGCCGGCCATTTGTGCCGTCTCAGCGCGCAGCCCCGCGCCGTTCGCCGATGCGTGTGGGTCCCCAGTCAGCCCCGGGCCCGCCGCCGCCGCCACTGGAGCTCCCATCAGCGACGACACAAACGCCGTCTGCTCCACGTTGACCGGATCCTTCTCGTGCCTCACCCGTGCCGGGTTGAGCTCCGTCTCGTCGGTCTCGTCGGGTGGCGCGTTCGAGGCCACAACCGTGCCCGTCACATTCATCAGTTTCTCCACCGCGTGCACCAGCTTTTCTATTTTCTTGTAGTACTCGCGCGGCGACAGCAGCAGCTCGCACAGTCTCTGCGACGTGAACGGCGGCGCCGGGAACGAGTCCAGGTCGTCCGCGAGTCTATCCACGGACTCCAGCGCCGACGCCGTCTCCGCCCGCGGCGGCCCGACGTCCACCTTGGCGCCCGATATCTGCGCCACGCGGGCAAACTCCTTCATGGACGTTCGCATCAGCGCCACCATCGCCGGTTTCGTCACCTCCCACGCGTACCTCACGCATCCCGTCCGTGCGATCTCGACCTGTGGTGGTTGGACGTGGGTTTGTGGACAATGGGGAAGGTCAGCGCGTGCGGGCGGGCGAGAGGGCGGGAGGAGGGCGAGACGGAACCGAGTGTGCGTCGGATAAAAGAATGCGATTGAGCCACCGATCGAGGTGAGCGGGCGAGTGGTTCGTACCATCGCTTCCCGGACGAGTCCATCCACCTTCCTGTCGCTCTCGGGTAGCCTGCGGTGGGGAGCGGGTTGAGGTCAGCGCGAGGAGGGAGTCGACGATCGTGCGGGCTAGTCAGCGAAGCCTTCGTTTGGCTATGATAAATAGGGCAACCGAGCGCCGGGGATGCCGGAGACGCGAGGGGACGGGTCACCGGCGCGGAGATGGGGAACGGACGGTGTTGACTCACGTTACGAACGCCCGGAGCGCCTCCTCGTGTGCGGGAGTCCCCGCCATGGCCGCGGTCGACCCTCGTCGGCTGCGCGGGAAACTCTGCGTAATTCCTAACTGTTTGCCACAGGCTGACAAGCGCGGTTCGGCCGGTCCGAGTTTTGATTTGTGCCCTCATCAGCTGCGCCTTCGCCAGCGACACACCGAGCGGTCGCCATGGCGTCGGCGGCCCGCGTCGGAGGTGTGTACGATCGACCGGGTGGCACCGATAAGTTCGCTCGCCCATCGTGCGCGCCGCCGGCGCCTCGCTTCCACGACCATGGCCTCCCTTCTTGTGCGTTGGCACCCCCTTCCTCCCCCTTGATGTGCCACCTCAACACGCCTGGCGTGGAGACGCTCCACAGGCCTGCCCGGGTTTCTGAGGAGAGTGCGGCGGCGTCGACCGGTCCTCTCCGATCATTAAACGTCGTCCCGAGGTCCCGAGGCGACCACCCGGGCGCCTCAACATCCTCCAAGCGCGACGACGCGGGTCTCGTCTCGTCAGATTTGGTAGATTTGGCGATGCGTCACCGACCGGCGTCGTTGCGACTGGCGGACTTGGGCCTGCCTCCCGCGGTTGTGGACAGGATAGTGAAGCGCGGCGTTAAGACCGGTGCGATGTACCCGTGGCAGAGGGCCGCCATCGACTGCGGCTCCGACGGGTCCAACCTGGTGTACTGCGCGCCCACGTCCGGCGGCAAAAGCCTAGTCGCGGAGGTGCTCCTCATCAAGGCGCTCATGCGTGCGGGGCAACGGGGGCGACAGGGGCGGGCACTTTTCATCCTCCCGTTCCACTCACTCGTCAACGAGAAAGCGAGGGACCTCGAACAGACGCTCGCGCCCATGTACAGGAAGCGGGCGCAGAGGGACGGGCCCGGTGACGCGTCGCCAGTCCCGGTTCGAGCGTTTGCGGGTGAGACTGAGGGCGCGCCGCTCGCACGACCGCTCGGTTGCCCGGGTCGAAACGAGATTGTCGCGGTGACGACCATCGAGAAGGCTTCCGTGGCGATATCGCGGCTGGCGGAGGAGGGCAGGCTCGATGAGCTGTGCGCTGTGGTGGTTGACGAGACGCACATGGTCGGCGAGGAGGGACGGGGTTCGATTTTGGAGTCGGCGCTGGCGAAGCTCAGGTTCGTCGACCGCCACGGGGCTTTCAGGGCGTCGGGGGGCGGGCCACAGATCGTCGCGATGAGCGCCACGGTGTCGCACGATTCACTGGAGCGGCTCGCGGGGTGGCTGAACGCGCGTCTGTTCATCACCAACTACCGACCCGTCGAGCTGAAAGAGTTTGTCGCGCACCGGGGCGACGTGTACCAGAAACGGACGGGCGGGAAGGAAAACGAGGAACCGGGGAAGTGCGCACCTCCCGGCTTCGAAAAGAGGAAAGACCCGGTCCCTTTTCATCTCCTGCGGGGGACGGATATCAAGCCCGGCGCCGATCAAACAGCGGCGGCGCTCGCGGCGGAGACCGCGGTTGACGGTCACTCGTGCCTGATTTTCTGCCCTAGCCGGAAGAGGACGAGGACCCTGGCGTTGCAGCTCGCGAGCGCGTTCGAGACAGCCGTGCCCTCACCGTCGCGACAGGTGGCGGCTGCGCGGGAGGGACTGGCGCGCTCGCTGGTGGTCGCAGGGGAGGGTAGACCGGACACGGATCTCGTCGAGTGCGCCCGCGCCGGAGTCGCGTTCCACCACGCTCATCTGAGCTCGAGGGAAAAGGGGTTGGTGGAGGACGCTTTCAGGCGAGGGACGGTACACACGCTGACGTGCACGACGACACTGGCGGCGGGTGTTAACCTACCGGCTCGCAGGGTGGTCATCCTGGGTGGTAACCACGGACACTCCGCCTCGACGTATCGACAGATGGCGGGGCGGGCGGGACGGGCGGGACAGTCGGACGTGGGGGAGTCATTCGTGCTCCCGGCGTCGGTCAATGGGGTGGACAACACGGGTAAAAAGGAGGCCGACGCCGCTTTCGCGACCGTGGCGTCTCGCCTGCCTCCGCTTCGAAGCCAACTGCTACCGCCCGGGGATGGCACGGGCGAGGTGACTGCTATGGACGCGCAGGCTGTCGCGGGGCTCGTTTTGCAGTGCATCGCGGCGGGGACTCTCAAGTCTGAAAAGGACGCGTTCGGTCTCCTCATGAGCACGTTCGCGTGGAGCGTACCCTCGGATCGCGCGAGACTCACCGCCGCACTGAAGGCTGCCCTGGCTCACCTCGCGGCGCTCGGGCACGTCGAGACTGTGTGGGTGACCCGCGGGTCCGGGGAGAGGTGCGTGGAGTGGGCGCCGACACCCGCCGGGCGTGCATCGCATCGCAGCGCGCTTCCTCTACGACACGCCGTGGCTCTCTACGATGACCTGCGGCGGGTGGTCAGTGAGGGTCTACTGCTACACTCGCCGACTTCCCAGACGTCCTGGGGCCGGATTCACTTGCTTTTCCTATGCGCGCCGAGGGGCGGAGCAGCCGGGGGAGGCCGGGGTCGCAACCCTTTCGAACGCCTGAACTGGAGACGATGGTACGACGACGCACTGGACAAAGTC
>Ga0209631_10000979_pt1 | contig 37988 bp, 46 predicted proteins | sample COG_08_FD_184752 | JGI IMG/M metagenome (GOLD analysis project Ga0209631, IMG submission 184752) | Pelagic Microbial community sample from North Sea - COGITO 998_met_08 (SPAdes) (version 2) | ecosystem: Environmental > Aquatic > Marine > Neritic zone/Coastal water | place: Helgoland, sampling... | reverse complement strand
GCGAGCAGCCGCTAGCCAAGCTGGCGCAGTATGATCGCTACCGTCTGCGGAAGTACTGGCGGACGAACCAGGACACGGCCATCAACCAGCGTCCGCTGGTGCAGATCGGTGAAGCCGTCCACCCGGGCGATGTCATCGCTGACGGCCCGAGTACGGACCAGGGCGAGCTCGCACTCGGCAGGAACCTGCTCGTGGCGTTCATGCCGTGGTACGGTTCCAACTTTGAGGATGCCATCGTCATCAGCGAGAAGCTGGTGAAGGACGACGTCTTTACGTCGGTCCACATCCAGGAACTCGAACTCCACGTCCGCGACACGAAGCGCGGCATGGAGGAGATCACGCGCGAGATCCCGAACGTGGCGGAAGAGAGCCTCGTCGACCTCGATGAACGGGGCATTGTCCGCGTTGGTGCGCGTGTGAAGGCCGGGGACACCCTCGTCGGAAAAATCACGCCCAAGGGCGAGACGGAGCTGTCGCCGGAGGAGAAGCTCCTCACCGCGATCTTCGGTGAGAAGGCGAAGGACGTGAAAGACTCGTCCCTCCGGGTGTCGCCCGGGATGTCGGGGACGATCATCGACGTGAAGATCTTCAGCCGTCGGATCGATGATCCGCTCCTGGAGAAAGAGCACGGCGTGAAGATCGGTGACCTTCGCGCGATGGAGCGTGAAGAGATCCAGCGCATTCAGGACGCGCGTGACGAAGAGCTCCGTTCCGTTCTGCAGCGGCAGACAGTTGCGCTGATGCTGAAGAAGGGGACCGTCGAGCCGATCATGGACGAGGGCGTCAAGCTCACGAAGGTCATGATCGACGGAATCAACTTCAAGCGAGTTGACCTGACGACGTTCAAAATCCAGAACAAGCAAGCCAGCGAGCGGCTCCGGCGCGTCGTCGATGAGTCCGGTCGCCGGATTCAACGCGTGAAGGAGCGGACCGAGGAGCAAATCGATAAGGTCTTCCAGCCGGATGAACTGCCGCCGGGTGTGGTCCAGCTTGTGAAGGTCTACGTCGCACAGAAGCGGAAGATTTCGGTCGGCGACAAGATGGCAGGACGCCACGGCAACAAGGGCATCATTGCCCGGATCGTGCCTGAAGAGGAGATGCCGTTCCTCCCCGACGGGACGCCGGTGGAAATCGTGCTCAACCCGCTGGGTGTGCCGTCGCGAATGAATGTCGGTCAGATCCTGGAAACCCACCTTGGGTGGGCTGGACGTGTCCTTGGCTTCGAGGCCAAGACACCGGTCTTCCAGGGTGCGACCGAAAACGAGGTTGGTGCGCTGCTCAAACTCGCCGGACTGCGATGGGTCGACGACGCACTCAACCTCCGTGCGTCATCGCCGACGTCACACGACGACATTGAGACGATGGTGACGATCGCAGGTACCCTGCCGGTGGTCATGGCGGGTGGCGACGATGATGCGACCGGTGAAGATGCGGCGCGCCACACGCACGGTATCGGCCAGTCGCTCGATGCCTATCTGAACGCGAAGCTCTCGAAGAAGCAGGAGAAGTACTTCGCCAAGGTCGTAGACTTCCTGCTCGAGTCTGCTGAGGAATTGGCAGACCGTCAGGGTGAGAAGATGTCCGATCTCTTCCCGGCAATTCAAAAACTCAAGGGGCGTTCCACCGTGAAGTCGGGCCTCGACGATGCGGTGGTCGAACTCCTCGAGTACTCCGAGATCTTCCCGAATGGGAAGATCTGGCTCCGCGATGGCCGAAGCGGCCGGAAGTTCGACTTCCCGGTCACGGTCGGTGCCATCTACATGCTCAAGCTGAGTCACCTCGTGGATGACAAGATCCATGCGCGCTCGATTGGGCCGTACTCGCTCGTGACTCAGCAGCCGCTGGCCGGTAAGGCTCAGTTCGGCGGGCAGCGCTTCGGTGAGATGGAGGTGTGGGCTTTGGAAGCTTATGGCGCAGCCCATACGCTGCAGGAGATCCTCACCGTCAAGTCCGACGACGTGCAGGGTCGATCCAAGGTCTATGAGGCCATTGTGAAGGGCGACAACCTGCCGAAGCCCGGCATACCGGAGTCGTTCAACGTTCTCGTGAAGGAACTCCAGGCCCTCGGCCTCTCCGTCACGCTCGGAGAGGAGGAATAAGAGATGATCGATTTCCCAAGGACCCGTGATCAGCGTTCGGCCGACTTTGAGTTCATCCAGGTCCGTCTTGCCTCTCCGGAGGAGATTCGTTCCTGGTCGTTCGGTGAAGTCATCAAGCCCGAAACGATCAATTATCGTTCTTTTAAACCGGAACGCGACGGCCTTTTCTGCGAGCGGATCTTCGGTCCTGTTAAGGACTGGGAGTGCCACTGCGGAAAATTCAAGCGGATCCGTTTCCGCGGGCATGTATGCGACCGCTGCGGCGTCGAGGTCACGCTCTCGAAGGTGCGTCGCGAGCGTATGGGCCACATCGAACTGGCTGTGCCTGTTGCGCACATCTGGTTCTTCAAGACGTTGCCGAGCCAGCTGGGTTACCTGCTTGGTATGACGCTGCGTGACCTCGAGAAGGTCATCTATTACGCAGCCTACGTCGTCACGAACCCAGGCAAGCAGGAAGTCGAATTCCAGCAGCTGCTCGACGAGGACGAATACTACGACCTCCGGGTGAAGGCCCGTGAGGAAGGGGATGAGGAGTTCACCGCAGACATCGGTGCCGAGGCGGCCCGGACGCTCCTGCGGATGCTTGACGATCCCGACAAGAAGAAGATCAAGGACCGCAACGCGGATGGTCGGGGTCTCGATCGGCTCGCGGAATGGCTTCGGTACGAGATCGCCCACGAGACTTCTCAGCACCGCAAGAAGAAGAAGCTGAAAAGGCTCAAGGTGGTCGATGCCCTGCGTACGTCAGGTGACACGCCGGACACGCGCAACAAGCCTGAATGGATGATTCTCGACGTGATTCCGGTCATTCCGCCGGATCTGCGTCCACTCGTCCCGCTCGATGGCGGTCGATTTGCGACCTCCGATCTGAACGATCTTTATCGTCGGGTCATCAACCGGAACAACCGACTCAAGAAGCTCATCGACATGCGTGCTCCGGAGGTCATTCTCCGTAACGAGAAGCGCATGCTCCAGGAGTCGGTCGACGCGTTGTTCGACAACGGTCGACGCTCCAAGGCGATCCGTGGTCGGGGGAAACGGCCACTCAAGTCGCTGTCCGACATGCTCAAGGGCAAGCAGGGCCGCTTCCGGCAGAACCTGCTTGGTAAGCGTGTGGACTACTCTGGCCGTTCGGTCATTGTTGTCGGTCCGGAGCTCAAGCTGCACCAGTGTGGTCTGCCGAAGGCGATGGCAGTGGAACTGTTCAAGCCGTTCATCATCCACGAGCTCGAAAAGCGTGGTGAAGCGGAGACGGTGAAGCGCGCCAAGAAGATCGTCGAGAAGGAAGATCCCAAGGTCTACGAGGTCCTTGAAGACATCATCAAGGACCACCCGGTCCTGTTGAACCGCGCGCCAACTCTGCACCGTCTGGGCATCCAGGCGTTCGAGCCCGTGCTCGTCGAGGGTAAGGCGATCCGCCTTCACCCGCTGGCGTGCGCTGCGTTCAACGCGGACTTCGATGGCGATCAGATGGCGGTTCACTTGCCGCTGTCGTTCGAGGCACAGCTCGAGGCACGCGTGCTCATGCTGTCATCGAACAACATCCTGCTTCCGTCGAACGGTCGCCCGGTTGCGGCGCCGACACAGGACATGGTCATCGGGTCGTACTACCTGACCAACCCCGGACTGCAGATCGGAGATCTCGAGCGTGTCGCCAACGATTCCAAGGTGGCGAAGGGCCGTCGTCAGGAGGTCAACGAGCAGCTCGACAAGATCTATGCGGACGCGCCACGCTACTCCTCGTACGGAGAGGTAGAGATGGCACTCGCGCAGGAGCGGGTGACCTTCAACTCTCCCGTCTGGTACTTCGTTTCCGCGGAGTTCGGCGGTGTCGAGGAAAAAGATGCGCGCTGGGAGCGGACGACCGCTGGACGGGTGCTGTTCAACTCGATCATCCCGGACGCGCTTGGCTTCATCAACAAGACGTTCGGTAAGCGCGAGCTGGGTGACCTGGTATTCGAGTGCTTCACGGTGACCGGCATGGGCCGCACCACGGAGTTCCTGGACGCCATCAAGGACTTCGGCTTCCGGTACGCCACAATGGGCGGAATCTCCGTCGGTATCGAAGATCTCGAGGTTCCGTCCGAAAAGCGGCAGATCCTCGAAGAAGCCGATGAGCAGGTCGCACGCTTTCAGAAGGCATATTCCAGCGGCTTCATCTCGAACGGCGAACGTTACAACAAGGTCATCGACACCTGGACGCACGCGAACAACGATGTCGCAGACGCCATGGTGCGGCACCTGGAGCGGTCTCACGACGGCTTCAACCCTGTGTACATGATGATGACCTCCGGCGCGCGGGGTAATCGCGACCAGATGCGTCAGCTCGCAGGAATGCGTGGCCTGATGGCCAAGCCGCAGAAGAAACTGACGGGTGGTATCGGTGAGATCATCGAATCGCCGATCAAATCCAACTTCCGCGAAGGCCTGACAGTGGTCGAGTACTTCATCTCGACCCACGGCGCGCGGAAGGGTCTGGCTGATACGGCGCTGAAGACGGCGGATGCTGGGTACCTGACGCGTCGTCTCGTGGATGTCGCGCAGGACATGACCACCACGCAGGAAGATTGCGGGACGATTCTCGGTCTCGAGATGACCGCGCTGAAGGAAGGCGAGGACATCATCGAGCCGCTTTCGGACCGTATTGTCGGGAACGTCGCACTCGACGACGTCTACGATCCGATTGACGGCGAAGAAATCGTCAAAGCTGGTTCATTGATCCTCGAGGAGCAGGCCGAGCAGATCGAGGAGTCTGGGATGCAGATGGTCCGCATCCGGTCCGTTCTTACCTGTGAGTCGAAGCGGGGCCTGTGTCAGATGTGCTACGGGCGGAACCTTGCGACCATGAAGTTGGTCGACACGGGTGAAGCTGTCGGTATTCTCGCCGCGCAGTCTATCGGTGAGCCGGGCACGCAGCTCACGCTGCGGACGTTCCACATCGGCGGTACGGCGTCGCGTATCGCGGCGCAGACACAGCGTAAGTCAAAGATTGACGGTACAGTCGATCTTGAGCGTGTGACCACGGTCACCACCCCGGACGGGACGGTCATCGTGACGTCACGTGAGGGTGAGATCCTCCTAAAAACGCCTGAGGGTGCGGTTCGAAGCCGTCTAGCGGTTCCGTACGGCGCCACGAGCGATATCGAAAAGGGCCAGGAGATCTCTGCCGGCGACCTGCTCTTCAGCTGGGACCCCTACTCCGAGCCGATGGTGGCGGATTCTAAGGGTGTCGTCCACTTCCAAGACATCGTGGAAGACATCACGATGCGCGAGGAGCTGGATGATTCCACTGGCCGTCGTCAGATGGTGATTATCGAGGATCGGGACAAGAAGCTTCACCCGACGATCGTGATCCGGAAGAAGTCGAAGAAGGGCGAAAAGCTGCGAGAATTCATCGTTCCGGTTGGCGCACAGCTGACCGCCAAGGACGGTGAAGAGGTCGAGCTGGGTGACACCATCGCGAAGATCAGCCGTGAGGTGTACAAGACACGCGACATCACCGGTGGCCTTCCGCGGGTCGCTGAGCTCTTCGAAGCTCGCAAGCCGAAGGATCCGGCCGTCATCACCGAGATTGATGGAAGCATCAGTTTCGGCGACATCAAGCGGGGTAAGCGTCAGATCCACGTGACGCCTGAACAGGGTGAACAGCGGACCTACGACGTACCTGTCGGTAAGCACATGCGAGTTCATACGGGCGACGTCGTGCGCGCGGGTGACCGCATTTCCGAGGGTCCCGTGAACCCGCACGATATCCTGGCCATCATGGGGCCGCGGGCAGTTCAGGAGTACCTGCTGAACGAGATCCAGGAGGTCTATCGGCTTCAGGGCGTGAAGATCAACGACAAGCACATCGGTGTGATCGTGCGTCAGATGCTGCAGAAGGTTCGTGTGACCGATGCCGGTGACACCTCACTCCTCGAGGGCGAGAATGTCGACCGGACCGAGTTCCGAACGGTGAACACGACAGCGCTCGCGGATGGCTTGAAGCCTGCCCGTAGTGAGCCGCTCCTGCTCGGGATCACCAAGGCATCGCTCACCACCGAGTCCTTCATCTCGGCTGCCTCCTTCCAGGAGACGACTCGGGTGCTTACCGATGCGGCCGTTCGCGGCGCAAAGGACGAGCTCAAGGGTCTGAAGGAGAATATCATCATCGGCCATCTGATTCCGGCGGGAACGGGTATCCATCGGTTCTCGAACGTCGAGTTCATGGTCGAGCAGTCGTACTACGATGAGGAGATCGTGCCGCTCGGTGAGCCAGGCGAGCTAGTGCCTGGCCTCGGCATCGAGGGTGACGAGATCCCCGGGCTCAAGTAGCTAGGAGATCTTCGCAGCTTCAGGATTCGGCCCGGGTCGCGATTGCGATCCGGGCCGTGTTCGTTTTCGGCTGGACCGGTGGCTGGGAGAACGAGGGAACGGGAGTTGCACTTGAGCAGGATCGTTGTCGGAATCGCAGGCGGAAGTGCGTCGGGCAAATCGACGGTTGTGCGTGAGTTGACCCGAATTTTGGGTACGGGTCGTACCGCGACGCTCAGTCACGACGCGTACTACTACGACCTGTCTCACATGCCCTTCGAGCGACGAGTCGAGGTCAATGTCGACCACCCTGACTCGCTCGAGACGGCTCTGCTGATAGAGCACATCGCAACGCTTCGGGCCGGGCGCACGGTAGAAATGCCCGACTACGACTATGTCTCGCAGACCAGGGGTATCGCAGGGATCGTCGTCACCCCCGCTCCGGTGGTGATCGTGGAGGGCATGCTGACGCTCTTCGAGGAGCGTCTGCGGGTGCTCATGGACCTTCGGGTGTTCATCGACACCACGCCTGAACAGCGCCTTGCCCGGCGGATCGCCCGGGACACTGTTGAGCGCGGAAGGGATCGGGAAAAGGTGGAGCAACAGCACGACGATCGTGTCCAGCCGATGCACGATATGTTTGTGGAGCCATCACGCACGTATGCCGATGTGCTGCTGACTGAGGGTGGCCGGAATGTGAAGGCCATTGGAGCTCTTGCCGACCGCGTACTGGAGTTGCTGGGCGACTGATCGAGGTCGCAGGCTGCCATTGTCGCCTCCCCACCGACGTGAAGGTGTCCTGAACGCAGACACTTCAACCGGGTTGGCCCCATCACGTTCGGGATCCGCGTAGGGTACGACCTCAGGTGCCTCGGTACGGTCACGAGCGCCGCGGGGGTGCCGGTATCCTGAAGTGGGGGACTAGCTGCTCGGGGAAGGGGACATTCACGCTCCGCCCGCCGGTGGCTTGGTGAGTCCGAGCCAAGCGACCGTCACCCACCGCCTTCACAATTTCGCTGGCGATTCGCTGAGCCCGAGAGATTCAAGCCATGCTGATTCAGGCAGCCGGCGCGGGAGCTGGCGTCGTGGCGTTGGTCACTCGACCTGGGATGGCTCCCTGCTGGGCAGCAAGTGACTACCCGCAGCCGCAAGGCCGCCTCAGGATGAAATATACTGGAGCGGGGCTGCGCCTGATGTCGGCCATTCGCTATTACTGGTGCGGGGAACGGCTCCTGCACACGGGAAGAGAGGGGCCGGGGTCAGAGTCCCGTTTTCGGGTCTTGAGGGAGCTTCTGGCGCGCCCGCCTGCGGTATGTCAGCCCGGGCTGGAGTTCCGATCGCCCCCCCCCAAAAACCACCCTGAAATAGGGGCTTCATGTCCGTTGACACCTCTCGGACCCGTTTCTACCTTTCCATGCTATGTCGGACCGGCGTCCGCCACGTTTGTGGGCGCCGTTTTTTAGTCAAGGTGCAGTGAGGTAGGAATGCCCACCATCAGTCAGCTCGTGCGGAAGGGGCGCAAGGCGCAGGTCAAGAAGAACAAGGCGCCAGCTCTTCAGCGGAATCCCCAGAAGCGGGGCGTCTGCACGCGCGTCTACACGACCACCCCGAAGAAGCCGAATTCGGCCCTTCGTAAGGTTGCTCGCGTGCGCCTCACGAACGGTTTCGAGGTCACCGCCTACATCGGTGGTGAGGGTCACAACCTCCAAGAGCACTCAATTGTGCTCATCCGAGGCGGCCGCGTTAAGGATCTTCCCGGGGTTCGCTACCACATCGTCCGCGGCACGCTCGACGCTTCCGGTGTCGACGCGCGTCGTCAGGGACGATCCAAGTACGGGGCCAAGCGGCCCAGGTAAGGTAGAAGATGAGTCGTCGTTCGCGCGCTGAGAAGCGAGAAACACCACCTGACCCGAAGTTCGAATCCCGGTCCGTCACGAAGTTCATCAATAATTTGATGGTGGACGGAAAGAAGTCGAAGGCCGAGAAGATCTTTTACGATGCGGTGGACATCATGGAGTCGCGTTCAGGTCAGCCCGGCGTTCAGGTGTTTGAAACGGCGTTGACTAACGCCAAGCCAGCTCTCGAGGTGAAAAGTCGCCGAGTGGGTGGTGCGACGTACCAGGTGCCGATCGAGGTTCGTCCCGAGCGGCGCACAGCGCTGGCGAGTCGTTGGTTGATCACGTTTGCCCGCGGGCGGTCAGAGAAGAGCATGGCCGAGCGGCTCGCAGCAGAACTACTTGCGGCCAGCCGCGGCGAGGGCAGCACGATCAAGAAGAAAGACGATACGCACCGGATGGCCGAGGCCAACAAGGCTTTCGCCCACTACCGGTGGTAATGACAAGGAACTGAACGACACCAAGCAAGCGCAGACCGAAGCCCTCGCCTGAAAAGAGGGCCGCGGACAAAAAAAACGCGATGGCCCCCGAACCAGTCGACGGGCCCTCTCCGACCCCCAGGGAGCGCGGATGGCCGCTCGTCGAAAGACGGTGGCAGACAGACCACGCTCCTTTTTTCATGCCCCGTCAGGGGCTGCATGAACGAAGCAGACAAGAGACTCAGATAGATGCCCAGGACGACGCCACTCCCGCTGCTACGCAACATCGGCATCATGGCGCACATCGATGCCGGTAAGACCACGACGACTGAGCGTGTCCTGTTCTACACCGGCCGCGTTCACCGCGTTGGTGAGGTGCACGATGGTGCTGCCACGATGGACTGGATGGAGCAGGAGCAGGAGCGCGGGATCACGATCACGTCCGCAGCGACGACTGCGCACTGGACCCGTTTCGATACCGAGCACCGTATCAACATCATTGATACCCCCGGCCACGTTGACTTCACAGCCGAGGTGGAGCGTTCGCTTCGCGTCCTCGATGGTGCGGTCGCCGTGTTCTGTGCGGTCGGTGGTGTAGAGCCTCAGTCGGAGACGGTATGGCGTCAGGCTGATCGCTACGCTGTCCCGCGGATCGCGTTCGTCAATAAAATGGACCGCATTGGCGCGGACTTCATGAACGTAGTCGGGATGATGAAGGACCGCCTCGGCGCGAATGCGCACCCGGTCCAGTACCCGCTGGGTGAAGGTGAGCTCTTTACGGGCATGGTGGACATCATCGAGCGCAAGGCGATCATCTTCGAAGACGAGATGGGGTCGAACATTACCGAGGGTCCGGTGCCCGACGGTCTCTCTGACACGATCGAAGAGCTGCGCAACGCCCTCCTCGAGGCGGCGGTCGAGCACGATGACGAGCTGATCGAGAAGTATCTTGCGGGCGAGGAGCTGTCGGACGACGAGTTCCGTCAAGCCATCCGCGCGGCCACGATCAAGGGTGTGATCTTCCCGGTCTTCTGCGGCTCGGCGTTCAAGAACAAGGGCGTTCAGGCGCTTCTGGATGGTGTCATCGACTTTCTGCCGTCCCCTGTGGACGTGCCGGCGATCGAGGGCCACCTCCCTCAGCATGACGAGACGTTCGAGACGCGCGACGCCAGTGACGACGCGCCTTTCGCTGCCCTGGCGTTCAAGATTGCGACCGACCCGTACGTCGGTAAGCTGACCTTCTTCCGTGTGTATTCGGGGTCGCTGCCGTCGGGCAGCTACGTCCACAACGCGACGAAGGGTAAGCGCGAGCGTGTCGGCCGCATTCTGCAGATGCACGCGAACAAGCGTGACGAACTCGATGAGGTGTTTGCCGGCGATATCGCTGCGGCGATTGGTCTGAAGGATGTGAAGACCGGCGACACGCTGTGCATCGAGAGCGATCCGATCATCCTCGAGGCGATGAATTTCCCCGAGCCGGTGATTGCAGTCGCGATCGAGCCGAAGACCAAGGTCGATCAGGACAAGCTTACGAACGGCCTCATCAAGCTGGCCGATGAAGATCCCACGTTCCGTGTCCAGACGGACCCGGAGACGAACCAGGTCATCATCTCCGGTATGGGTGAGCTACACCTCGAGATCATCGTCGACCGACTCAAGCGCGAGTTCGGTGTCGAAGCCAACATCGGTCGTCCTCAGGTCGCGTATCGGGAGACGATCCGGAACCGCGCCGAAAAGGTCGAGGCGAAATTCGTGCGCCAGACAGGTGGTCGGGGTCAGTATGGTCACGTGGTGATCAACGTTGAGCCGAGTGAGCCTGGATCCGGATTCGTGTTTGAGGACCGAATCGTGGGTGGCGCCATCCCGCGTGAGTACATCAGTTCGGTCGAAGCAGGCCTGAAGGATTCGCTCGATTCGGGAATCCTTGCGGGCTATCCCGTCATCGACGTAAAGGTCGAGCTGATCGACGGTTCATACCACGATGTCGACTCCAACGAGATGGCGTTCAAGATCGCTGGCTCGATGGCTATGAAAGAGGGCCTCAGGAAAGCCAAAGCAGTCCTGCTTGAGCCGATCATGGATGTCGAAGTCGTGACGCCCGCCGATTACATGGGTGACATCATTGGTGATCTCTCGTCCCGTCGCGGCCGTGTTGGTGGCATGACGGACCGGGCTGGTGCCCGGGTCATCGGTGCCTCGGTGCCGCTTGGCGAGATGTTCGGATATTCGACGACGCTTCGCTCGTTGAGCCAGGGCCGCGCCGTCTACACCATGCAGTTCGCGCAGTACGAAGAAGTGCCGAAGTCGACCGCCGAGGACATCATGGCAGCTTCCGGCAAGAAAGACTAAACGAAGAGGACTAGCGAGATGGGCAAGGAGAAGTTCGAGCGGACCAAGCCTCACGTGAACGTGGGGACGATTGGTCACGTTGATCACGGCAAGACGACGCTGACGGCTGCGATCACGCTTACGCAGGCCAAGAAGCACGGCGGCGAGGCGGTCGCGTTCGAGAACATCGACAAGGCTCCTGAAGAGCGGGAGCGTGGTATCACGATCGCGACGGCTCACGTGGAGTACGAGACGGAAGCCCGTCATTACGCGCACGTGGACTGCCCGGGACACGCGGACTACGTGAAGAACATGATTACGGGAGCGGCGCAGATGGACGGCGCAATTCTCGTGGTGAGTGCGGCGGACGGCCCGATGCCCCAGACGCGCGAGCATATTCTGCTTGCTCGACAGGTCAACGTTCCGTTCATCGTGGTGTTCATGAACAAGGTCGACATGGTCGACGACGAAGAGCTTCTGGAGTTGGTGGAGCTCGAGGTTCGTGAGCTGCTGTCAGAGTACGATTTTCCGGGCGACGACATTCCGATCGTGCAGGGTTCGGCGCTGAAGGCGCTTGAGGCGGGCGGAGAGGGAGACGACGCGGCGTGCATCCAGGAGCTGATGGATGCGGTCGACTCGTACATTCCGCAGCCTGAGCGTGATATCGACAAGCCGTTCCTGATGCCTGTGGAGGATGTGTTCTCGATCACGGGCCGTGGTACGGTCGCGACGGGACGCATCGAGCGCGGGATCGTGAAGCAGGGCGAAGAGGTGGACATCGTCGGGATGGGCGCGGACAAGCAGACGGTCGTGACCGGCGTAGAGATGTTCCGCAAGCTCCTGGACGAGGGACGTGCTGGAGACAACGCGGGACTTCTGCTTCGTGGCATCGGTAAGGAAGAGATCGAGCGTGGGCAGGTGCTGGCGAAGCCGGGCTCGATTACGCCTCACACGAAGTTCAAGGCGGAGGTCTACGTTCTGACGAAGGAAGAGGGCGGACGCCATACGCCGTTCTTCAACGGGTACCGTCCCCAGTTCTACTTCCGTACGACGGACGTGACGGGAGCGGCGCAGCTGCCTGAGGGCGTGGAGATGGTGATGCCCGGGGACAACGTTCAGATGGAAGTGGAGCTGATCACGCCTATCGCGATGGATCCGGAACTCCGGTTCGCGATCCGTGAAGGCGGACGTACGGTCGGTGCCGGCGTCGTTACCGAAATCATCGAGTAGGACCCTGAGTGAGGGCCTGGGCGATCCCGCCCGGTCCCGCGCTACATGTGAGAAACCGAATGTCAGACAGAATTAGAATTCGACTTAAGGCGTTCGACCATTGGGTGGTCGATCAAACGGCGGCGGACATCGTTCGCACGGCGGAGAAGACGGGTGCATCGGTCCGTGGACCGATCCCGCTTCCAACCCGCCGGCAGCGCTGGACTGTGCTCCGTTCGCCACATGTCAACAAGAAGGCGCGCGACCAGTTCGAGTTGCGTACGCACAAGCGCCTGATCGACATCGTGGACAGCCGCCCGCAGACGATCGACGCGTTGACCAAGCTGGATCTACCAGCTGGTGTCGACGTCGAGATCAAAGTCGACTGAGGGAGGAACTCCGGATATGCCCGGATTGATCGGAAAGAAGATCGGGATGACCCGCATCTTCAATGACGAGGGGGTTCAGATCCCTGTGACCGTCATTGAGGCTGGGCCATGCCCTGTCGTGAATGTCCGCTCTGAAGAAGCGGACGGCTATCAGGCCGTCCAGCTCGGCTTCGGAGCGAAGAAGAACAAGCGCACGTCGAAGGCGGAGTTGGGCCACGCCAGTAAGGCTGGGCTGGATGCCGCCCCGCGACTCATGCGCGAGTTCCGTACTATGAATGGGGAAGAGTACGAGGTGGGCCAGCAGCTCACGGTCGAACTTTTCGAGGCCGGGGACCGCGTAAAGGTCACTGGTCGCTCCAAGGGTCGTGGTTTCCAAGGTGTCGTGAAGCGGTACGGGTTTGCAGGTCGTCCCGCGTCACACGGTCACCCGATGTCCCGCAACCCGGGTTCGCTCGGGCCGGGTACGGACCCCTCCCGCGTGATCAAGGGCAAGAAGATGCCCGGTCGCATGGGTGGGGATCGCCAGACTATCCGGAACCTGCAGGTTGTTCGGGTCGATGGTGACCGCAACCTGCTATTCGTGAAGGGCGGCGTTCCGGGCGCCCGTGATGGTTTCGTCCTGATTTCGAAGTAAGGCCATGTTTAAGGCACGCTACTACAAAGCAGACGGCAAGAAGGGGAAGGCGCGTGAGTTGCCCGCGACTATCTTCGACGGAACCGTCAACGAGAGCGCAATGCACCAAGTGGTGAAAGCGTATCTCTCCAATCAGCGGCAGGGCACGGGGTCGGCAAAGACGCGCTCTGCTGTCCGCGGCGGTAGCCGGAAGCCCTGGAGGCAGAAGGGGACCGGTCGTGCTCGCCAGGGGACGATCCGTGCCCCTCAATGGGTGGGTGGTGGTGTCGCCTTCCCGCCGATCCCGCACTCCTGGCGTCAGCGGTTGCCCAAGAAGGTCCGCTCCCTCGCTCGCCGCTCCGCGTTAAATGATCGCGCTGAGCACGATCGCGTGGTGCTCGCCGAATTGCCCTCAATGGACGTGCCGAAGACGCGCGACCTGCTGGGGTTCCTCGACGCGCTCAAGCTCGAGGGGAAGACGCTGATTCTGACCAATGGCAACAACACGAACGTGCACCGTTCCGCCCGGAACCTGAAGGGCGTACAGGTGCTTCCGTTCGGAAGCGAATCCGTCTACGACGTCCTCTGGGCCCACACGGTTGTTATCGAGCTCGGTGCGCTCGGCGAGACCAAGGCAGCTCCGGCCAGGAAGGCGAAGAAGAAGGCAGAGCCGAAGGTTGAAGCCGCACCGGAGGCCGCTGATGAAGCTGCCTCTGACGAGGAGGAGTAGTCCGATGCGAGAGCCGTATGACATCATCATCGCGCCGGTCGTGACCGAGAAGACCGCCGACCAGATGGAAAACAGCACCTACAGCTTCGTCGTCGCGAAGGATGCGAACAAAATCGAGATCGGGCACGCAGTCGAGAAACTGTGGGACGTCACCGTGAAAGATGTTCGGACGATGCGCTATGCCGGCAAGGCGAAGCGGGCCTCCATGGGTCGCATGTCGCGAGGCGCTGCAATGGGCCGTCGTCCTGCCTGGAAGAAGGCAGTCGTCCAGCTATCCGAGGGCGACTTCATCGAGCTCTACGAGGCCGGCTGATGGGAATCAAGAAATTCAGGCCGATGACTCCGGGTACCCGGACGCGGTCGCTGCTCGACAACGAGTTGCTCACGCGGAAAGGCCCGGAAAAAGCGCTGACGGAGTCACTCAGTGGGTCCGGTGGACGCAACCACCACGGACGCATCACGACGCGTCGGCGTGGGGGCGGTCATAAGCGACGCTACCGGATCATCGACTTCAAGCGAAATAAGTTTGACGTGCCAGGAACGGTCGCGCACATCGAGTACGATCCGAATCGGTCTGCGAACATCGCCTTGATCCACTACGCGGATGGGGAGAAGCGGTATATCATCCACCCGAAGGGGCTGGATGTCGGCGATACGATATCAGCTGGACCCAATGCTGATGTGCGTATCGGTTCGGCGTTGCCCCTGGAACTCGTTCCGCTAGGCACGACGATTCACTGTATCGAGTTGAAGCCACAAAAGGGTGCCCAGATGGCGCGCTCGGCTGGGACTAGTTGTCAGCTGGTCGCAAAGGAAGGCGACTACGTGACGCTTCGTCTGCCGTCGACCGAGATGCGTCGGGTTCACAAGCGCTGCATGGGCACCATCGGTGAGGTTGGAAACTCTGATCACGAGCTGACTGTGATCGGTAAGGCCGGTGCGAACCGCTGGAGGGGCAAGCGCCCCAAGGTCCGTGGAGTCGCAATGAACCCGGTTGATCACCCATTGGGTGGTGGTGAAGGGCGCTCCTCGGGTGGCCGGCCTCCGGTTTCCCCATGGGGTAAGCGTGAGGGTAAGAAGACACGCGATAAGAAGAAGAAGTCCACCAAGTACATCGTGCGCGGCCGCAAGCGCGGCAAAGCCACGCAGTCGTAGGCGGGAGAACGATTTATGCCGCGTAGCGTTAAGAAAGGTCCGTTCATCGACGAGAAGCTTCTCGCGAAGATCGACGGGATGAACCACCGGGGTGAGAAAAAGGTCCTCAAGACCTGGTCCCGGGCATCCACGATCTCGCCGGATTTCGTCGGCCACACGGTCGCCGTCCACAACGGCAACAAGTTCATTCCCGTGTACATCACGGAGAATATGGTCGGTCACAAGCTCGGAGAGTTCTCCCCGACGCGCCTCTTCCGGGGCCATGGGGGCAAGCTCGCCGACAAGCGTAGCCGCTGATTATGAAAGCTCGAGCAAAAGCCCGGCACATCCGCATGAGCGCCCGTAAGGTGCGGCTCGTTGTGGACCAGATCCGAGGCATGTCAGTCAACGAGGCGTATGCGCTCCTTCAGTTTTCTAAGAAGCGTGCCGCGGAACCTGTCGGGAAGACCCTTCGGTCCGCCGTGGCCAACGCCCAGGTGAAATCGCAGGACGACGGTGAGACAGTCGACATCGATGATCTCTTCGTGCGCGAAGCGTACGTGGACGAGGGACCAACCCTCAAACGCTGGCGCGCGCGTGCGCAGGGCCGCGCAGCTCCGATCCGTAAGCGCACGAGCCACATCACCGTGGTCGTGGATTCAAAGGACGCCTGAGGATATGGGACAGAAGACACATCCGGTCGGGTTCCGACTCGGATTCGTAAAGGACTGGAAGTCTCGCTGGTACGCCGAGCGCGATTTCCCGCGGCTCCTTCATGAAGACGAGACCATCCGTAAGTACCTGCGTCGCCGGCTGACACATGCCGCGCTGGCCATGGTCGAGATCGAACGAAAGCCGAGCAAGATCGTCGTGACACTGCACACGGCTCGACCCGGCGTGGTGATCGGCAAGCGAGGTTCCGAGGTCGACAAGCTCCGCGACGAGCTCGCGGTGCTGACCAATGCTGAGATCTCCGTGAACGTCGAGGAGATTAAGCGACCGGAAATCAGCGCCTACCTGGTGGCCGAGAACGTGGCCCATCAGCTGCGGCAGCGGATTTCCTTCCGTCGCGCCATGAAGCGTGCGGTGCAGTCCGCAATGCGGGCCGGCGCGCAGGGGATCAAGATTCAGTGTGCGGGTCGTCTCGGTGGTGCCGAGATTGCCCGGACCGAGAGCTATAACGAGGGTCGTGTGCCGCTGCACACGCTCCGAGCCGACATCGATTACGCAGAGGTTCCTGCCTTCACGACGTACGGCGTCGTAGGTGTGAAGTGCTGGATCTTCAATGGTGAGATCGTCGAAGAGCGCCGCGGGCGCACCTACTCGACCGGCTCCTGACCGAAGGATTGAGGATTAGACGATGCTAGCGCCGAAGCGAGTAAAGCGCCGGAAGACTCACAAGGGTCGGATGCGGGGCATGGCCTTCCGAGGGAGTAAAGTTTCCTTTGGGGAGTACGGCCTTCAGGCACTCGAGCCGACGTGGATTTCGAACCGTCAGATCGAGTCCGCCCGTGTCGCGATGACGCGCCACATGAAGCGTGGCGGTAAGGTCTGGATTCGGATCTTCCCCGATAAGCCGATCACGCAGAAGCCGGCGGAGACTCGGATGGGGAAGGGTAAGGGTAACCCGGAGAAATGGGTCGCCGTGGTCAAGCCAGGCCGGGTCATGTTCGAGCTCGAGGGTGTGCCCGAAGACGTCGCGAAACGAGCCATGGAACTGGCTGCGGCCAAGCTGCCCATCAAGTGCAAGTTCGTCGTGCGCGACCGGCAGCTTTAGGAGATAGATATGAAGGCTGATGATATCCGCGATTGGGACGACGCCGAGCTTGATACGCGTCTCAAGGAATTGAAAGAAGAGCAGTTCAAGCTGCGCTTCTCGAGTTCGATGATGGAGATGGAAAACAACGCCCTGATCGGGCAGGTGCGGCGGGACATCGCGCGCCTCAAGACGATCATTCGCGAGCGTGAGCTCGCCCAGAACGCGTGATGGAACAGATGAGCGAGAACAGCAGCGAGCGTAACCGTCGGAAGGCCCGCACCGGAGTCGTGGTCAGTAACGCCATGGACAAGACGGTCACGGTCACCGTGGAGCGCCGCTTCGCCCACCCGCTGTACGGAAAGGGAATGAAGCGGTCCAAGAGATTCCACGCGCACGACGAAAACAACGAATACCAGGTGGGCGACACGGTCCGGATCGTGGAGACGAGGCCCTTGTCGAAGACCAAGCGGTGGCGTGTTCTCGAGTTGATCGAGCGCCCGGTCTGACCGATAGCCAGAGCTAGAGAGACACCATGATTCAACAAGAGTCGGTCCTTCGGATCGCCGACAACACGGGCGCGAAAGCTGCGCTGTGCATTCGCGTGCTCGGCGGCTCTCGCCGTCGCTACGCGGGTGTCGGTGACGTGATCGTCGCGACCGTCAAAGACGCCATCCCGAACGCGGGTATCAAGAAAGGCACGGTGGTGAAGGCCGTAGTGGTTCGCACTGCCAAGGAGAGCCGCCGTCGCGACGGGACCTATATCCGGTTCGACGACAATGCTGCGGTAATCATCGACGACAACGGTGAGCCCAGGGGTACCCGCATTTTCGGGCCCGTCGGTCGGGAGCTCCGCGAGAAGAAGTACATGAAGATCGTTTCGTTGGCCCCGGAGGTGCTCTGATGGCCAAGCGGAAGATTATGAAGGGAGACCAGGTCAAGGTCATTCGTGGTAACTACCGTGACATGGTCGGGGCTGTGATGGAGGTGTACCCGGACAAGGACCGCGTGCGGATCGAGGGCGTGAACATGCGCAAGCGACACACCCGTCCGAGTGAGGCCGATCCGGATGGTGGGATCATCAGCTTCGAAGCTCCGATCCACATCTCTAACGTGATGCTGGTCGAGTCCGGCTCTGAAGACGCGAGCCGGGTGCGTATTCAGGTAGAAGAGGACGGCACGAAAGAACGGATCTCCGTGAAAAGCGGAAATCCGATTGCGAAACCGCAGTAAGTCACGCGTGCCGGACACGCCTAGAGCGCCCGGCCGGTAACAGATAAGAGGCAACGCAGTGGAAAAAATTCAACCGAGAATGAAGGCGCACTACCAGACGTATGTGCGCGCGAAGCTCCAGGAGGAGTTCGCGTTCTCGAATCCGCATCAGATCCCGACGCTCGACAAGATCGTGCTCAATGTTGGGGCTGGTGAGGCAGCAAAGGACCAGAAGCTGCTCGACAGTGTGGTCGAGGAGTTGGGTATCATCACGGGACAGAAGGCCAACACGAATCGGGCGAAGAAATCGATCTCGAACTTCCAGCTGCGCGAGGGGATGCCGGTCGGCGCCTCCGTTACGCTGCGGCGCGATCGGATGTGGTTCTTTCTGGATCGTCTGATCGGCACGGCGATCCCTCGTATCCGTGACTTCCGCGGCCTGTCTACCCGTTCGTTCGACGGTCGTGGTAATTACACGATGGGTATCCGTGAGCAGATTATTTTCCCCGAGATCAACTTCGACGACGTCAAGAAGATACACGGGATGGACCTCACGTTCGTGACGTCCACGTACAAGGACGACGAAGGCTTCGCACTTCTGCGTGCGCTGGGCTTCCCCTTCCGTGGAGAGGTGCCGGTTCAAGTCGGCGCTTCCGCATAAGAGAGAGAGAGAGAGTTAGATGGCCAGAAAGGCGCTCATCGAGAAGGCCAAGGGCAAGCAAAAGTTTGCGGTCCGGCATCGTAACCGCTGCCAGCGGTGCGGTCGGCCGCGCGCGTACATGCGCAAGTTCGGCATCTGCCGAATCTGCTTCCGTCAGATGTCGCTGCGTGGCGAGATCCCCGGCATCCGCAAGTCGAGCTGGTAGGGAGAAGACAAATCATGATGACTGATCCTATCGCGGACATGCTCACCCGCATTCGCAACGCCGGTCAGGCGAAGCACAAGTGGGTCGACATGCCTGTGTCGAAACTGAAGGTCGAAGTCGCGCGTCTCCTGCAGGAGAGCCACTTCGTGCACGCACACAAGGTGCTCGAGGATGGCCGCTTTGGTGTGCTGCGCGTCTACCTGAAGTACCACAACGAAAAGCCGATCATCCGTCACCTCGAGCGCGTGTCGCGTCCCGGCCGTCGTCATTACGTCGGCAAGGACGAGATTCCGCGCGTTCGAAACGGTCTCGGCATGGCGATCATGTCCACCTCCGCTGGAGTCCTCTCCGACCGCGAAGCCCGTTCGCAGGGTGTCGGTGGCGAGGTTCTGGCGAGGGTCTGGTAAAGAGGCAGCAACGATGTCCCGTATTGGAAGAATGCCTGTCTCGATCGCCAAAGGCGTCGAGGTGAAGCAATCGAATGGCACACTCACGGTGAAGGGGCCCAAGGGGACCCTTGACCTGCACGTGCATCCGGAGATGAGCGTGGTGGTCGACGATGCCGAGGTTCGCGTCGAGCGGCCCTCGGATCACAAGGATCACCGCGCCCTTCACGGTCTGACTCGATCGCTGATCAACAACATGGTCCTTGGCGTCACCGATGGGTTCTCGAAGACCCTGGAGATCATCGGTGTCGGATACCGCGCCGAGGTGAAAGGGAAGGGGATCACCCTGCACCTCGGTTTCAGCCATGTCGTGAATTACCAGCCTGCTGACGGAGTGCAGCTCGAGTGCCCGAACCAGACGACGGTCGTCGTCTCGGGCCCCGACAAGCAGAAGGTTGGACAGGCGGCGGCTGAGATCCGGTCGTTCCGTCCGCCCGAGCCCTACAAGGGCAAAGGCGTCCGTTATCAGGGCGAACACGTCCGGCGCAAGGCCGGTAAGACCGCCGGAGCATAGAGATGATCAAAGCAAGCAAGCTCAAGAAGAGCCGCGCACTGCAGCGGCAGCGCCGCCACTGGCGGGTTCGCAACAAGGTCGAAGGCACCGCGGAGCGCCCGCGCCTGGTGGTGTCTCGCTCTCTCAAGAACATCGAGGGGCAGATCGTCGACGACATGGCCGGTGCTACGCTGCTTGGTGTGTCGACGCTCAACGCCCAGCTGCGGGACTTCAAGGCCGAAGGCGGCAACCGGCGCACGGAGCATGCATTCGCAGCCGGAAAACTGTTGGCCGAACGGGCCAAAGAGCAGGGAATCGCTACCGTGGTCTTCGATCGCGGCGGATACAAATATCACGGGCGAGTGAAGGCCTTCGCCGATGGCGCCCGTGAGGGCGGCCTGGAGTTCTGATGGCAGACAACGAGCAGAAGAAAGACGCGAGCCCAGAAGCTACGAAGACCACATCCGCTGGTGGCCAGGGTGGCCAGGGTGGCCGTGGTGGGGGTGGTCAGGGCGGCCGCGGTCGTGGCAAAGGTGGCAAAAAGCGCGACAACCGCCGTGGGCGCGACAGCGATATGGTGGAGACTGTCATCTACATCAACCGTGTCGCGAAGGTGGTGAAGGGTGGGCGTCGGTTCTCGTTCTCAGCTCTAGTGGCTGTGGGCGACAAGAAGGGCAATGTGGGGGTCTCGCTAGCCAAGGCGAACGAGGTTGCCGAAGCCATTCGAAAGTCCTTCGAGCGAGCAAAACGCAACATGGTCAAGGTCCCGATCGAGAACGGGACGATTCCGCACGACATCGTCGGTGAGTGGGGTGCGGGCCGTGTGCTCATGCGCCCAGCTGCGCCGGGTACGGGTGTGATCGCGGGTGGTCCGGTGCGCGCTGTTCTCGAGGCGGCGGGCGTGACCGACGTGCTCACCAAGAGCCTCGGGACCAACAACCCGATCAACGTTGTACGCGCAACCATGAACGGACTCGAGGAACTCGTGACCGCGGAGCAGGCAGCCGAGGAGCGAGGGATCTCTGTGGAGACACTGGGAGCACACCGTGGCTAAGAAGAGTGAGGCGAAGAAGGTCCGCATCACCCAGACGCGCAGTGGTATCGGCCGGCAGGACGGTCACCGCCGCACGATCCGGGCTCTGGGGATCAAACGCCACCAGCAGAGCGTAGTGCATGAACTCACACCGGCCATTGAAGGGATGATCAAGAAGATCTCCTTCATGGTCGAGGTCGAAGAGGTCGAGTAATGGCAGAGCTGCATGATCTGAGTCCGTCCAGTGGCTCCCATCGCATGCACAAGCGAAAGGGACGCGGACCGGGGTCAGGGAACGGTAAGAACGCCGGCCGCGGCGAGAAGGGTCAGAAGTCTCGTTCGGGTGGGAGCGTCCATCCGCGGTTCGAGGGTGGCCAGATGCCACTCATCCGCCGGATCCCGAAGCGGGGGTTCAAGAGCCTTAACCGGGTCGAATATCAAGTTGTCAATCTGCGTGACTTCGCGAAGGTCGACGGTTCGGACGTCTCTCCGGAAACGCTGAAGTCAGCTGGCCTCGTTCGATCGCTCAAGAAGCCGGTCAAGGTCCTGGCCGTGGGAGAGGTAGCTGAGAAGTTCGTGGTCAGTGCTCACAAGTTCAGCGCGGCTGCACAGGCAAAGATTGAAGCCGCGGGCGGCTCGGTTACCGTGCTCGCCTCCAGCTCCTCGGACGAGTAGGACACCGCTACGTCATGGCGAACAACCCCGTCGCAAATCTCCTTCGCGCTCCGGAGCTGAAGGAGAAGGTCCTCTTCACGCTCTTCATCCTGCTGATCTACCGGACCGGTGCTCACATCACCGTGCCGGGGCTGGATGTCAACGCGCTGCGCGCGGCGTTCGGAAACCTGCAAAACACCTTCTTCGGCATCTACGACATGTTCGTAGGTGGTGGTCTTTCACGTGCCACGATTCTCGCGCTCGGCATCATGCCGTATATCTCCGCGAGCATCATGTTCCAGCTTCTCGCTGCGGTCTTCCCGACCATTGAGAAGCTTCAGAAGGAAGGTGAGGACGGAAGAAAGAAGCTCACACAGTGGACACGGTACACTACGGTGGTTCTATCGGCCGCGCAGGCCTATGGCTACTCGGTGTTCCTACAGTCGATTCCTGGAGCGGTTTCGAGTCCCGGCTTCCTGTTCATGTTCACGACCGTCGTGGTCCTGACCGTCGGTGCGATCTTCGTGATGTGGCTCGGTGAGCAGATTACGGATCGGGGGATCGGGAATGGAATGTCTCTCCTGATCTTCTTCTCCATCATCGAGACGTTCCCGGCCGCGATCGGCCGTACATGGGAGTCGTTCCTGCTTGGCGAGATCGGGGCGTTCAGTCTGGTGGCTCTGCTCGGCACGGTGGTGTTCATCACCGCGGCAGTGGTCGCGATGACGATGGCCGCGCGGAAGATCCCGGTGCAGATCCCCCGTAAGGTCGTGGGGCGTGGCCGGATTCGCGAAGGTCAAAAGAGCTTCATCCCGCTGCGCGTGAACTCGGCTGGGGTCATGCCGATCATTTTCGCGCAGTCGTTCATCGTGATGCCGGGGACGATGGCGGCGTTCGTCGACGCCGGTCCAGTATCCAGGATGGCTGAGCTGTTCCAGCCGATGACGGTAGGCTACGACGTCACCTACGGGCTGCTCATTCTGTTCTTCACGTACTTTTACACGGCAATCATTTTCAATCCAGTCGATCTGGCAGAGAACCTGAAGAAGCAGGGCGGGTTCATTCCGGGCGTGAAGCCTGGTGCGCGGACTGCCGAATACATCGACCGCGTACTCACCCGGGTGACGCTTCCCGGCTCGGTCTACCTGGCGATCATTGCGCTTGTGCCCTTCTGGATCATGCGCGCGTTTGGCATCCAGACGTTCTTCTTCGGTGGTACGAGTCTCCTGATCGTGGTCGGCGTTGGGCTCGATACGGTACAGCAGGCTCAGCAGCTCCTTCTTCTGAGGCACTATGATGGCTTCATGAAGAAGGGTCGCGTGAAGATGCGCGGCCGCCAGCGCTTCATGTAGCCTGACGGACCAGGCAAGGTAATTCCGAATGGTTGTCGTGCTCCTCGGTCCTCCGGGGGTCGGGAAGGGCACTCAGGCGGTGCGTCTGGTGGACGACCTATCGGCCGCTCACGTATCAACGGGTGATCTGTTGCGAGCTGCGCGTCGCGAGGGCACGGAGCTGGGTAACCTGGCTCAGGGGTTCATGGATCGCGGTGAACTCGTCCCGGATGATCTGATTCTCGATCTCGTGAAGGAACACCTGATCGGGATCGGTGCGTCGAGAGATGTCATTTTCGACGGATTCCCTCGGACCACCGACCAGGCAACCGGACTCGACGTGGTGCTTGAGACGAGCGGACGCAAGGTGGATACGGTCGTCCTCTTCGAGGCACCCGACGATGTGCTGGTCCAGCGCCTGAGCGGTCGGCGTAGCTGCCCAGACTGCGGCGCGGTGCACAACGCGTACTTCAGCCCACCTGCAGTGGAAGGCGTATGCGATCGCTGCGGCGGGACGCTGCAGCATCGTGCGGACGATGAACCTGACACGGTGAAGCGCCGTCTGCAGGTCTATCTGGACCAGACCGCGCCGCTGATCGCTTTCTACGAGGATCACCCGGGCACCATGACCCGCATTGGGGCCGATCGGGATGTCGAAGCGATCTACGCCGAGTTCAATTCGGCCGTGACGGGTTCTTCCGAGGGCGTGTCGTGATCAATCTGCGCACGCAGGGCGAGATGGACACCATCGCCCACGCCGGGTCGATCATCGGGCGATGCCATGCAGAGCTGTCGAAGCTGATCGTGCCGGGTGTGTCGACCGGTGAGGTCGACACGTTTGTCGAAGAGTTCATCGTCGGGCACGACGGTGCGGTCCCTGCGTTCAAGGGCCTGTATGGATTTCCGGGTAGCGCGTGTATTTCCGTGAACGAGGAGGTGGTTCACGGCATCCCGGATACCCAAAGGGTCCTAACTGAAGGCGATGTGGTCTCAGTCGATATCGGCGTCCGCCTCGATGGTTGGTACTCCGACTCGGCCCGGACCTTCGCGGTCGGCCCGATCTCCCCGGAGGCTCGGGCACTTCTGGATGTGACATCCCGGGCCCTGGATGCGGCCATGGAGGTCTCTGTGCCCGGCAAGCACGTGGGTGATATCGGTGCTGCCGTGATCAAGACGTGCGAGGGAACCTCCTACGGAATCATCCGTGAGCTCGTGGGCCATGGCGTCGGCCGAGAGCTTCACGAAGAACCGCAGGTTCCCAACTACGGCAGCCCCGGACACGGGCCGATGCTGCGTGAAGGCATGGTCCTCGCCATAGAGCCCATGCTCTCGGCGGGCACCCCCAGGATCAAGACGCTCGACGACGGCTGGACTGTCATTACCGCTGATCGTTCGCTGTCTGCTCACTTCGAGCACACGGTGGGCATCACCTTAGATGGACCGCGTATTTTGACTCTCGCGGAAGACACTGTCGGTGCAGGACATCCCGGTGCCGACACGCCTTGAGAGGGCTACCAGGGCTAGTTATACTTTCTAGCTCTGCTACAAACGGATTTGGAGACGAGACGTGAAGGTCCGAAGCAGCGTAAAACCGATCTGTGAGCACTGCAAAGTGATCCGCCGCAAAGGGGTGGTTCGCATCATCTGTTCACGGAATCCCAAGCATAAGCAGCGGCAGGGTTAACCATGGCACGTATTGCTGGAGTCGATCTCCCGCGAAGTAAGCGGATCGAGATCGCCCTCACGTACATTTTCGGGATCGGCCCAACGCGGGCGAAAGAGATCCTCGAGGCGTGCGGTGTAGACCCTAATCGTCGTGCCCAGGATCTCGATGATGATGATGTGAATCGTCTTCGTCGCCAGATCGAGGGCAACTATAAAGTAGAAGGCGCGCTTCGTACCGAGCGCTCCATGAACATCAAGCGGCTGATGGATATCGGCTGCTATCGCGGCCTGCGTCATCGTCGCGGCTTGCCCGTCCGTGGTCAGCGCACGAGTACCAACGCGCGCACCCACAAAGGCAAAAAGCGGTCCATCGCCGGTAAGAAAGCGCCGCCGCGCAAATAACCCCGATGCCGTGACGTCGTTGGGTGGTCTTCCGCCAACGCCCCTTACGGTTTCCGATTCATACGAAGTCGATCCGCAGCACAGGACGCATACACGTGGCCAAGCCAGCACCGAAAAAACGTTCGAAGAAGGTCGTTGAAGCCGAGGGCATCGCGCATGTCAAAGCGACCTTCAACAACACCGCGATTACCATCACGGATAACGCGGGAAACACGATTTGCTGGGCGACTGCCGGCAAAGCCGGATTCAAGGGTTCCAAGAAATCGACCCCGTTCGCTGCGACTGTCGCGGGCGAGCAGGTTGGCCGTGAGGCTGCGGCCATGGGCGTCAAGCGGGTCGACGTGCGCGTGCAGGGTCCGGGTTCAGGGCGTGAGTCCGCAATCCAGGCGCTTGCCTCGGCCGGCATCTTTATCAAATCCATCCTCGACGTCACGCCGCTGCCACACAATGGCTGTCGGCCGCCGAAGAAGCGCAGGGTTTAAGTCATGGCTCGCTATACAGGACCCGTCTGCAAACTCTGCCGCCGCGAAGGCCAGAAGCTGTTTCTAAAGGGTCAAAAGTGCTACACGGAGAAGTGCCCCATCGAACGTCGCGCCTACCCGCCAGGCCAGCACGGTCCGGCCCAGGCTCGCCGTCGGAAACAGTCGGACTATGCGGTCCAGCTCCGTGAGAAGCAGAAGGTGAAGAGGATCTACGGGCTGGCCGAGCGGCAGTTCCGCAGTCTTTTCGAATACGCGAACCACATTCCTGGCGTCACGGGTGACAACCTGCTGATCGCCCTGGAGTCGCGGCTCGACAACATCATCTTCCGGATGGGCTTCGCTCAGAGCCGCAATCAGGCTCGCCAGATCGTGCGGCACCGTCACGTCGAGGTGAACGGTCGTGCTGTGGATGTTCCCAGTTTCCGGATCTCTGCGGGCGATGAGATCGCCATCCGCGCGAAGTCGAAGAACATCCTTCCGATCGACGCTTCTCTGGAGGCACGCACGCGGCCTGCTCTCCCTGAGTGGCTGGCTCTGGATGAAAAAGCGCGTGTCGGTCGCATCGTTCGTGTGCCTATGCGCTCGGACATTTCGTTCCCGGTCCAAGAGCAGCTGATCGTGGAGCTCTACTCGAAGTAATGCACTCGCCGTGGCTCCTTTGGGGAGTTCACGGCGTCAACGGAGCATTCAGGAGGACATTGTGGATTTAGATCTGAACGGACTCGTACTTCCCGAGCGCGTCGAGCGTCTTGACGTCATGGACAGTGCGCGGTCGGCTCAGTTCGTGATCGAGCCGCTCGAGCGGGGCTTCGGCCATACTCTCGGCAACTCGGTACGGAGGGTTCTGCTTTCGTCGCTGCGCGGTTCGGCCGTTTGGGCCTTCCGCATCGATGGGGTGGTTCACGAGCACCAGACGATCCAGGGCGTTGTCGAAGACGTCCACCAAGTGATCCAGAACCTCAAGTCGCTTGTCGTGACCCTCGATGAAGATGTCGACCAAGCGATTCTGGAGCTGCACGTGGACAAGGCCGGTGCGGTCACCGCGTCAATGATTCAGGCGGCTGCGGGCTCGGAGGTCATGGACGACGACCATCACCTGTTCACGCTGCAGGAAAATCGCTCTGTGAACATGGAGCTATACGTCGACAAGGGCCGTGGCTTCGTTCTGGCCGAGGCGCACCCGATCCCCCAGGGCTCGCCGGTGGACCTGGTTCGAATTGATGCGATCTACAACCCCGTTCGTCGGGCAAATTTCTCCGTCGAGGAGACGCGCGTCGGTCAGCGTACGGACTTCGATCGCCTCACGCTTCACATCGAAACCGACGGGTCAATCGACCCGGAGGGGGCGGTGGCGTACGGCGCCGAGCTGGTCCGCAAGCACTTGGAGTACATGTTGTACTTTGGTGAGGGCGGAATTCCCGAGGTGGTCCCGCAGGGCGCGTCCCCGGTTCCGGAGCGTCTGCAGGATCTTTTCGAGCGCCCGATCGAGGACCTCGCAGAGCTGTCGGTGCGTTCACGTAACTCTCTTCAGAAAGAGAGCATTCGGTCGCTCGCCGACCTCGTGCAGCGGAGCGAGGACTCGATGCTCCAGATCGAGAACTTCGGAAAGAAGTCCCTCAAGGAGATATCGGATTTCCTGGAGGAGCACGGGCTCCGCTTCGGTATGTTGCTCGAGCAGGGAGAGGACGGGCGCCTCTTCTTTGTTGAGGATGAGGCGGAAGCCGCGGCCGGCGGCGAGGAGTAACCGTGCGGCATCGCAAGAAAGGGAGACAGCTCTCCCGTACTCGGAGCCATCGAAAAGCTACGTTGCGCAATCTCGCGACCTCGTTGTTTCTCCATGAGCGCATAGAAACGACCACGGCCAAGGCGAAGGAACTCCGCCCGTATGCGGAGCGCCTGATCACTCTGGCTCGTCGCGGTGACGTTCACGCACGCAGATTAGCGGCCATGAAAATCCAGGACCGTGAGGTGCTGGGAAAGCTGTTCGATGACATCGCACCGCGGTACATGGAACGTCCGGGTGGCTACACTCGGGTGCTCAAGGTCGGGAGCCGGAAAGGTGACGCGGCAGAGATGTCGCTCATCGAGTTGGTCCGTTAAGTTGGCCGCTTTTACAAGCGCAGACTCTTCGAAAGGAAAGACGAAGGACATGTCCGACAACGCTTCACGACGCGGCGCAGTAGACATGGGGATGCCGCTGATGATCCTCGCATTCGCGGTCATCGGCGGATTCATGTTCTGGCTGAATGGTCAGGCTGACGCCGAAAGGGCAGCACAGGTAGCAGCCGCAATAGCTGCAGCCGAGGCCGAAGAGGAATCACGGGCAGCCACGGTCGAGACCGTTGGCATCGGTGATATCGAGGTGGACCCGGGGCCTTTCGTTGGTACAAAGCTCCGCAGCCAGGGTGCGGTCGCCAGTATGCTGGGTTCTCAGGGCTTCTGGCTCGCAACCCCCAGCGGCAACCCGTTCCTCGTGTCATGGTCCGAGGAGTTGCTAGCCGAGGGTGCGATGGTTGCCATGGGTGACACGGTCGCGGTGGAGGGTGTCATCACGACAATGGAGCCTCTGGTTCTGGTGCAGTGGTCAACCAACCAGACAATCTCCGATACCGACCGTATGGTGGCCGAGTTCGCGACACACTTCCTCGCTGCCGATCGCGTAGACATCATGCAGGGTGAGGGTGGTGAGGAAGAATCAGGTTCCGAGGGTGGGGCTGCCGAAGGTAGTTAGGCCCGTAATTCAGACGATCCGAACGAAGCAGGTATAGAGAGATGGCTCGAGTGTGCTACACGTGTGGCAAGGGCCCCGCGACGGGGAACAACGTCAGCCACGCGCACAACAAGACGCGGCGCCGCTGGTTGCCGAACCTTCAGACGGTGAAGATCGTCGACGACAAGGGCGATCGCCGGCGTGTGCGTGTGTGCACCCGGTGTATCTCCGCAGGCAAGATCACGAAGGCTCCTCCGGTAACGGTCGAGGCCTGACAGGGTGGGCATACGAACGCGGCTCCACCTGATGGCGCCGACGTGACAGCACATCGAGGCCCTCCCGGATCGCCGGGAGGGCCTCTAGTTTTGGATCACCTGCCCTCGATCCTTGCGCAGAACTCCCCAGTCCACTCCGTGCCTTACCCATGAGCCGACTGCAGATTCTGCACGCGATGGGGTCCCTCGTCGCGAACGACGTTGGCGAAGGGATGGTTCCGATTCACGGCAGGCTCTCGCGCTCCACCTTCGAGCCGCGCACAGTGACGCTCGGAGGGTGCGAGGAGTTCAACCAGCACATCCAGGGGATCGAAGTCCTCACGTCGATGCTGGGGCTTCTGGGGCCGCCGGGGACGGTGCAGGCCCTCGGCAAGGTCGGCGACCTCATCCGGGAGAGTGGCGTGGATGTCCTGCACGGATGCGCGTCATGGGGTGGAGCGCTGGCTGAGCTTGCTGCGCCCAGGGAGGTCGGGTTGACTTGCGGTGGATATGGTTCGCTTGGCTGCTGACCACCGCTCTCGTGGGGACTCTCTCGCGCATGGCGCGAAGGTGTCCGAGGAGATTGACGTAGCCAACGTGGTGGAGAAGCTGGGGGCGTTGTACGAGTCGGTGCTGGTGAGGGGGACGGGGTGACGTCCATTTCCGCGTCGAGTGCCTTCAGGGCCACTGGCCCTCTGAACGCTGGCGGACGGCCGAGTCCGCGCGTCTGAGCTCAATCCCGGGATCCGCGTGAAGCTCCTAATTACCGGTGGGCGGGGTCTGCTGGGGTCGGAATTCCTCCGAGCCGCCCGCGAGCGTAGTTGGGCTGTTGTGGCACCCTCCAGAGCTGAGATGGACATCACCGATGTGTCGGCCTGCGTGCGGGTTGTGGGTACGGAGTCGCCCGATTGGGTAGTTCACTGCGCCGCGTTCACCGCGGTCGACGCGGCGGAGGAGGAGTCTGGCCAGGCGATGCGTGTGAACCGCGATGGCTCGGCCAATGTCGCTCGCGCTGCTGCGAAGGCCGGTGCCGGTATGGTGCACATCTCGACGGACTATGTCTTCGATGGGGCCAAGGGTTCTCCGTATGTGCCTCAGGACTCGATGTCGCCTCTCGGGGCCTATGCACGATCGAAAGTGGCAGCCGAGGAGGCAGTGGGGGCGGCAGGCGTGGACGGAGATCTGGCGCCGCAAACCACCGGCGCGGCGCAGCTCATTGTCCGCACCGGATGGTTGTACGGTGCAGGGCGGCGGGACTTCGTTGATCTGGTCCTGGGTCGGAAGGTGACGGACGAGCCCCTGCGCATCGTGGACGACCAATGGGGACGGCCCACGTGGACGCGTAACGTCGCTGAGTCAGTGCTGGATCTGATCGTGCGCGGTGCCCGTGGCATCGTACATGTGAACGACGGAGGGGAGGCGACCTGGTATCTCTTTGCTCAGGCGATTCTTGAAGAATCCGGCTCTTCAGGGAAAGTAGATCGGATCTCGTCCCGCGATTTCGACGCTGCAGCGGAGCGCCCGCTGTACTCGGTCCTCGACTTCGCCGCCACAGAGTTTGAGCTTGGAAGGAGCATGGTACCGTGGCGCGAGGCGCTGCGGACGTATCTGAACGAACGAGGTCGGAGTGAGTCGTCAGAATGATCTGGATCGAATTCTCCATGGACTGCGGGCGGCGGCCGAAGCTGTGCGACCCTACACATCCGGGGAGGTCGAATTTCGCACGAAGGAGGAGCGGAATGATCCTGTGACTGCCGCCGACCTGGCTGCCGACCAGGTACTCCGAGAGATCCTTCCTGAATCAGGTGAGGGATGGCTGTCGGAGGAGTCCGTAGACGATCACGTGCGGCTCACGTGCACGCGCGTATGGGTCGTAGACCCGATCGACGGGACACGCGAGTTCATTCAGGGAATCCCGGAGTGGTGTATATCGATTGGTCTGCTCGAGGGTGGAGTCCCCGTCGCCGGCGGGATCTTCAATCCGGCCACGGACGAGCTCATCCTCGGCTCTCTCGAGCATGGAGTTACGCTGAACGGGACCGCGACGTCCGTCACGGAACCGATCATCGGGGACGGTCACCCGGTTTCGGTTCTCGCGAGTCGTTCGGAGGTCCGCCGAGGCGAGTGGGACCGATTTCAGGAGGATCGGTTCGAAGTGAAGCCCTGCGGCTCAGTGGCCTACAAGCTTGGTCTGGTTGCTGCTGGCCTTGCCGATGCTACGTGGACTCTGGTGGGGAAGAGCGAATGGGATGTCGTCGGTGGTACGGCGCTTGTGCGTGCGGCCGGCGGCCATGTGTGCCTGCGTGACGGATCGGCACCTGCGTTCAATCAGGAGCGCCCGATCTATCCCAACTTCGTCGCGGCTGGGCAGGCCGTGGCGCATGCCGCGGTAGGAGGTTGGCTAGGATGACGGGTTCGGTGGGGCCATGAAGGGAATCGTGCTGGCGGGGGGGCTAGGAACGCGACTTCTCCCGATGACGCGGGTGACGAACAAGCATCTCTTGCCGGTCTATGATCGGCCCATGATTTACTACCCGCTTCAGCAGCTTGCGGCTGCAGGCATCGAGGACATTCTCGTTGTGACAGGAGGTGATCACGCAGGTGATTTTCTCAAGTTGTTGCGGAACGGCGAAGATTTCGGACTTGGGCATCTTCGCTACGCGTACCAGGACGGAGAGGGCGGCATCGCGGAGGCGCTGGGTCTGGCTGAGCAGTTTGCGAATGGCGAACCGATCGTCGTCATTCTTGGGGACAACATCTTTCAGGACTCCCTCTCCGAAGCGATTGGCGCGTTTCGGTATGATCCGCAGGGCGCCATGCTGCTCCTGAAGTCCGTCGAGGATCCCGAGCGTTTCGGGGTCGCGACCGTCGATCAGGATCGGATCGTTGGCATCGTTGAGAAGCCTCCTCAGCCGGACGGGAATCTGGCCGTGACCGGGTGCTATATTTATGACGCACGCGTATTCGATGTGATTCGTCGTCTGTCGCCGTCCGATCGCAATGAGCTGGAGATCACCGATGTCAACAACCAGTACATCGCGTGGGGAGCCGTTCGGTATGCCGAGCTCACCGGGTGGTGGACGGACGCTGGGACTGTCACTTCTCTTCACCGGGCTGCCGGGCTTGTTGCCGCGGACCCGGATAACATTGTGCTGAACGGGTCGGGTCGTCCCTCGTCTTCCACGCAGAGCTGAGGCGATGCGCATTCTTGTAACCGGAGGGGCCGGCTTCATTGGCTCATCCCTGGTTCGTCGCCTGCTTACCGTGCATCCTCACGCTCAGGTCGTGACACTCGACGCGCTCACCTACGCGGGGCATCTGGAGAACCTCGAGGGTGTGCTCGACGACCCTCGGCACGACTTTGTGCACGGAGACATCTGTGATGCTGCTATGGTGCGTGAGGCGATGTCGGGTGTAGACCTCGTCTTCAATCTCGCGGCAGAGTCTCATGTTGATCGGTCGATCGAGTCTGATCAGCCGTTCGTTCGGACCAACGTGCTCGGGACGGCTACGCTACTGGCAGCGGCAGTCAACGTCGGTGTGGGTCGGTTTGTGCAGGTCTCGACGGACGAAGTCTATGGGGAGCTGCCCTGGTGGGATCCGGACCGCGAGGCGGACACAGCGGACATTGTAGGACAGAAGCGTGACGCGCTGGAGGGGAGTGAACCCCACGCAGCCGCGAGCTTGCGGTTCACCGAGGAGATGCCGCTCGCGCCCCGCTCGCCCTATGCGGCTACGAAAGCAGCGGCCGACCATCTCGTCCATTCCTACCATGTGACCCACGGACTCGACACTGTCATCACACGCAGCTCGAACAACTATGGCCCCCGACAGTATCCGGAAAAACTGATTCCGGTGATGATCAGGAAAGCACTCGCTGGTGACTCGCTTCCCATCTACGGCGATGGATTGAATGTCCGCGACTGGATCCATGTCGAGGACCACTGCCGTGGGCTGGTGGCCGCGGCCCAGCGGGGCGAGCCTGGCGAGGCGTACAACTTTGGTGGGGGCTCCGAGCGTACGAACCTGCGTGTCGTCCGTGAGATACTGCACGCCCTCGAGGCCCCGGAGTCGCTGATCAGTTTCGTGCAGGACCGTGCGGGTCATGACCGCCGGTATGCCATCGATTTCTCGCACGCGCAGGCGAAGCTGGGATGGTCTCCTGTGGTAGTGTTCGAACGTGGGCTCGCGGAGACGATTGGGTGGTACCGCTCCAATCAGGAATGGATCGAGGCCGTCACTAGACCATGACCGGGAGTTCGGGGCTTACATGCCCACGAAGGGGCTGGATTTCATTATTCTTTGGCGCCTTCAACTCTCTGGAGAGCAAGAGGATATGACGGATATGACGGACCATTCACCAGTTACGACGCTTGGTGTGATCGGAATCGGGTACGTCGGGCTCCCACTCGCCGTCGAAGCTGGCCAGGCGGGGATCAACGTCATTGGCTTCGATGTGGACCCGTCAGTCGCGGATCTCGTCAATGGCGGTGACTCACACATTCAGGATGTGCCTGCCGAGCATGTGGCCGCTCTGCGTGCGGCTGGTCTCCTTGAGGCTACCGTGGACATGAGTCGCCTGTCGGAATGCGACGTCATTTCCATCTGCGTGCCGACGCCGTTGTCAAAGACGCGTGATCCGGATGTGTCGTATATCCTTGCTGCTTCCGAGTCGGTGGCTGCTGGTCTGCGGAAGGGACAGCTCGTCGTGCTGGAGTCGACCACGTATCCAGGGACGACGCGGGAGGTCATGCTCCCAGCGCTGGAGGCCGGGGGAATGAAGGTCGGTGAGGACTTTCATTTATGCTTCTCACCGGAGCGTGTGGACCCGGGCAACGCGACGTGGCATACCAAGAACACGCCCAAGGTGATCGGTGGGATTACGGCCGAATGTACCGCAGCGGGCGTTGCGTTCTATGAGCAGTTTCTCGACACGCTCGTCCCGGTGTCTTCTACGGAAGCTGCTGAGATGACGAAGATCCTCGAGAATACCTTCCGCGCGGTGAACATCGGGCTCGTCAACGAGACGGCTCTGATTGCAGACCGTCTGGGCGTCGATGTCTGGGAAGTCATCGATGCGGCTGCGACAAAGCCGTTCGGCTATATGAAGTTCACGCCGGGCCCCGGGCTCGGTGGACACTGCATCCCGGTCGATCCGCATTACCTGTCGTGGAAGATGCGGACGCTCAACTACAAGACTCGGTTCATCGAGTTGGCGTCCGAGATCAACTCGGAGATGCCGTATTTTGTGGTCGACAAGGTTCGGGAAGCCCTGAATCGTCGCAGGAAGTCGGTGAACGGGGCTCAGATCCTGCTTCTGGGCGTTGCGTACAAGCGAGACATCGACGACGTCCGGGAGTCTCCGGCCTTGGACGTGTTGAAATTACTCCGTGAAGACGGTGCAGACGTCTCGTACCACGATCCGTTCGTGCCGGCATTACACGACGAGGGGGTCGCTCTGAAATCGATCGACCTGACCGATTCGTCGCTGTCTAGTGCGGACTCGGTCGTGATTCTGACTGATCACTCGGAGTTCGATTACGAGTGGATCCTTCGGGAAGCGAATGTGCTCGTGGATGCACGCCATGTATCGCCCCGGCCGAAAGGCACGGGGCCGGGGTGGATTGTTAAGGGATAATGTCGATCCGAATCCTCTCCGTCTTCGGGACGCGGCCGGAGGCCATCAAGATGGCCCCTGTCGTGCGGGCACTCAGGGAAGATCCTTCGTTCGAGAGCCGCGTGTGCGTGACTGCCCAGCACCGCGGCATGCTCGACCAGGTTCTCGACTTCTTTGATATCGAGCCAGACTTCGACTTGGACTTGATGAAGGCCGGCCAGAGCCTCGCCGACGTGACCGCCCGTGCTGTCACGGGAGTTCTGCCCATCGTGGAAGAGGTCGCGCCGCACCTCGTGCTGGTGCACGGCGATACGAATACCACGATGTCAGCGTCTCTCGCCAGCTATTACGCCAAGGTGCCCGTCGGGCACGTGGAGGCCGGGCTTCGTACCGGGAATCTGTACTCTCCCTGGCCCGAAGAGATGAACCGGAAGGTGACTGGAGCGATCGCTCATCTTCACTTCTCTCCGACGGAGGAGTCACGGTCGAATCTCCTGCGTGAAGGCGTCGACGAAGAGCGCATCGTGGTTACCGGGAACACCGTGATTGACGCGCTCTTGTTCACACGGGACCGTGTTCAGACTGATCGTGAGAGGCTGGCGGCCCTCGATACGCGATTCAAGTTTCTGGCGGGAGGTCGACGGACGGTGCTCGTCACCGGGCATCGCCGAGAGAACTTTGGTTCCGGATTCGAAGCCGTTTGTGACGCTTTGGCCCGCATAGCGGACCGAGGAGATGTCGAGGTTCTCTATCCGGTCCATTTGAACCCCAACGTAAAGGGCCCTGTCGGGCGACTTCTCGGAGACCATGACCGAGTTCACTTGATCGAGCCGGTGGACTATCCAACGTTCGTGTACCTGATGGATCGCAGTGAGGTGATCCTGACGGACTCAGGTGGGGTTCAGGAAGAGGCGCCCTCCCTCGGGAAACCCGTGCTTGTCATGCGGGACACGACAGAACGGCCGGAGGCGATCCGGGCGGGTACGGTTCGGCTGGTGGGAACGGACGCCGATCTGATCGTGAGTGAGGCGAACCAACTGCTCGACAATGAAGGCACCTACCAGGACATGAGCAGGGCCCATAATCCATATGGCGACGGCATGGCCTCGCCGAGAATTCTGGAAAGGATCATTCGTGAGTACGCGTGAGAACGTCTGCGTAATCGGCCTCGGTTACATCGGGTTACCCACGTCGGTTGTACTGGCGCAGGCGGGTAAGCAGGTCATCGGTGTGGATGTGAATCCGCACGCGGTCGCTTCGATCAATTCAGGGAAAGCGCATATCGTCGAGCCCGACCTCGATGGCCTCCTGCACAGTGTCGTCGCACGAGGGGCTCTACGGGCCCAGACCGAGCCACAGCCTGCCGACGTGTTCGTGATTGCGGTGCCGACACCCTTCACAAGGGTGAGCATGAGCCTGACTTGAGCTTCGTGGAGTCTGCGTCGCGCGCAATCGCGCCGCATGTTCGTGCGGGAAATCTGGTCGTGCTAGAGTCCACAGTACCTCCCGGTGCCACAGAAGCGGTCGTTGGTTGGATTGTGGAGGAGCGTCCGGATCTCGTGGACGAACGCGGTGCTCTGACCTTCCGAGCAGCGCACTGCCCGGAGAGGGTGTTGCCAGGCCGAATACTCGTTGAGCTGGTAGAGAACGACCGTGTCGTCGGTGGGATCGATGAGGAGTCCACCAAAGTGGCTCAGGCGTTCTATCAGTCGTTCGTGCGCGGGGTCTGTGTCGGGACCACGGCACGAACAGCTGAGCTCGCGAAGCTCAGTGAGAACGCGTTCCGCGACGCGAACATCGCCTTTGCGAACGAACTCTCGATGATTGCGGAACGCCTTGGTGTCGATATTTGGGAGTTGATCGCACTCGCGAACCGCCACCCCCGAGTGAACATCCTGACACCGGGCGCGGGAGTCGGCGGGCACTGCATCGCGGTCGACCCCTGGTTCATCATAGACGCGGCACCTGAGGAGTCGACCCTGGTGCGCCAGGCACGCATGACCAATCTCCGCAAAACCGAATGGGTGATCGACAAGATCGTTCGCGCTGCGGAGCAGATGGACTCGCCGGTCATTGCGTTCTTCGGACTGGCGTACAAGCCGGACGTAGACGATCTGCGGGAGAGCCCGGCGGTTGTCGTGGTCCTGGAGGTCGCGAAGCGCCTACGGCGCAGAGTGCTCGTCGTTGAGCCGCATGTCGACCAGCTGCCCACGGAACTCACCGATCACGCGGATCTGGTGGCAGCTGGTGCGGCTGTGGAGCGGGCAGAAATGTTGATTCCCCTGGTCGCCCATCGCGTTTTTGAGCACCTCAGGGATGACACTGAAGGCAAAACGGTCGTGGACCCGGCAGGGGTGTGGAGTTGATTCGACCTCAGTTCCGGTCGATCACGATGAACAACGTCGCAATCGAACCCAGGATCGCCACCAGATTGCTTGTGAGCTGAACCTTGTCGATCCGGTCACTGGGGTCCTTGGCCGGTACCGAGATTGTGCTGCCCGGATCAGGCGTCGGGTAGCTCGACCAGAACAGGAAGGTCGAGCGGGTCTTGGCGAGACCATTCGCTAAGCGAACCGAACTGCGCCCCTCATCCGCATCGGTCCGAAAGCCTCCGGCTGCCGCGATGTAGTAATCGAAATTCTGATCGTCGCGCCAGAGCACTGTCACGGGGGAATTCACGGCACCCTCGACGACCACCGTGGGGGAATACTCCGGGATGTGAAGAGAGTCGCCCGGCTGAAGGATCAAGTCTTCTATTCCTTCCGGGCTCTCGGACGCCTCCGGAAGATTGAGGTCGACGCGCCCCAGTTCAGCACGAAAGAGTTGGGCCCCACGTGGGTACGCAGTCGGCAGGACGGGCCCCGCCCGAGCAAGCAGATTCGTGAGCCGCTCGCTGTCGGTCAGCAAGGTGTAGCTCCCGGGTACTGAAACTTGACCTGTGATGATGACGGATTGCGGTAGCTCGAAGTCGGGCTGGCGGCGTATCTGGATTCTGTCGAAGGGCTGGAGAACAAACTCCGGGCTCGTGCCCGGGGGGTCAAAAGCGACGCCTGGAGCACCAGCGTATCTGCTGGTCGATGCCCTTCGCTCGAGATAGCTGGAATCCATCGGCACGAATAGACTCTCGACGAGTTCGCCAGAGGTTCGATCCGAGGGTAGCCGACTGACTTCCGCCTGACGCAGGTCAGCACCCACCAGGGGTCCCCGCGCCAGCCCGATCAGCTCGCGCAGTGTCATGCCGTCTCGCCAGGGGAACGTGTCGGGCTCGGCAACCATGCCTGCAATAGACACGTGCAGTCCGTCCGCCACAGACGGGACACGGCCGACAACGATCGAGTCACCGTCCTGAAGTCCGACCGACGGGATGAGCACCCCTCCCACGAAATCAGGTGCGTCCTCGGCTTCCGAAGGGGCAAGCGATACATCGATCGCGATGCGGTCATTGTTCACGCCCCCCTGGTCGAAGGGCCGTACCACCCGATAGATGCTGACGCGACGGCGATCTGCTTCCGCAGCGAATCCACCCGCAGCGGCCAACACGTGCGAGACATCATCACCGTCGGCGAGGTCGTACAGCTTCGGGCGAATGACCTCTCCGACCACCTGGACCCGGCGACTTCTCAGTGGAAGGAATACGATGTCACCCTGCTCGAGCGTGATGTCACCCGACGCATCCCCCTCGAGCAGATACGGATGGAGGTCGAGCGACCACTCCTGACCATCGCGGCGTCGAACCCGGATATCGCGCAGACTCGCCAGCTGGGTGGGGCCGTCGGCCGCATAGAGCGCGTTGGTCAGTGTCGCCACGGAAGAGAGCTGGTATGCTCCGGGCTGCCTTGCTTCTCCGGCAACGTAGACCTGAATGGTCCGTAGCTCGGTAACCGACAGGCTCACCGACGTCGTGCCGCGACGGATCCCCGAGTAGAAGCCCGAAAGCCGGTCGCGGAAGAGCGCGCGA
>Ga0209631_10000976_pt1 | contig 38018 bp, 24 predicted proteins | sample COG_08_FD_184752 | JGI IMG/M metagenome (GOLD analysis project Ga0209631, IMG submission 184752) | Pelagic Microbial community sample from North Sea - COGITO 998_met_08 (SPAdes) (version 2) | ecosystem: Environmental > Aquatic > Marine > Neritic zone/Coastal water | place: Helgoland, sampling... | reverse complement strand
GAAGTCGCCAGCCTTGACCCCTCGAAGGTCACTGACGCTGAGGCAGTCCACGAGGGGTCCACGCGGCTCGCTCACGACGCCCACCGCGGACAAACCCCACGCGTTCATCAGCGAAAAGGCCTCGAGAGCGCTCGCGGTGGGAAGCACGCACGTGACCTCGTCGCCCGGTACGACCCCGGCGCCAGCGCCGGGATCTGAACCGTCGTCCCAGTCACCGCCCAGGCCGATGTCGTGCAGGGACTTGTTAGTCACGTCGCCGAGGTCATCTAGGTGTTTGTTGAGAAGTCGGATGACGTCGGACTGCGATAAGACCGCGTCGATGCACATCGTATCGTCTCGAACAGCCGGGTCGTAATCGAGTCGGTATATCGCGACCCTGTGGCAGGCGATGGCGCGCCGGGGCACGGTCGTCACGGTCGCCCCGCTCGCCTTCGTCGCGTCCCACCCCGGCTGAGTGGACCCCGGCGTGAGGATGAACCGTAGGAACCCGCCGCGGATCAGCTCGAGGAGGGGCTGTACACAAAACACGACGTCAGTCCAATTGCGCGTACGGGAATTAAAATAAACGCACCAAGTCCCGTTTGCCGGCGTAGACCATGCGGCCGTCTTCGTTGCCGCACAGCTGTGCGCGCGCGTCCCGCACGGTCGTCGCGAAGAACGCCTTGCCCGCGGCGGTGAGGTCGTCGCCGGTCACGGACTCGATCCACGTTCTTCGACCCTCGTCTTTGAGTATGCGCTCCACGACGACGGGCTCGAGCGCCGCCCTCGGAAGTGGTGACGCTCCTTGGGTCGTCGTCGTCGTCGCGCCTCGGGGCGTATCGGGGCCCATCGAGGCCGCGACGGGTGGCGGCTTGACCTTCTCGAGGTGGAACATGAACCCGGCGAGGAAGTCGGCGACGTCCATGAAGCCCAGGAACTGCGATACGGGGTAAGGAGATGGGCGACACCTCTGTGGTCAGTCGTGTGGGAAGTATTCGAGAAAGGAGTCGGGGCGTCGGGGCGCACCAGGAGTCGATCTTGGTCGATGACCGGCGCGGAGAGGATGCCGGGCTCGGGGTTGGCGAGGAGATCGAGCGCCTCGCCGCACGTCGCGTCCACGCTCAGCGTTTCGACCTTCCCCCTCTTTCGAAACTGTCCGATCAAGTCGCCCACCGTGACGCGCGTCAGCAACGCGCGTGTTCCTGCGAAGAGGTCGAAAACCGCGCGACGGAACTTCGCATCGGCGCCGTCGTGACTCGTCGCGGCGGTCTGAAGCTTGCCGTTCTTCTCGTCGACGTACTGACGGTGCGTCTCGGGCGTGGGAATGACCTCCATGGTGCGTATCGGGAGTGCGGTGGAGAGCAACGACGGGAGCCTCTTCACGTCCACGGAAACTCTCGGATACCTTCGTACATCGGAAGACTCGAGGACGCGTTTGAAAAGTTTGTCTTCTCACACTTCACGGGGCGCGAGGGAGGGATGACGACGGTGTGGCGGCCACGCGTGAGGATTCCAGTTCCGGATATCGACGGCGCCGATGCTGACGAGAATCGGAGAGACGAGTTGACCAAGAAGGGCACGAAGCGGAAGAGAGCCCCTCGCACAAAGGGGCCCTGCGAGCACGGGGTGAAGTACCGCTCGAACTGTAAGGTGTGCAGTGCTTGTCCGCACGGTCGTCGGCGCTCTCAGTGCAAGGAGTGCGGTGGGTCTGGAATCTGCGAGCACGGTCGTGAGCGCACTCGGTGCAAGGAGTGCGGTGGGGGGTCGATATGCGAGCATGGTCGTCGGCGCTCTAGGTGCAAAGAGTGCGGTGGGTCACAGATATGCGAGCACGGTCGTGAGCGCTCTCAGTGCAAAGAGTGCGGTGGGGCATCAATATGCGAGCACGGTCGTCTTCGCTCCAGGTGCAAGGAGTGCGGTGGGGCATCAATATGCGAGCACGGTCGTCGGCGCTCTCAGTGCAAGGAGTGCGGTGGGTCACAAATATGCGAGCACGGTCGTCGGCGCTCTGATTGCAAGGAGTGCAAGAAGTAGCGAACGTATCATCAATCAAACGAACATCTTCTAGACCCGATGCTACATGATCATTTACCACCGCTCTCCTTCTTCTGCCTCTCCGCCTCGCGCTTAGCCTTCCCCGACCGACGCTATCACGCACTTGTGTAATATTCAAGCCGTCCGTTCCCATCTAAGAGGTCAACACATCCATTGCCCTCCCTCTCCGACTCGACACGGCAGGGCTCAGAACCCGCCAACCTGCGCGCACAGCCCCGACGCCAGCTTAGTCTCCTCCTTCACCCTGTCCAGCTCAGCCTGCAGGATCCCGTTGAGCTTCCTCGCCAACTCGAGCTCCTCCTGGATAGTCGCCGACGTCTGCTCCTGCTTCACGAGCTCCTGGGTCTTCTGCCGCACCTCGATCTCCTTCAGATCCAGCTCCAGACGCATCTGGTTGAGCTCCTCGAGCCGCGCGGACTTGCTCTGCTTCTTACCCTCGCCACCCCCGGACCCGCTCTTAGTCCCGTCCTTGTTACCGTCCTTCTTACCGTCCTTGGCGTCCTTCGCCGCAGCGTCCTTCTCCATCTTCTTGAGCTCGGACGGTAACGGCGCCGAAGACGCCAGCGGGTACGTGCCCGACGGTACGGACGGCGGCGATGCGGGCGCCGGGGAGGTGGGCGCCGCCTCCACGGGCGCCGCGGTCGTCGGTGTATCGGGCGATGAGGATGAGGAGGACGCGGGCGCGGCGGGCGCGGTTTCCTGGGGAACCGCGACTGGCGCATCCTCGGCGAGCGCGAGCGGCGGGGTGAGGGTGAGGGCAGCGGCGGCGATCACGGCCGCGAGGCCTCCTTTGATCGCGTGTGTCATCCCTGCGCGCCGCTCGTTCGTCTCCGACGCGCGCGCGGGAACGGCGCGCGGGAACCTCGCCGCGTCGTCGCTGCAGGCCACGTACGCATGTTTCTCGTCACCGGCCCCGACGAGGGATCCGCGCGGCGATGCCGACGCGATGGCCCTCCCGCCGGACCTCGATCCACCCACCCTTCTCGTGTCGCTCACCCGATTGGTCGAGCGCGTCATCGCGCTCGACGCGGCCGCGCCGTGGCACCCCATGTCGCGCCCTGACCCGATCTCCGCGTTCCTAACAACCCTGAACCCTCGTTTCACGGTGTCTCACGGAAGCGCGTCTTCGCTCGTCGCTCCCCGCCTCCGGCTCGATGCGCCCGTCCGGGTAACGCGTCGGGTGCGTGTGGCGATACCTCTGAACGCTGCACGCGCGCGGATGTGACGCGTTCGGTGCTGATCCAGTACCTCACGGCGCGGTCTCCAATGGCACCCGCGCGACCGGATAGGCCTCGCGAATATTTCACCGTCCAGCTGGCGGAAGATTCAGTTCGAACGTCCACTCCTGGGAAAACTGGCAACAGAACGCGACGGGCCGGGTCACAACTTAGCGCGCTCGAAAACCCACGAGCGTCACCGGCGACACACCCGGGATCCACACGGATATTCACGCACGCGGCTGAGGCGACATGCACAGAGACGTGAGTCGTGGACCGCCCCGAAGACGCGCCCCTTCGCGCGCTCGATCGATCGAAGAGCGAGGAAAAACCCTCGACCTTTTTTGCACGAGCTGACCCCTCCATCCTTCCCCCGCCCTTTCCCCCGTTCAGATTCCCCTGTTCTCCGATTCCCGGGGCAGGCGCGGCGGCGGCGGCTTGAGCGGTGCGACCTACGCCCTCATAGGCGTCTGCGTCCTCCTCTTCGTCGGCTACATCAACCTCCACTTCGGCAAATCCGCCGCGGTCAGGGAGCTGGAGCGCCATCGCCAGGACCTCGGCGACCACAGGACCAAGGTCCAGCACCTCGAGGCGCAGCACACGCTGAAGGACCGCAGCCGCGAGGAGATGCAGGCGTCCATCGACTCGCTGAGCAAGAGGCTGGAGACCGCCGAGACCGCCCTGCAGCGTGAGGCGGTCAAGGCGAAGGAGTTCGAGGAGAAGACGGCCGTCATGGAGGGCACCGTCGAGATGCACAAACAGGAAGTCGCGAAGTGCGGCGAGGAGAAGAAGGTGGTCGAGGACGAAGCCAGGCACGCGAAGATCGAGGCGGAGTACGCGAACGATGCCCTCCAGAGGTGCAAGACCGACCTCGCCACCACCGTCGACGGCGTCTCCAACGCGGCGCTCAACGCGGGCCGAGATCCGAGGACGGCGAGCCCGGCGTACAAAAAGTCCCACGCCATCGAGGTCGAGGACGAACCCGAGCCGGAGGTGGAGGATGTTCCGGTGCCGAAGGAAAAGCGTCGCGGCGGGAATAAGAACGGCGACGCGGGTGTCGTGTTCGCGGACGATGAGACGGCGAGGGCGTTCGGGTTCAGGAGCGGCAGAGATTGACTCGATCGTTCGTTTAGCTTTGATTTTGAATACGTCGTTCGCTACGGACGTTTACACTGACGAAATCTCACTTGGGCTTGAGCGTGACCATGAGCCCGAAGTGATCGGAGGGCAGCACGGGCTTGGTCTCCGATCGGCCCCTGTACTCGTTCACGTAGGTCACGACGCTGCCGTCCTTCCGCGTCACCGGCTCCGTGCCGACCATCCGAATGGACTCGACAGAGAAATCCGTGAGATTGTAGAGCACCCTGTCCAGCCTCTTCTGCAACCACCCGCCCATCATCGGGTTCCGACGTAGGTCGTACGTGTACCCCTTGCTCCCGTCGCCGTGGGTGAGCCACGCGTCTTCCCACCCCTCGGGCAAAGGCACGTCCCCGTCCGTGGTCTCGTCCCAGTTGGTGTCTCCCATGAATATCCCGTTCCTGGTCTTAACCCCCGGGTACTCGCCAGCCCTTCGCTCCGTCACCGCGTCGATGACCCGCAGCGCGTCCTTCATCTGCCGCACGCGTTCGTCGCTCGACGTGTGCTCCTTGCTGATGAAACTCTCGAGGTGCGAGGTGAAAACCGTGAGCTCCTTGCCGTCGCCGCAGTTCATCCCGCAAAAACCAACCGCGTATCGGCCCATCTCCGAAGTCATGAAATCCCGCCTGCTCACCCGGGTGGAGTTATCCGGCTTGTTCATCGATCGCTTGAACAAGATGAGGGTGTAGTACTGCTGCTGCGGGGGCGGGCTGCCCTTGTAGTCCTCGAACCACGGCTGCGCGTGGAGCAGCATGAGGATGTTGTGGGTCACCTCCTGGAGGCAAATCACGTGAGGGTCCTCGCGCATGATGATGTCCGTCAGCCCGTCCATCCTGTCCACCAGCGCCACGTGCTCCGCGAACCACACGTTGTAGGTCAGCAGCCTGACCTCCGCGAGGGGCGTCTTGATGGGCTCGTTGCCCGCCAGTAACGCGTCCAGGATCCCGAGCCCGCCGACGCCGCCCCCCCCTTGGGAACTTGGAGCCAACCCGGCGACCCGCTTAGCCGCGCCGGTGAGGTTACCCGCCGGGCCCTTATCCGTGGACGGGACGTACCGTTCCTTCGCGGTGGACCGAGGTTTGGCCGCGTAAGGGCCGTCGGGTGCGGGGGCTCCGCCGCGATTACGCTCTCGCTCCATGCGCTCCCTCGCGAGCTCAGCCATGAGCGAAGACGCTCCACCGCCGCCGGCTCCGAGGCTCGAGGACGCGGGCATGGTCCCGGGTGACCCCGCATCCCCCCCCTCGTCATCGTCGTCGTCGTCGATTGTCACCACGTCGTTCCTTCCTTCGCTGCGTCTGCGTTTGGCGCCCTCCGTCCGCGGCGGCGAGTCGTCGGTGAGGTCGATGGGTCCGTCGGGCGCCGCGGCCGCCGCCCTCGCCTCCGCGCGTTCCGCCCCCGCGGCGTACGCCTCCGGCATCTGCGCGGGCATGGGGAAGGCCCTCGCGCCGCCGCCGGCACCCATCAGGAGCGTTTCCACGACGAGCTCGGTGACGTCCCCTCGGCCGGGGTACTGGATGATCAGTTCCTTCGCCGCCTGCGTGGCGAGGTCGGAATCGAAGCCCATCTCCTCGGCGGCGCTCACCGCGGGCGCGATCTTGTCGTCGTTACCCGACATGACCTTCTCCTCGTCGATGGGGTAGTCCTCCATCTCGTTACCCGCGGCTCCGAGCGTCATGGCGCGTATCGTGGGGCCGTGAACGCGACTGCTTGTACGACGATCGGGAGGTGCCCAGGTGGGCTTCGCTGGGTGCCAACGAACGACGGGTGGTCCCGATCGGAACCGCGGGGTACCGACGTGGCGTTGAAGGCTCGACGCGATGTGACGGATGGGCAGTGCACGCAACGCCGCCGCTCGCATCCACGGGTCGCGGCCGGGGCGCTTTCCACTCTGTGCCTGTCTGATAGCAGTTATTCAAACCAGATCTGACTAGGAAGGTCGTCAATCATCACAAATGCTGCGCGCGGTGCTGCTCCTCTCGCTCCTCGGGTTCGCCCGGGGATGCAGGCCATCGGTGACGTGCGACGAAGGGACCGTCGGGGCACCCACCGTGTGTCACGCCACGTGGACGTGCACCTTCCAACCCACCGTCCCGGGCGCATCCACCCCGCTCAAGTTCTACCTCGACCAAGGCGTCGACGACGCGACGGGGCTCCTCTACAACTTCAGCCACGACCCGGGTTCGCTGATCGGCGGGACGTACGGAGGGAGCCCGTCGTGCACCCCCGCGGGCTGCGACGTCAACGACATCTCGCTCACGTTTCAGAGCGTAGACCTGCAGGCGTCGTACACCACCGGCGAGTGCGAGGTGGGCGACACACCGTCCAAGTGCAACATCGAATCGAGCAGGAAAAATCCAATCCCGAGCACGCCGCCGCTTCCATTCGTCTCCGTACGGGTACGATGCGCCAACCAGGTTCTTCCCTGCATCGGGATGAAAGCGCGGGTGACCGTCGACTTCAAGGCGGACGTGGCGTGGCCGACGCCACCGCCATCGCCGCCGTCGCCGCCGCCGCCGCCGGCCCCGCCGCCGTCCCCGCCATCCCCGCCGCCGAGCCCTTCGCCGCCCCCGGCAGCGCCGCCCGCGCCCGCCGCGTTCGCACCCGGTGGTTCGGGCACCAAAGCGCTCGGGAACGTCTTCACCGCGCTCGTGGTCTTTTGCATGGCGTACGGTGTCGTCGGATACACATACGTCCGGTACTTTGTACGTGACGAGCTCCCGGGCTGGAGCTGGTTAGATCGATTGAGAATGACGTGTCAGCCGTGGCGGTGCGACGAGGAGCTCGCGAACGGCGGTGGGGAGGGTACGTTGAAGGAGTGCGAGCTGCTGTGGTGCTGGTGCGTGCCGTGGTACTGGAGGCACAGCGAGGCGGACGCGGAGGCGGCGTTCTTGGCCTACCATCCCGTCGACGGGGACGACGACTAGCGTTACGAGTAGCTTTGAATTAGGCACCCTCTCAAGAATTCTCACACTTGCACACGCACGACTGGCAGCGATGGCTACCCGTCCACCGGGTTCGCTCCCCATGAACCTCAAATTCATCGAGGTCGCGGTGAAGTTCGCGGAGGTCATGTCGGAGTGCGACAGACTCTGCGCCGTCGAGGATCCGAGCCCGGCGCCGTTCCAGTCCAAGTACGCCGCGGACAAGTCCCTGGAGTCGCTCGAGTCCACTCTCCACGACGATCGGGTCGTCGAGATCGCGGGTTCCGACGATGCCATCGTCGAGGCGCTGCTGGACCTCCGCGCGAGGCTGAGGTACCGCCGCGGCGTGATCGCGGTGGACACGGAGGACCCGGTGAAGGGCGAGACGCTCCTCGACGACGCGGTCGCGTGGCTCGGCGGCAGGCTGGACGGGCCACCCGAGTGCGTCCACGCCTTCATCGACTCGTGCAACCACCTCGCGATCATCTGGACCAACCGATCGGAACCGACGAAGGCGCTCCCGCACCTGGAGAAGGCGATGGCGGCGTACGAGGACATCGACCCGAAGGACGTACACGCCAAGACCCCGGACATCGAACAAGCGTTCACCAAGACCATCTTCTACCTCGCGCAAGTCTACGGCAACCTGGGACGGGACGAAGAATCTGCGAATATGTGCGCGGCGTGCCTGCGACGGCAGTGCGAGACGAAGGAGAGCGAGGGCGGCATCGGGCGCGGGGGTAAGGCGTCGGTGTCACCCGAGGAGTGGGCGCAGAACGCGGCGCAGCTCTCCGGGTTCTACGCCGCGCGCGCGTGCTGGGCCACGGCGAGGCATTGCGTCGCCGCGGCCGAGAAGGTGTTCACGATGGCGGTGCCCGATTGGAGACAAGCGCACGGCCCGTTCGACTCCAAGTCCTCAAGCCAGAAGCCGGACCTATCCGTCGCGAAGACTATCGACGAATCGCCCGCGGACATAGGCGCGAACGTGCAGCTCGCGTGGGGCAAGCTGCACCTCATGAGGCTCACCGCCGCCAAGGAACTGTTTTTGAGCAAGGGCGAGTGCGAGCGCGGGATCGGCGGCGAGGCGAAGAAGACGGCGGCGAGCGGCGACGATAACAGGCTCATCGTGGAGTTCCCGAAGCTCCGCCTGGACGACGGCACTTCCACGTCCGCGTCCAAGGCGGCGAAGAGCGTCGGTATCGTGTCCGAGGGTCCCGGCGAGGGATGGGTTCCGCGGGACGTCGCGGGCGTACGGATTGTTTTCAACCAGGCGGCGCCGAGGTATCGCGCGGCGCTGTCCCGGTACGTCCTCGACGGCTTCGTCACCGAGCACTGCGACGTCGTCCTGGACGTGTCGTCCCTGCACAAGTGCCTGGCGTTCTTCGAGGACGGCAACCCGCGGCGGTACAACTCGATACAGCGCCGGAGGGTTACGCGAGTGGAGTCCGTCGCTAAGGAGTTATCTTTCGATAAGTACCCCGGCCTATACAAGGCGTTGTGGTTCGAGTACGCGGAGGCGCACAGGGCCGTGCTGGAGGGTAAGATCACGCGGAACAGGCCGCCGTTGTCGCTGGGTGAGGCGGCGAGGTGCGCGACGCGCGGGTACAGCGCGTACATCGACACGTTCAAGGACCAGGTGGGCCCGAACCGCGCGGCGCCGCGAAGGATCCACGATGAAGAGGAGGAGAGGACGTACGTGACGGCTCGGTTCATACGCGCGAGGACCGCGTCGAAGCAGCACGGGCAGTTCGGGAGCGAGGCGGACGCACTGGGCGTGGCGTTGGTCGATTACGAGTTTGTTCCGGCGTACTGCGAGGCGCACGGTTTGGAGGGTATGGAGCAGGAGTCGGGGCTGTGCGCGCAGATGTGCCAGTTGCTTCCTTCGAAGATCGTGCACCTGCGGTCGATGGAGAAGCACGCGGGGACGGACCCGCTCGTCGAGGTGCAACGATAGATTCGCGTTCTTCTAAACAGCTAGCCACTAATGATGACGAGTCGACCGCGTTCATCACGCCTCAGCCTCTCCGGGCGCGGATTTGAAGCACGTCTCCAGGAAAGCCAGGAAACCCACTGAGAATGTTTTGGCAACCGCCGGAGCCACGGGAAGACCCCTGGACTCCGCCACCTTCCCCGCCGCAGCCGCCGCGACCACGTGCACGCCGAGCAGCACCAGCGCGTAGAAACGCAGCTTAGCCTCGAATTCGGTGGAGATGGCCCCTATGCGACTCCAGTCTCCGCTGTAGCCCGCGTCGATGAAGCCGAGGATCCCGACAAATACAGCCCCCTGGAGGTAAGTGTTGAACCACCGCGCGTCCGCCACGCTGCGCCCCGCGGCCTGATAGAAGTCCAGGCAGAAGAACTCGGGCAGATCGTCCTGATCGGAGGATCCCGGGTCCTCGTCGGCGGCCGCGACGCGGGTCAGGACCCCGCGCTGCGGGGTTGCCACGCTTATTATCCGAGACAACCTCTCCCTCTGATCGAACACCTGGGACTCCCTGGGGATCATCGACCTCGCTGCGGGCGTCCCGACGCGGCATCGCGCGCGGGAGAGGCGCCGCGAGACGAGTTGAGGCGGCGTGGACGCCGCGCGGGCGACGGTCACGGGGCAAGTCATCCTATCGAGACGAGACGGTCCGATGAAGTGACGTGCTCATTTGTCTCATCACAGCTGACAACAAGAAAATTTTCACTCCGGGTCCGCTTCATTTGCACGCGCGCGGAGAGCGGCGCGAAGGGATCGCGAAAAGGAAGTAAAACGCGAGCGCCGCGATGTCGACTCCGGTCCAGGTGCGTCTTGTGGCCCGGCCGGGCGCAGCCCGCGTCCTCGAGACTTCCACCCGGTGGCGAACCACCCGGTGGCGGTGTCTTTTCCCACCTTTTCCTGGCGCCACAGATCTCGGGCGACGCCCTCAGCCTCGCCGGTCCACGAACACCTTCCACCCACCCCCGCGTTCGTCCTTCACCCCGCGTCCGCTGACATCATCGTCGCCCCACACACACACTCGTCCCTCCGTCCAGGCTCACGGGAACCCCGCCGAGAAGGTGATCACGACCGAGCTCATTCAAAAATACCTCGACGAAAATCAGACTCTCATCCTCGCCATCCTGGAGAACCAAAACGTGGGCAAGCTGGAGGCGTGCAACCAGTACCAGGCGAGGCTGCAGCAGAACCTGATGTACCTGGCGGCGATCGCGGACGCGCAGCCGCCGTCCAAACCTGGGGCGAACCAAGCCTAACCCGGCGCGGCGCAGTGATGGATCATAGACACTCCGACATAGCCTAACATTAGACGTTTCATTGAAAATTTATCATGAATCTTTACTACACAGCGCCGCGGTACGACCTCTGGCTAATCCGAAGTCACCAGGCGCCTAACGTTGTTCATCGTGTGCGTTCATCATCAGTGATGGGCGTGGAGTCTGATGGTGCCGGTGTGGCAGTTCACCGCCCTGCACTCGTCGAGATCGGCGTCCCCCGCGAGGGTGCACCACTCCTCCACGTCATCCTTGTACTTCAGCCTCAGCGTGTTCCCCACGTCGGACGGGTAGAACGACTCCGCCTGCCTCGCCCGCAGGTCCGACGTGTTCATCCCGGGCGACAGCTTCAGCCGCACGGTGTCGCTGCCCATCGTGACTTTAACCACAAAGTTAACCGCGTGTGCGTTGACTGCGTACGCGGCGCTGGTCATCGTGGAAATCTCCTGTCGCATGATCCCGGGCCGTATGGAGTGCAGCATCTTACCGTCGGGGGCGTTGGGTGAGACCATGTAGAGCTTGATGTGCCTCCCGCTGTCCATCCCGGTCTGACCCATGAACCCGTAGGCATCCTTCAGGTCTGCATCCGTCGCCAACACGCACCAGTCGTCCTCGTCATCCTTGTACTTGAGCCGCACCTGGTGCTCGGGGATGTCCATCACCTCGGCGACGCGCTTGATGAGGGCGCGGTGGGAAACCTCGTTGAGGAGCCGCATGCGGATCATGTCGTCCTTGAGCATGAGCTTGAACACCTGGCCGGGGCCCGGCTCGGCGCCGCCGCCGACGGCAATCGTCCCGCCGGACCAACCACCCCCCGAAGACGCCCCCGCGCCGGTGTCCATCGAGTGGATGTCAACGCGCTGAAAGGAATCCGATCGCTGCAAGGCGTTCATGGCGCTGTTACCGCCGTGCATGTGACCGTTGTGGCCGCTGCCGCCCCGCTGCTGGGACCCGCCGGCGAAATTCCCCTCGTACCCGCCGTTGTTCCACACTTCCTGGTTCGAGCGCATCTGCTGCTGGTTACCCACGAACCGGTCGCCGCCGCTGAACATGCCCGGCCCCACCTGCCCGTTGTTGTTCGAAAACTGCTGCATGTTGTTGTTCGAAAACTGCTGCTGCTGGTGCCCGCCGCCGCCGTGCCAGGTAGACCCGCGCTGCGTCATCATGGCGGCGTCGTCCCGGAACCGAGTCGCGCCGTGCTGCGAGCCCCACGGGTTGTCCCGCTCATCCTGCGGCGCTCGCTTCATCCCGGTGAACGCGTTACCGCCTTTCACGCTCCCGCGTTCGTGGCCGCCGTTCATGGCGAAGCCGCCGTGCGCGCTGGAGCCGCGAATCACGGGATGGCCGTTGACTCCCCCGCCGTTCATGCCCCCGTTGACGCCCCCTAAATACCCCCCGTGCGCGCCCGGCGGGCCGTTCATGGAAGGATTGGCGCTGCCCGGGCCGCTCCCCGGGCCCATGAAACTGTCATCCTGCATGAGCGACCCGGCGTAGACGCTCCCGTTCCGGCCGCTGGTACCCGCGTCGTCGCCCATGAACCTTCCGCTGTGCACCGATCCCTCCTGGTTCCCCCACTGGTCCCCGGTCCCGCCCGAGAGGACGCCGCCGGTTTCGGCGCTCAGCGTCTTGAGCGCGCTCTGCAGGCGGCCTTGCTTGGACTTGAGGCTGCGTCTCGGCCACCTGGCGATGCCAAAGTGGCGGCAGATTCGTTTCAGGGTGGTGGACCCCACGCCGAGGTCCTTCGCGGCGTCCTTCAGGTGTTTGTTGAAGTGCTGCGACAGCATTGAGAGCGTGATTCCCCACGGCAGCTCCTCCGAGCCGTGCTCCTCGGCGGACCACTGGCCGGGAGCGTCGGAGGGCTGGTAAAGTCCCCCGCCGTCCCCACCGGACTGGTCCCCACCGACGCGCATGGGCTGACCGTTCTGGGATACCACGCCTTGGCCCACCTGCTCCTGGTTCGCCACCCGAAGGTGCGCCGCGTTCTGCAGATAGTTCCACAGGCTCTCGACGCTCGCCTGCTGCTGCTGCGCCGTGGTGAGGTTAGGGGGAAGGAACACCTCGAGGACAGCCTCGATGGGCGCCTTCTTCTCAGCCGCCTGGCCCGCGTGCGTGGACTTTAGCAAAATCTTGCACGCGCACGCGCCGTGAAGGCCCAGGAGCGCGGTGGTGTGCTGCAGCGGCCACTCAACCTGCGAACCCTTCTGCACGTCGTCCACCCAAATCATGGTTCCCTTCTGGAACGCCTCGCCGACCGGCCCTTGGCCCTCCTTGATCGCCACCTGCTTCGAGAGTTGCCTGTAGGGCATGCACATCTTATCCTTCACGCAGAACGGCGCCCCCGCGGTGATCAGCTGACCGTTGTGCGCCACCCAGCACTGCGCAAAAGGGCACTGCAGCAAGTCGCACATGTTCTCCAGCGCCACAGAGTTGGACTCGCACAGATTGGGCAAGACGTCGATCAGAGCGCTCTTCATCGTGAGCTCGGTGCCCAAACACTCGTGACCGCTCGTGTAGAACCCGTGCTTGTTGAGCGACGCCGAGGTGAACTCGAACACCTGCCCGAGCGAGGACGTCTGGTGGTCCATGAGCACCTCGAGCACCCCCAGCGGCATCTCCGTGTTTTCCCTGGGGTCGCTGCAAAAGATGGGCACGGCGATGGTGGAGTGCACCTGGCACTCGATCGCGCACGCCAGCCGTGGGTACTCCAGTGGCCTGTAGCAGCACACGCTCGGGGTCCACTCCGGTCGCTTCAGCAGGAAGCACCGCCCGGGTAAGCCGAGCAGGCCGTCCGGTGACATCGGCGACACGTTGAAGAAAAACTGGCACGAGGCGTCGTGATACTTCCAAAACTTCTTCTCGTGCACCGTGTTGACCCGGGATAGGTCCTTGTGCGTCACGAGTGAGATGGCGCCGGTTTTTTGGTTGATTCTCGGGATGAACAGCTGCAGGAGGCTGCCGTACTCGAGCTCGGTGGATATCGTGTCGAGCAGCTTGCCGATGCGGCGGATGAGCACCTCGGGCGGGACGTTGAGGTCGGGCAAAGCGCCCGGGTTGTGGTTGCCAGCCTCCACCTGCTGCGACCTCGCGATCGTCATGGTGGACGAGATGTCCTTGACCATCTCGAGCGCGCTGTCGCAGCTGCCGCCGCCCACCACGTCGTTCTCGGCGGCGACCTCGGCGCCGGAAAACTCGGAGCCGCCCCCGCTCCCGCTTTTTCCGCTGCCGCCGCCGTCCAGCCGGTTGCCGCTGCCGCCGGAACCCCCGCCGACGCCGCTCCCTCCGCCGCCGCCGCCGCTGCCGCCGCCGCCGCTGCCGCCGCTCGTACCGTTCTCCCGGGCGGCGTTCTCGTTGCCGCTGTTGCGGATGTTTTTGCGATTGGACGCCATCGCCAGATCCATGGCGACGACGTTGAGCTTGCCGCCGTGCTGCGCCTGGTTCCGCGACTGCCACTGCTTGGCGGCCCGTTGGAGGTCCTCGGAGTTGAAGGTTTTGCCGCTTCTCGCCGCGCGCGCGACCAGGGTCTGGCCGATGGGCGCGCCCATGATGTCGTCCCCGTTCTCGAGCGCTTCCCAAACCTTGGAGAGGTCCTCCGAGAGCGTGCTCGCTCCCGGGGGGGCCATGCGCGGCGCGCCCACCCCGTCGTCCTCGCCCTCGACGAGGAACTTCAGAAAATCCGAGAGCTCGGGATCATTGATCGCCTGCACGTCGAAGGTGTCGGCGTGGTCGTGACCCGAAGAAGGCGGGCCCCTTCCCCCCTCCGCGGTAGATGCCGGGCCCCCCGCCGAAACGACAGAGCCCCCTCCGCTCGCCCCGGTCATGGCGCCCCGCGTGGATCCCCAGAGCGCGTCCCGCGTGGCTGATCCGATCTCAGACGATCGAAATCCACCTCAGGCACTCGCGCGCGGTCGCCTCGGCGCGTCTCTGCCGCGCCCGACGGTGCCTTGTCGGTCGAACACGAGCAGCTTTTTCAGCAGCGACCAAACCCCGAGCGCAGTCGCGTGTTGCTACGTGTTGGCCCTGAAAATCAAGGAATCGGGAACGTTGTAGAACACGACCGCCTCGGCGCGATTATAAAGCCACGTCGACCCCGCGCGCGAGTCACTGAAACGGACCTGGCACTGAAACGGACTGCCCGGACGCTCACGCGGCGATCTGGCGACCGGGCGCGCGAACCCTTTGACCGCGAGCCGATCAACCGACAAGTTCTCAAAAAATTGTCAAAAGTCTCTTCTCGCCACAAAAGGGCGCCAGTTTTCTTAGGGTTCCGACCAGTTCACGTCTAAAGACGTCTGGAAATTCCCAAGAGCCGCAGCAACAACTCCAACCACATAAATCTGATGGTCCATTCAGTCACCAGTGTTATCAGTCAACCAAAAACCACCAACTGTAGTTAACGTGATCCATTGTGGAATAACGAACTTTTCGCACCAGGCAAACAGTTGGAACAGTTAAAACTTTCTCGGAATGCAAGGAGTCGAATCGGCTGCGGGCGTTTTCCTGTCGCGGACCCCGAGTTCACCCACGCGGCGCGACGGGAGGACCCCGCCACTGGACCGATACGCGCCATGACCATCGACCCGAGCACTCGTCAGCCCCGCGATGGGGACGATCGAGCCTGGGACGTTTCCTCCGAGGCGCGCGAGACGTTCGAGCGCGTCTCGTCGCTCCAGCTCGAGGAGCTCATGAGATCCGCGGCTGGTGGCGTCGAGGCGACGGGACGGACGGGACGCGGCCACGGAAACGGGTTCGCCATGCCCGAGGACAGCGACGAATCGGACGACGACGACGACGAATCGGACGATGCTTCCCGGGATGCCGGGGAGGAGCGCGAGGATCTCGAGGACGTGGACGACGTCGAGCGCGGCGCCGAGCGGCAGGATGATGAGGACGACGAGCCCGACGCGACGGGCGAGGAAGAGCCGCAAGGGGACGACGACGACGACGCCGACGACGACGACGCCGCCGACGACGACGACGACGACGACGACGACGACCAACCCGAACCGTTCGAGGACGTCGAGGGCGAGGAGGAGGAGGAGCGCAAGACCCGCGCCAGGCTGGTGATCATCCGCCTGCGCGACGAGGCGTTCGCGTCCGATCCGCACTTCAAAAAACGCACGGTGGCGCAGCTCAACGCCGAGGCCGTCGCCTTCCTCAAGAGAGGCGACGACCTCCGCTGCGTCGCCGCGTTCGCCAAGGTATTTCGCAAGCTCAGGGATAACCACCTGGTGCACAAGGACCTGCACGTGTGCCACAGCAACAGGGCCGCGGCCTACCTCAACCTCGGGCTCTTCGAAGAGGCGCTCTGGGACGCCATGAGATGCCAAAAACTAGCCGACGAGCGGTTCTGGCGCGACCGCGACGCCATCTCCGTCGCGCCCATCTACGTCAAGGCATTCGCCAGGCGGGGGTTCGCGCTCATGGGTCTGAGGAACCCGAGGCAGGCCAAGCTTGAGTTCGAGAAGGGTCTCCGGATGAACCCGGAACACGCCGAGTGCAAGCGCGGGATGGAGGAGGCCACGCAGGCGATGCTCGCGGACCTGATGGCGGGTCGCGGCAAGGAGACCCTCGCGCTGCCCGCGTCCTCCAAGGTGGCCGGGCGTATCACCACGCTGCCCCACGCGGCGCCGCTGCACCACATCCACCCTCGGGACATGCTCCCCGTCCGCCTCCTCACGCCGTTCCAGGCGGACAACGACTATCACGTCAAGGACACCTACAACTACGTAACGGTGCAGGCCGACATGGAGATGCCCAAGCGACACTTTCGCTACCTCGAGGACACCACGCGGCGCACCGCGTTCGCCGATGCCGTCACACTCGCGGTGGACCGGCTGCGCGAGGACGCCAAGGACGCCCGGGTGCTCAACATCGGATGCGGCGCGGGTCTCGTGGCGATGGAAGCGCTGAGAGCCGGCGCCCACCACGTCACCGCCACCGACCGCTGGCTCTACCACGCCATGGCCGCCAAGGAGAGCCTCCTCAACAACGGGTTCAGCGACGATCAGGTCAAGGTTGTTTACAAGCGCCCGACGGACCTCGCGGTGCTCAGGGACGTGCCGATCTCGTGCAACCTCTGCGTCAACGACATGTTGGACGACGGCCTGTTGGCGTCGGGGATCATCCCAAGTTTCCGGCACGCTCTGGAGAAACTTCTTCTCCCCGACGCCATCCTCCTCCCGGCGAGCGCGACGGTTCACGTCATGCCGGTTGAGATGCGAGTCGACACGGTGTGCGGCCTGGACGTCAGCGCCATGAACCCCTACAGGTTCGCGCCCACGCACACCTCCGCCGTGGAGCTCGCGACGGACGCCTTCGTCCCCTTGGCGCCGCCCGTCGAGGCCTGGCACTTCGACTTCCAGAACCCGCCCGAGGAGAGCCAGACCAAGACCGTGGACCTGGCGTTCGAACGCGACGGTAAGTTCAACGCCGTGGTGTTCTGGTTCACGCTCAACCTCATCGACGACATCAAGATCACCACCGCGCCGCTCGGATTCGCCCCAGGCGAGTACCCCGGACTCGACCCCGCCGACTACGACCGCCGTCCCACCTCGCTTCACCCGGCCGTTCAGTTCCTCGAAGGGGAGATGGAGGTCAAAGAAGGCGGGTTACAGCCCATGACGTGCGTCCACAACACCGTGTGCATGCAGTTCAGGGTGGAGGAGGCGGAATACCTCCACCTTCACAGGCGCGTCGCGTCCTTCCCCCAGTACCACTTCGGGCTTTTGAGGGACGAGGAACGCGCGCGGGCGTACGACGCCGCCATCCGACGTCAGGTTGAGCGCGCGATCGCGGGTCCCGACGGGTGCGCCAAGGTGCTGGACATAGGCGCCGGGTCCGGTCTGCTGTCCATGATGGCCGCGAGGGCCGGCGCGACGAAGGTGATCGCGTGCGAGTGGCACAGCGAGCTCGCGAATTGTTGCCGCCGCAACGTGGCGCTCAATAAGATGTCCGGGCGGGTCACCGTCGCGAACTGCGACAGCGCCAAGCTGCAGCGCGGGAAGGTGGGCGTGCCCGTGGACGGGTGTAACGTGGTCGTCGTCGACATGTTCGACGCGGGTCTGACCGGTGAGCACGTGCTGTTCATGCTCGAGAAGGCCCGGGTGAATCTGACCACGACGGATTGCGCCGTGGTCCCCGCGGCGGCGACGCTGTACTGCATGGGCGTGGAGGCGTACACGAGCGAGGTGAGCGGCTTCGACATGTCCTCTTTCAACAAGTACCGGTGGGACAAGACCTACGACAGCGTGCGCATGAAGAACGTGCCGCACAGGATCCTGACCCGGCCCAAGAAAGCCTTCGAGCTCTTCCTCGACGGCAGCAAGGGAAAAGGCCGCGGCCGCGAGAGCGTCCTCCGAATGGAGACCATCGCCAGCGGCTACCTCAACGCCATCGTGTTCTGGTTCGATCTACACATGGACGAGAAGGAGACCATCACCACCGCGCCGCCCGGCGTGGGCAAAGGCGGGGTCCTCGAGGAGGAGCAGGACTGCGCCCGCGACGCCGCCGAGCTCGCCGCCAGACGCGCCCGACGCGACGCGAGGGCCAAGGAGAAGATGATCGAGGCCATCAACCGGCACAAGGAGACGCTCGCGTCCAACCCGCGGACCGACCTCGGCGAGAGGGCGTTCGCGGAGAGGGCCGCGGCGGAGGCCGAGGCGAAGGCTGCGGCGGAGGCTGGCGCCGAGGCTGGCGCTGAGGGCGGCGCCGCCGCGGCTGACGCGGCGAAGGAGATTATCCCGGCGTGGGACCAGTCCGCCGCCGACGAGGACGACGACGAGGACGACGGACCGTCAGCGCGTCAGGCTGACCGCCCCGAGCACTACTGGGGCCAGGCGTTGCAGTACCTCGAGCGCGGCGTGCAGGTCAAGGCTAAGAAGAAGGTGACCTTACTCGCCAAGCGCGAGATGGACCGGGTGACGTTCTCACTGAAGGAGGGCGTCGGCGGGTACGTGGGTAAGCCCCCGTGGAGGATCGAGTGGGGCGGCGGCGCGTCCGTGGAGTCCCCTCACTTCCAGCGCGTGCACTACTGCGAGCTCCTGGTCAGTGACTACCTCATGCGGCTCAAGGGTAAACGGTTCCCGCCGATTGAGAAGGAGATGCGGATGATCTTGGCGCACTGCGGGTCGCTCTTCCTGGACCCGGCGGTGATCCAGTACACGATGCACAGGTTCGCGTGCCTGGAGCTCGTGCACGACTGGGAGAACTTCTCGGCGGGGGCGTCCATGGAGGCGCTCACCAAGAAGCCGTTGCTGCTGTACTGATGCGGCCGAACCAATCGGGTTCGCACGGCCCCTTTGCACCACTTGATTCTTCTTCGTCTTGTGGATCAACATGAACCTTCACGCCGAGTGACGAACCCTTACTTGTTTGAGATTGTCTTTACGCAACAAACCAGTAGCTGAGTTTCCATCATTCGCCGTGAAGGTTCTAAACATCAAGTGGTGCAAGGGGGTCGTTCAACGCATCAGGTCCGCGCCGCGCTTTGCTCCACTTGAAGATGGCAAACAGGCAAACTGAACCTTCACGCCGAGTGACGAACCCGAACTTGTTAACTGTTGCACTGCACGCAACAAACAAGTATTGAAAACAGAATTGGTTTGATTTCGATATGTTCCGGTCACTCGCCGTAAGGGTTCTAAACATCAAGTGGTGCAAGGGATGGTCGTGCGCGTAGCATACTCTTAGCTGTTGTTCCCTTCTCGTTTCATAATAAAATCTTTCAACCGAGCGTCTCTCTAATAATCCCTCACGCGCGCACCAGCTCCTTCTGCTTGTTATGCCACGCCACCACCTCATCATACGGCAGCGCCCCCCCGAAGCAGTCCAGCGCGGACCCCACGGTGATGTCCACCTTGGCCTCCCCCGCGCCCCTCACCAGCTCCAGGTCGGCGATGGACCTCGCGCCCCCCGCGTACGTCACGGGAATCGGCGAGTATTTCCCGAGCCGCGCCACGAGCTCGTCGTCGATGCCCAGCTTCATCCCCTCCACGTCCACGCCGTGCACTAGGAACTCATCGCACTGGGACGCGAGCGACGCCATCGTGGCTGCGTCCACCTTGAGGTCCGTCCATTTCTGCCACCTGTCCGTGACGACGTAGTAGTCGTCGCCCTTCTTCCTGCAGGAGAGATCGAGCACCAGCCTTTCCTTGCCGACCGCCTTGACGATGGCGTCGAGGCGCTCCTGGTCGACCATGCCGTCACGGAAGACGTAGGAGGTGACGATGACGTGGCTGGCGCCGGCGTCGATGAGGGGCATCGCGGTCTCCGCGGTGACGCCGCCGCCCACCTGGAGCCCGCCCGGGAAGGCGCTCACCGCGTCCATCGCCGCCTGGGTGGTCCCGTCGTCGCGGCTGAGCATGATGACGTGCCCGCCGAAGATGCCGTCGCGTTGGTACATCCTCGCGAACTCCGCGCTGGACGTCTCGGTCTCGAAGTTGGTCTCCGGGGTCTCAGAGTCCGCCTTCCCGTCCGCCGAGTCCTTCAGCGTGCCGCCCACGATCTGCTTCACGCGTCCTTGATGGATGTCGATGCACGGGCGAAACTGCACCGCGCGGGACCAGACGGCGTCGTCGGATGCCGCCGCGCGGACCGCGAGGGATCCACGCCGCGAGGGACGAAGGCCGCCGCGGCGCCCGGTGGGGACGCGCGCGGGCAATCGGAGGACGGATGCGGCGGTTGCCATCTCGTGTTGTGATGAGGACTCAAAGCCCTGAGCGAGAAAATCAGCTCGATCCGGTCAGCGGGTAATTCGAGCTCAGATCGCGAACCCGCGGCCCACAGACCGGCGCGGCTCGGAGATCACGCCCACGGCCTTCGGGCGCACGTATCCGTCGACATGTCGCACATCCCGTACCCGGAGAGGTTCTACCTCGCGGCAACCTTCTGCGACCAGTGCGTGCCCCGTCCCGCGCACGCATGCCACTCGGCACCTTGTCGGCATCTTGTCTTCATCGTTCCCGATTGATCGCGATCTGATCGTCCCCGTCCCCGTCCCCGCTCTCCCACGATGCAGGCCTCCCCCGGGCGCGAACCCCATCCGCGAGGACACCATATGGTGGCTCCACGCAATGCACGAGCAGAGCACCAAGGGCCCGTGCAGACACCCCCGCCCCGACCCCTTCGATCCCCTGAACGGCGGGTTCCGATTCTGGGACGAGGCTCCCGAGATCACCTGGGACGCGTACAAGTCCTTGCGCGATACCCCGCCGTCCGAGGCCATGGCGCGCTACGTCGCCACCGTCGAGATGGAGAACCCGCACTGGTGGGAAGTGATGACCGCGGGGATGGACAACACGCGCAAGGGCGCGCTCGTGTCCAGCGCCGCGGATTGCGCCGAGGAGTACCACGACGCCGTAAAAGCGGGGATCTTACCTTACGAAGAGTCACTCGCGACATCCCAACGCGTACCGAACGGTACCGCGCAAGGCTCCAAGGCTGCGAACGGCATCGCGAAGATGCTTTCGGGCATCCTGAACGGCGACGAGGCCGATCCGGCGGAGACACCGACGTTGGAACCCCCCGAGCCGATCGCCCCGCGCGGCGAACTGGCCGACTTTCCGTCCCTCCTCGACGACCAATCCGTGATGCACACGTGGATCCCAATCTCCACCATCGGCGATGAACCCGTCCCTCGGTGCGGGCACTGCGTGTGGACCAAGGGCGCACGGGAGATGTGGGTGACGCACGGCAACATGAACGGCAGGAAGCTCGCGGGCCAACCCAAGGTGCTCGACCTCTCCACCATGTCGTGGTCGACAAAGTCGGCGCACTCCGCGCTGGACGGCGAGGTGGACGTCGCGGATCCAAAGGCTGAGCAGATGCGCGAACCACTCGCGAGAATCACGGGCGCGAGCGCGGTGCTCGCCCCGAACGGCGCGGCGTACGTGTTTGGCGGCGCGGAGAGGCTCGAGAGCGACCGCAGCCGAGCGAAAACGACGCGGCTGCTCGACATCGGCTCCGGGAAGAAGGCTGCCGCGATGTCGGTGCGCGCGTTAGACCTCGCGATCGAACCCAAGGCGACGACGACGGACGCTTCGGTGTCAAAGCCGAAGAGGAAGGCGGAGGTTGACTCCGAGGGTAACGTGGTCGCGGTGGAGGCTAGCGGTGAGTCACCGCCGGTGAGTCACCGTACGGACGCCGACGCGGAGATGGAATGGATAGACGCCACCCCTTACGCGGACAAGGAGAACGGCGAACACGGGCGCGACCGGTTCACCGCCATCGCCCCGGCGCCCAGGATGCTCCACACCGCGACGCTCATCGGCGGCGACGTGTTCATCTTCGGCGGCGTCGCCCTCGGGCCCGACAACGCGGAACGGAGGGATCCCACCGACGTTGTGTTGGGCGATCTGTGGGCCTACGACGGCGCAGAAGGGAGTTGGCGGTGCGTGCATCGCGGCGAGAAATCAAGCGCGGTGATGTCTTCGAAATCCGTCCGCGGCGGGGGCGAGGCGCAGCTGCCGCCCGCGGATGCGCCGCCGTGCCCGAGAGCCGGCCACTGCGCGTGCGCCGTCGACGACAGGTTTTTGTTGATCTGGGGCGGCGACGAGGGTGAGCAACGGGGGAACGTCGACGTCGGAGTGCACGCGTTCGACACGTGGGCGGGGCGGTGGGTGGCGCCCGCGGTGCTCGGCGAGGCCCGCGCGCCCAAGCCGAGGTCCGGCGCGGCGTCGTGCGTGGTGGGCACCAGGTGGTTCATCTCCGGCGGCGGGGACGGGACGGAGGCGAGGCCCGAGACGCACGCGCTCGAGTGCAGGGACGCGAGGGCGGGTGTGTTCCAGTGGACCCTCATCAACTCCGGAACCAAGCCGGAGGATAAGGAAGCCGCCGGGAAGGAGAAGGCGTCGATGGTGGGCCTCAGAGCCAAGTCTGGGGATTTCCTCGTGACGTTCGGGGGGTTCGGAGGGTTCGGGTGCTCGGGACAGACCCGCGCCATGCGCGTCTCCACTCGATGAAACATCGTATTCTTAAGAGTTATCGTATTCTATTCTTTCCCAACATCCAAACAGACGACTTGGTCTAATTAAAAGCTCGCTTCCGGTCCGAACACGTGCTCTTTAAGGGGATCCGCGCCCCGCGGAAAACCCAAAATTATGTCGTTTTTGAGACCCGCCCCCGGGTGGAGCATCTTCATCATCCGAACACCGTACCCAGCCTCCGCCGCCGCCGCGCCCCTGTCCAACTCGACAGCCGCCTTGGCCGCGCGGGGCAGCCGGCCGAGCTCGCCGGTGAACGCGCGCATCGCGTCAACACCCGCGTGACCGCTCCAGTCCGCGGCGGCGGCCAGGCCCATGTAAACTGGCCGCTGCACCTCGCCCCGCATCCATCGCGACCGCGGGTGTATCACCCTCATCGCGGGCATACCGTTCCCGGGGCGAACCACCAGCTCATCCGAACTATCGTCATCCTCCGTCGTCTCGTCCCCGTTCGTGTGGGTATCCTCGAACGTTGAAATCGCGCGCCTCATGCCAGCCACCGACTTGAGCCCGCCGTCCCGCAGCTTTCCTATGCAACACGGCGCCACGACGAAAGCCGCGTTCCTCGCCTGCGCCTGCAACAGCACCGCGTCAGTCCCGCTGCCGCACACGTGCAGCGCCAGGGCCAGGTCACACGGGCCCGTGTACTCCTCTACGAGACCCACCTGGGATTGAACGTTGGTCAAGCCCGCGTCGCGGGCTCGTCTCGCCAACAGCTCGATGGACCGGGGGTTGAGGTCTACGCCGACGAAGTCCGCCTCGGGGTGCTCCGCTGCGAGGGGCAGCAGCAGGTTGCCGGTGCCGCAGCCAAAGTCCACGATCGTCGGTCGCCTCGATCCGTCCAGCCCGAGCGTTTCCGCTGACGCGTTCACGACGGCGCGGAAGGACTCCACCTGCAGCCTCTTCCGCTCGCCTCGCGCGGCTCCCCCGCGCTTGTTGGACCCCGCGGGGTCGGCGCTCGGCGGGCATTTTCCCCAGTCCACGTACCCGAGGGCCTTCGCGTCATCTGCGTGAGCCCACGTGCTGTACAGCGAGCCCCATCCGAGACGCCACGCCGCGTCGTCCCACCATAAACCCTTTGCGAACGAGTCGGTCGTCTCATCAGTGTCCGGTTCGTGACTCGAAGCCCCCATGGGTCCATCGTCCCCAACGATGGGTCCATCGTCCCCGGTCCACAACGGATGTGTCCTCATGAGGGTGTCGAGTCTCTCCTCCAGCGCCGCGGCGTCGCGCTGCTTGCGTCGGCGTCGCTGCCGCCTGTTGTGCGCGCGTCGTTCCGCGCGGGCCTCGACGGCGGCTTCGTCTTCGTCCTCCTTCGTCTCGTCCACCGCCGTCGTCTCCGGCTTGACCGTGATACCCGCGCTGGACCGCACGGACCTGCCGTTGACGTCCGCGCCGTCCAGCGCCGCGGCCGCGGTGCGTCCGGCGGATGGATCCGCGAATTCCAGCACCGCGAACCCGCGGTTGAGCTTGCCTTCGTCTCGCTTCTTCCGCTGGTCGACGCGCGGGCCGGATCCCCAGTCCGGCACGCCGATGGACACGGGCGCGGGCGACGCGGGGTCCATGCGCGCGAGTGCGGCGAATAGGTACCGCTCCACGTCGGCTGGGTCCTCGAAGAAGTCTAGGTTGCCGACGTAGACGAACCTGTCGCTGGAATCGTCCTCCGTGGTGGCCGCCTGGACCTCCGCCTGGACCGCGGTGCCGACATCTGATGAGCATCTTCGCCTCCCTCTCAACCGACGCGCGCTCGTGCCGACGCCGCCGCGCGCGATGGATCCGCGGTCGTGCCCCGCGCGTGACCGGCTGGATGTACTCGCGATGACCATCCCGATACCCACTCGCGGGCACATCGCCGAAGAAGACATCGTGTGCGATCCAACCCCGTCGTCTTCGCACCCGCGTCGGCGCCACCGCGCACTGGCACTGGCGGTTCCGAGAGCTCGCTTCGCGGTCAAAACTTCATTGGCCTTATCCGCCCCTTCATTGGGACGAAATGAACCAACGTTCTTGAGACGCGTTTTGGGAATTGCAAAAAGTGCAAATGGCGTTTCGTGAACCACGGAAAGAGCTCGCTCACTTTTTCGGGCGCATTAACCCTACTTGGCCATGTCGTCCTCCGCCCTCCTCTCCGGGGTGTTACCCCTCTCCCATCGCCGGGTCACCGCGCGTCGCCGGCGTCAACACGTTGTCGTCGCCTCGTGGTCCTCCGCGGGCGCGACCCCGCCGGTCGGCACCCGCAAGCCCGTCGCCTCGGTCGTGGGCGCCGGAATCGTGGGCTTAACAACAGCGCTGAGGCTCCAGGAGGCTGGGTTCGACGTCACGGTGACGCACGCCGAGGACGAGCACGACCTGGTGAGCCACGGCAGCGGCGGGTTCTGGTTCCCTTACCTCGTGGAGAACATGGACCGCGTCGGGCCGTGGGCCAAGGCGACGTACGACACCTTCCTCTCAGAGATGCGCGCCTCCCCGTTTTACAAACCCGGGAGCGTCAATAAAGACGTCCCAGGGGGCGAGTGCGTTCGCATGAGGGACGTGCTCGTCTTCGACGACCTCCCGCGCAGGCCCCCGACGCCCAACTGGGCGCCGCCGGACATGCGCAAGCTCGGAACCGACGAGCTTCCCCCGCTCGACGACCTCTTCGACGCGTACGGCGTTCACATCTCCGGCGGGTGGGGGTTCAGATCCCCGGTGGTGGAGATGCCCGGGTACATGCGCGCGCTTCGCCAACGAGTCGCGGATGCCGGCGGCCAATTCGAGAAGCGCCAGCTCACCAGCCTCACCGACGCCGCGCCACACAACGCCGACGTCGTCGTCAACTGCGCGGGCCTCGGGAACGCGCCGCGAACTGGAAGGCTGGAACGGGATCCGGACTTGTACCCCATCCGCGGGCAGGTGGTCAAGGTCAAGGCGCCGCACGTGCAGCAGGTGTTCGTCGCCGACCTCGACGGGTTCACGTCCTACGCCATCCCGCGCGGCGACTGCGTGATCATCGGCGGGACCCACGAGGACGACGAGTGGGACACCATGCCGGACAGGGACGAGGCGGACGCCATCATGAAGAGAGCCGCCGCGTTTTTGCCCAGGGGGTACCTGGACAACGCCGAAGTCTTAGGGCACTGGTCCGGGCTGCGACCCGCGCGGCGAGGCGGCGCGAGGCTGGAGCTGGACGAGACCCCGGACGGTAAGGGGCGGCGGGTGGTGCACTGCTACGGGCACGGCGGCGCTGGCGTGACGTGCTCGTGGGGATGCGCCGACGAGGTCGTCTCCATCTGCCGCGACTGCGTTAAGGATACGCCGATGGCGGTAGCGAAGCCTCAGGCGGATGACAGGGGGCAGAGCAACAACGCGGTTCGAACGGGCGCGGACGTGCGCAGCTCGAAGTCGGCGCAGATCCTGAAGGACTGGATCCTCAAGAGCGTGAAGAAGGACGGGGTGTCGCCGACGAATAAGCCCCAGGAGCCGCTGCCGCAGGAGCGCTGATCCGACGTCGCGAAATTTTTTACCAATCGATTGTTTTACTTGTGCGAGGGAAGGACCGGCGTGAAAAGCCGCCGTTGTATCCAGTGTATACCGCTGATTTAATAAGTATAATACCCTATCAAGACACCCGCGAGCTTAAGCTCACTCCACCTTGGCCTTTCCCTTTAAGGTTTTGAACAAGGAATCGGCAAAGAACGCGGCGGCGCACGTCGCGACCATGTGGTTAAAAACCGCCCAGTACGCCACCTGGTCGCTCGCGCCCATCGTGTCGGTGGTGACGTTCACGATCCCCGTCGTGACGTTCGCCACGAGGAACATCACCAGTAAGTTCCCGTTGCACACGTCCAGCAGCTTCGCGGTTCGTGCGAAGGCGCTCGGGAAGATCAGCGCGCCGAGGACAAAGGCGGCTAGAGTTTGAAAGTTAAACGCCGCCATCCACAAGACGTAGGCGGCGTTGGCGGACTGTCTGCTCACCGGCTCCACGTAGTGGTGGCACACGAGCGCGCCGCCCCAGAACCAGCACGCGAGTACGCACAGCCTCATGACCCACTGCCAAGCCCACTTGTCCCCGGTGTTGCCGTGCTTCTTCACGCCGCCCGTGGCCTTTCGCGCGTTGTGCAGCGCGAGCGTCGACTTCTCCAGCAGGTTCCCGACCCCGACGCCGATTAAGTAGATGGCGTAGTAGCCCGGGAGTGAGAACACGCCCTCTTTGTTGAGCATCACCCACGTGTCGCCCCTCTTACCTTGATCCCAATCGGCGCGGATTAACTCCCCGATGCCTTCGTGTGTGAGTGCGTACTGGTGCGCGGCGAGGACGACGGCGCCGGCGAGCGCGGAGTACCTCGGCGGGATTGTCACGAGCTGGCCGATGGAGCACACCGCGGCGAGGGTGAAGAAAAAGTTCCAGTACACGCCGTACTCACTTACCGGCTGCTGGTAGTCGAACGCGTACACCGCGACGGCACGAACGATGCCGCACACGAGCAAGGGCAGGACGTTATGGAGGACGACCACGGCGTTGTACCCGAGGCAATACGGCTCGACGCCGAAGTGGCATTCACGCGTGGGCGGGACACCGCGCGCCTCCCTGGACACCAGCGCGTTGGCGAGCACGAACGACCCGGTGCCGACGTCCATGAGACCAACTCCGAACGTTTGGGTCTTACCTAGACGGCGTGGGAACGCGTGGAAGTCGATGGCGAGGATGGCGACGGCGGTTGTGAGCGTCATGGCTGCTCTGTACGCGCCGAGGTAGGGCCGTTTGGCGTGCGGGGCGGACTCGTCGCCGAATGGTGAGGCGACGCCGTCGGGGAAGGACCAGTCGTCGCGTTTGGTGGATGCGCGGAGGCCGACGTGCAGGATCAAGGAGAGGATCCCGGCGACCGCTGGCATGCCAACCTCTGGGGACATCATGGCTGCGATGGCGGGGACGACGATGAGGATGAAGTCGGCGACGACGCCCGTGGATGCGCTGACGACCTTGCCGGATGCGACGTTCACCGTCTCGCCCTTAGCGTTCATCCTGATGCCGCGAACAGCGTCGAGCGCGCGTCTGGCGGCGGCGCCGAGCGGGACGATCAACACGATCGCGGACACCTCGGTGAACGTGGTGCCGTCGTTGTTCGACACGAACGCCTCTTTGCGCTCGCGCTTGGACGGCGCCTCGGCGCCTCCCTTGGCGCCCCACGCCGGGAGCGGGCACAGGATCAGCAGCATCGCCGCGATGAGCGCGATGCGCAGCGCGTATCCGCGAGTCGTCATCGGCGGTGACGCACCTCGGCGGTGGTGCCCCCACTGTGGGTGGATAGTGATCTGCGTGGCTGGCTGCGGTTTACAGCCTTCAAAGTTTTCGGGCTGCGGCTGCCCGCACTGCCGCACCGGATCACGACCGACCAAAAAGCTGAATTTCAAGAGCCGTCGTACGGGCAATTAGTGTAAAAACCCGAAAGCTGACGCGGCAATCTGATCAAATCCTGGTCCCTGATGACCGTGAACGCGGTGCGGAAAGTTAGGAAAGTGGAAATTCGGATTTCCTTCCCGGGAAAACGTTATTTGCACTCCTCCGTTTCCTCGGGACTTCCGCCGGAGACGGGGCACAGTCGCCCGCGCGAGCACGTTTTACGAGCGCGTTTGACGAACCGCCGAGAGCCCTTCGCTCGTTCGGCCTCACGCCACCTACTTCGCGTTCGTCGGAGTAAAATCGCGGCGCGCGTCCCGGGAAGGAGGCGGCTTCCGTTTCGGGATTTTTTAGGTATTCCCGTCGCCGGGTTCACGACAGTTTAACGAGAGGATGAGTACGAACTCCACGGCGGCGATTGCGGGGCCCCAGGGGTCCGGAAAGGGCGGGTCTGGAGTTGGAGGGGTATCCGACAGCGCCTCGGTTGCCAGGAGGTGAGTTTCCGACGTCGCGCGCGCGTGCTCGACGCGTAATTCGGCCAGCATCTTCCGCCACATTTCTCCCATCTATCTCTTCGACGCTAACTCGTCGCCTTCGTGTTTCCCCGCGTCTTCCCGCAGGCTGCAAAGTGAGCTGATGTCCCTGATGGTGCGTACCAATCGCTCTCGGCGTATCTACCCGTCCGTTCGACCGAAGTCAGCCGCGTCGCGGTCCCGCGCACCCGCGGGTCACCCCCAATCGCATCTCCCCCCCCTGTGCGTTTGTTTCGACGAGTTATTGACCCGAGCTTCGTTCCCCCTTTTCGCCTTCCCCGCAGACGAGCGCGGACGCCGGCATCTCCGCCTTTCCCGACGGGGACAACATCTTCAGCTGGGTTGGGACGATTGAGGGCGCCGCGGGCACGGTACGTAGCTCACACCCGCGCCCTATCCCACACCCGCGCCGGCCCCCTGATCGCAGATCTCCCCGCGTGGACGCGGGGCTGTTTTTACCTCGAACCCGCCGAGATTCGCGTTGCCAACACCCATTTGCTACTTTTTGGCAACCACCCGCCGCTGACCGGAACCCATGCTCGACTCACGTGACAGGTGTACGAGGGTCTCACGTACAAGCTGTCGCTCGCGTTTCCCAACGATTACCCGTTCAAGTCCCCGACGGTCAAGTTCGAGACGCCCTGCTTCCACCCCAACGTCGACCAGTTTGGCAACATCTGCCTCGACATCTTAAAAGAGAAGTGGAGCGCCGTGTACAACGTGCGGACCATCTTACTCTCGATTCAGTCGCTGCTGGGTGAGCCCAACAACCAGAGCCCGCTCAACGCGCAGGCGGCGCAGCTGTGGGAGAACCAGGAGGAGTATAAGAAGACCCTGCACAAGAAGTACAGGGATGACACCAAGTGAGTGATTTGGCAAGCGAGTGTATTGGCGCCGAGAGCGTGTCTTCGCTCTCTCATCTTTTCCACGTAGTAGCCCCTAGCAGCTGAAACAAGCCACCTGTGTTCATAAAGCACCCAAAACTATTGGAATCCGCGTGTACGTACGAGTAGACTTATCGCTATGTTCATCGTATTCCACGTATGATTGTCTATCGGCTAAGTGACTTAGAACAAGATGTCGTCGGCGTCGAGGGCGTCGAGGGATGTCGATCCGCGTTCGAGCCCCCGCGACGCCGGCGCCAGCTGTGCTTTAGCTCCGTCCAGCACCGGCAGCGTACTCGCCGGTCCGGACCCCACGCACTTGTGCCTGAACGCCGCCTGTAGGTCCCTCTGCGAGTCCATCGTGATGTCCAGCTTCTCCTGGTAGCTCACCATCGGGTTCACCAGGACCATCTTGTCAAAGCTCTGCAGCACGTCGAAATCCACCACGCCGAGCTGCAGCCGGTGAATGTACGAGTTGTACGCGCTCCTTCCCACCAAGTAGGCGTCGCTGCTGCGTAAGTCGCACCCGCTGGATTCAACCGCGCACGTCCGCGCGCCCACCACCTCCGTGCACCGGCACTGTCTCGGGCACCCGTCCCCGATGCTCGTTTCCAGCGCGTACGGCCTCCATCCCAGCCGGATGAAGTTCCACGATCCCGGTTGCTTGAGCAGCGTGGCGAAGTCCTCGTAGTCGGCGTCGGAGAAGACGACGGTGAAGTCACTCCGCGCGTCGTCTTCGACGATGGCGACGTTGCCGAAGCCTCGCGCCCTGGCGTGGGACACCGCGATGGCGTGCGAGAACGTGGCTCGGTGCCAGTGGTCCATGTGGTGATCTTCCACGCAGTCGTCGATGCGTTTGCCGTCGACTAGTAACACCTTATCCCTCCACGCGCTCGGCACCGAAACCTCCGCGCAGTCCACGCATAGGACGTACACCTGGTCGGCCATGCTCACCAGCTTCTCGAACGTGGGCGAGTACTTGTCGCTGGGTCCCTCGGCGGGCACCGTGAACGCGGACTTGCATCCCGGGAGGCCGAGGTACGGCTGCGTGACGTCCGGCGATAGCTTTCTCGCCTCGCCCCACGGCCCGATCGGGCCAACCGCCGCGACGAACACGATACCGAGGAGCGCCAGGAGCGCCGCCGCGGTCACCAGCGGCCGCCGTCGCATCCCAGACGCCCACCCGCGCTCCGAAGACGACCCCGCGGCATCTTTTTCAGTTACCCGCGTCTCTCCCCGCTCCAGCAGCGAGGACGTCTCGCTCGGGAGCTCCGCCTTTGAACGCGTCATCGGAGACGGTGATCCCGGTGATCCCGCCGGTGATCCCTGACGTGTGTCGCTTCACCTACCGTGGCGCGCACCCGCCGCGCCGCTCGCTGTGAAGCGCGAGCCGCGCAATCGTGAAAAAACACCAACACCCTCTCTCAATTTGTGCTCATTTCTTTTGTCACTAAATACCCTTTGGGTCTGTAATTTAGATATGTAATTACATGTTTTACCCGCACGGAACGCACATGCAAATAGTTGGAATAGACCACTTTACGTTAACGAAACGTGAGTCGGTTCTACACGTGTCGTCTGGGCACGTGCGTTGAACGTTTCGAACACGTTTTTGTTGGTTCTATCGGTTCTATTGGCATTGTGTGTGTGACCGCGCGGCCTTGGCTCCCCGCGACCATGGCGCCCGCGGAGGGGTTAGGCGCGGCGACACACGATGGCACGACAACGGAGGGAACAGGGGCGGTCGGAGCCGACGGGGATGGCGTCGGCGCGGCCGACATCTCATATTTAGCGACGCGTTCGGCGGACGCGGAGAAACTTCGAAGGAGCTCGTCGCGGGACGTCGAGTGCGACTCGCCGCGGCCCGTGCGGAAGGCGGTTCCCGAACGGTTCGCCACGGAGAGAACCCTCGGGACCGTGAGCATGTTCACCCCCGGCCCCAAGCCCTCGACCCCGGCCCCAAACTTCCACGTCAGGCAGTCGAGCTTCAACCTCGGTTCAACCCCGGCGACGTCCACGCAGATGAAGACGCAAATCTCGGTGCTACGAGCCGAGGTCTCGGCGCACAGGCTGACGCACCAGGGGATTCGCAAGGTGCTCACCGAGGCCACGGACTTACCCCAGGACGATACCCCCGCCATGGCCATCATCCGCCGCGCAAACTCCCTGCTCGACTACGCGGAGTCCATGATTGACGAGAACAAGGATGACGCAAATCTCAGGGAAGGCGCGGACGCGAGGCCCGACTGGCGCGCGTCCATACCGGCGAACGCGCGCGAGTTCCTCTCGCAGTACGACCACTCAGGCGGCGAGGGGTTCTTCCACGCGGTGCAGATGGCCAAGGTGGCGTACGATGCCAAGCTACGCCGCGAGGACACGTTCAAGGTCACGCGTTCGATGCACTCAATCTCATCAAACGCCGACCCGAATCACATCCCGGGAGCCGCCAGCCCGATGCACCCGGCGTTCACGCAACATTCGGTGGACTCGTGGGATGGCTTCGACGCCCTCGCGCTGGCCACAGATCTGCGGGAGTCGAGACACGGTGACGGCGCCGGCGGCGGACCGTCGAGTGTTTTGGCGAGGACGGTGCGGGCCGTGGTGGACGGGCACGGTTTGCTGGACCCGTTCCCTAACGTGGACTCGTTCGAGTTCAAAGAGTTCCTCACGGACCTCGAGGCTGGGTACGACGACGACAACGATTATCACACGGCGACGCACGCCGCGGACGTGGTTCAGGCGTGCGGGTTCTTCCTGTCCACCGGCTTGGCGCGACAGCTGAGTGGTACGCAGGCGCTGGCGTTTATACTCGCCGCCGCCGCTCACGACGTCGGGCACCCGGGACTTAACAACGCGCACCTGGTCAGCACGGAGGCCTCCGAGGCTGTGCGGTGGAACGACGTGAGCGTGAACGAGAACGGGCACTACCACGTCCTGCGAGCGTTGCTGACGAAGCGTGGCTTGCTCGACGCGATGTTCGCGAAGAAGGAGGAGAAACTCGCGTTCCTCGCGACTCTTCGAAGGCTCATCCTCGCGACGGACATGGAGAACCACACCCGGCTCGTCGCGGACTTCCTCGACATCGTACAGGCGGCTCACGATGAAAGAGGAGCGGGCGGGGAAGACGCGGCGCTGAGTGTAAGTGACTTGTCGGATCCAACGCTGGCGATTTGTTTCGCGCTGCATTGCGCCGACGTGTCTAATCCGGCTCGGCCGTTTGAGACGTGCCGGCGGTGGGGCGAGTGCATCGCGGAGGAGTCGTACAAACAGGGCGACAAGGAGCGGCAGCTCGGCATGAGGGTGGCGGTGTTTTGCGACCGGGAGTTGTCCACGCCCACAACCACGGCGCAGAACCAGGTTTCGTTCATCGACTTTGTGTGCGGGCCGATGGTGGAGGGTCTCTCCGCGATTTTGCCCGACGCGGCGGAGGAGTTGCTGCACCACCTGGCGGTGAACCGCGAGAAGTACGGGGCGATCATAGGGGAACTACGTAGCTAGGAATGAATGAATTCGATCGACGAATGAATAGATGGATTCGCTCAGACGCTTTGTTGTCAGATGTTAATTCGCGGGGGGGCGGGGAGAGGACTGAGCTGAGTCCTTCCCCGGGTGGTTTCTGACTTTGCGCACCCGCGTCTCCCCCGGGTCGAATCCCCCTTCCTCCGCGCCCCACACGCTCCAGTGCGGCGTGGGCAGCATGTAGTCCTCGCTCTTGAACTGCGCGCCGCTCGCCGCCAGGTCCTGAAACTTCTCGTAGTCGATCCACGTGTGCCACTTTCCGTCGACCAGATACGGATCCTTCCTTCCGAGTAAGATGCAACAGCTGTGCGAATGTTCACACGCGAGGCCGTACTCCGCCCCTGCCGGCGTGCCCCCGGTGAGCTCCCCGCCCACGTCCCCGCCCTGCTGCTTCAACCTAGCCGCGCAGAGGTCCTCGCCGAACTTCTTGACCTCTTCGTGATAAGGGACGTTCTCCATCGTGAGGTTGGACGCCCCGGAGGTGGCGCCGCAGTAGGTCATGCCCTTGATCTCGATGAAGTCGGGCTTGCCGAGGTCGATGAGCTTCGCGTACTCGCCGGCGTCCGCCGCGTTCATGCCCTTGACGAGCGTGAGGCGGTACACGGTGCGCTGGTTCTTGTCGCGGAGGGAGGTGAGGCTGCCCACGAAGCGATCCTGCGATGAGCGGGTGAGGAGGCGGCGGTCAGCGGCGCGGTTCAGTCGTAAAGTCAGAAAGTCGGGTGGACTGCCATGATGTGGTTGGCCATTTATCCCGGGCGGCGCACTGATAGCACCGCGCGGGATCTTCGGGCAACGTCGTTATTGGCACCACGCGGCAGACATGAGCCCATGACGGGAGCAAACGCTGTTTGACAAAGTGGCGCCACGGGAAGCGAGCCGTGAAAAAACCAAAAACAAGCGAGAGGGTGAAGAGAAGAGTCCGGGCGCTCACCCAGTAGTCCCCGAATAGTGGTCTGTCGATCGCCTTCAGCGTCTCCGGCGTCGCGGCGTCGACGGACACGTACAGCTGAGTGATGGCCGGCAGGTTCGTGATCGCGTCGGGGAACTGCGCGTTGGTCACCAGGAAGGTGCTGATCCGCTTGTCGTGTAGCAACCCGACGAATTTGTCAATCTCGGGGTACATGATGGGCTCGCCCACCAGCGACAACGCGCAGTGCCTCGGGTCCATACCCTCGTCGAACCGCTCCGGTATGACCCCCGGGACGCCCTTCATCTGCTTGATCATCCCGCGGTGCTCGCGCAACGCCTTCTCGACGATTTCCTCCGCGTCGTCCATCTTCCACCGCCACTCGCGACCCACCGGGTTTGTGTGATGCCGCCAGCAAAACACGCACTTGTTGGCGCACGCGAGGCTGGGCGTCGTCTCCATGCACCGGTGCGACTCGATACCGTAGAAGGAGTGCTTGTAACACCCCCCGCGTCCACGGAGCTGCGCCTTGGTCCACCGGCACAGCTTCACGCCGGAGTGCGAGCCGAGGATCTTGTACCCTTGCTTAGTCAGCGCGGCTCGCAACTGCGGCGTCACCATCTCGCGCTTCTCCCCGCTCTCATTCCCGCCCAGGTCCTCCATGTCCATGCCGTCCTCGGACCCTCCATCCTCGGCGCCGTCGTCGTCGTCGTCTCCCGAGCCTTCCTCGGCGTCCGTGTCGTAAAAGGTTTCCTTCTTTTGCGCTGCGTCGTCGTCGTCGTCGGCGGGCGGCAGGTTGGTCTGTTGCGCGTACGCCCTCGCCGCGGCGGACGACCCGCGCCCGTCAACCTTCTTCGCACCTTTGCCATTCCGTCCACCTTGTGTTCCCTTGTTCGCGCCGCTCGGGTTGACTCGGACCGCGAGCCTGTCCGCCCAGTCGTGGAACTGTTCCTCCATCTTCCCCGAGCTCTCGTCGCCGTCGCACCGGCGAAGAACGCGTTCGCCGCCGAGCCTGGCGAGATCGGCGTCGAGGGTCCTGGCCGCCGCGTTGAATCGTTCGGCTCCGTACTCCCTGTTGCCGCACCCGAACACCGCGAACTTGACCTTCGCGAGGTACAGCATCCCGAACCGCTCGTCCCTGGAGCTCTCGGACGCCCACTTGCAGAACCACTGGGCGGCGTCGGGCGGGGCGGCGCCGTCGGCGGACTCGTACGTGGAGAGAACCACGAGCACGACGTTCTCCTTGACCAGGTCCTCCGGGTCGTAGTCCGCCATGTCCACCACGTCGAGGTCGACGTCGTGTCTGGTGCGGAGGGAGTTGGCGAGCTTGTGCGCCAGCCTGCGCGCGGTGCCCGTCTGCGATCCGTACAGGATCTTGCCCCCGGTCACGGTCGCGCGCTTCTGCGACTCGGAGTCGTCGTCGGCGCGACAGCACCCGGCGGAGTTCTTCGCGTCGCCGGTGTCGACGCGGCAGCAGCTCTCGGCGCCGCACGCGTCGGACGTTTTCGCATCCTTGGTGTCGACCGCGACGGTGGTGTCCGACGAACCCCCATCGAGGCCCAGCCTCGACCGAAGCCGGTCCCCGAGGGCCCGGAGCTTCGGTAGGACGCTCGCCATCGGACTCTGAGATTGATTGTTGGCCGAGTGGCGGCGGTCGCTCCGACGCTTGCTTTGGGGGAATCGATCCAAACAGTCTTTTCGGTGGGATCGATTTTCAAATAGCAATCACGCTAATTCGTAACTGAGAATCATACTCAAGATCTCGTATTTTGCATAAGCGAAAGGCTTTTTGGTTCAAATAACCAACAGATCGTCCTCTCGAGATCCCGTCTCCTTCTCTTCCCCGCCACTCCCGAAGGCGACGAGCGGTCGAAGGACACTCAGAGTATCAACATGTTCGGAGGAAATGATCTCGTCGAGGGCGAGCGCATGTCCGGCCAGGACGTGCGCACCAACAACGGTGCGCCGCCTTTCCCCCTCCGTCGAAGCGTTCGATCAAAACAAAGACCCGTCCCTGTAGATGCGTGGCGGTTTGGAGGACGGCTGCGGATCATCGCCCGATCGCGGCGTCGACGCTCGGCTTTCGCCCGTCTCGAACCGCGTGGGCGCCCGGCGGGACCAACGCCATCCTTCCGAACCCCACGCACTCGCCCTCACTTCACCGAACGAACGCGTCACCGCGCTCCGACGCCGACCGCTGACCCGCCCTTTGCCGCCCTTTTCGTTCCCTCCTCCCGCAGTGATGGCGGTTCAGGCGGTGGCGAACATCGTGAAGACCTCCTTGGGCCCCGTCGGGCTGGATAAGATGCTCGTGGACGACATCGGTGACGTCACCATCACCAACGACGGCGCCACGATCCTCAAGCTCCTCGAGGTCGAGCACCCCGCGGCCAAGGTGCGCCCAGCCCCCACCTCGAACCGCTTCAAAAAAGTCAAAGATCCAGCCAGATCCGAGCGACGGCCCTTTTTCCCGAGCGACCGAACCCTGACCGAACCCACACATCGAACCCTTTCCCACAGATCCTCGTGGAGCTCGCGGAGCTCCAGGACCGCGAGGTCGGCGACGGCACCACCTCCGTCGTGATCCTCGCCGGTGAGCTGCTCAAGCGGGCTAACGACCTGGTCCGCAACAAGATCCACCCGACGTCCATCATCGCGGGCTACCGCCTGGCGATGCGCGAGGCGGTGAAGTACATCGAGGACAAGCTGTCGACGCCGATCGACACGCTCGGTCCGGAGACGATCCTGAACTGCGCCAAGACGAGCATGAGCTCCAAGATTGTCGGCGCGGATAGCGACTTTTTCGCTCGGATGGTTGTCGACGCGGCGACGTCGATCAAGACTTACAACGACTACGGCGACGTGAGGTACCCGATCAAGAGCATCAACATCCTCAAGTCGCACGGCAAGTCCGTGAAGGAGTCGCAGGTGATCAAGGGGTACGCGCTTAACCTGGGACGGGCGGCGCAGGGCATGGTGAAGAGCGTGAAGAACGCCAAGATTGCCTGCGTGGATTTCAACCTCCAGAAGACCAAGATGCAGATGGGGGTGCAGGTGCTGGTGAGCGACCCGAAGGAGCTCGAGCGCATTAGGCAGGAGGAGCTCGACATCACCGCGAGGCGTATCAAGATGATGATCGACGGCGGCGCGAACGTCATCCTCTGCAGCAAGGGTGTCGACGACATGGCGCTCAAGTACTTCGTCGAGGCTGGATGCATCGCGTGCCGCCGCGTGCCCAAGGATGACCTCCGCCGCGTCGCCAAGGCTACCGGCGCGCAGATCCTCCTCACCCTGGCGGACATGGAGGGCAACGAGACCTTCGACCCGGAGTCTCTGGGCTCCTGCGCCGAGGTTTGCGAGGAGCGCGTGTCCGACGACGACATGATTGTCCTCAAGGATTGCAAAAACACGCAGGCGTGCACCATGCTCATCCGCGGCGCCAACGACTACATGCTCGACGAGGTGGACCGCTCCCTCCACGACGCCCTCTGCATCGTGAAGCGTACCCTCGAGTCCGAGAAGGTGGTCGCGGGCGGCGGCGCGGTGGAGGCGGCTCTCTCCGTCTACCTCGAATCCCTCGCCACCACCCTCGGATCCCGCGAGCAGCTCGCCATCGCCGAGTTTGCCGAGGCGCTTCTCGTGATTCCCAAGACGCTCGCGGTGAACGCCGCCAAGGACTCCACGGATCTCGTCGCCAAGCTCAGGGCGTACCACCACGCGAGCCAGACCAAGCCGGACAAGGCGCACCTCGCGGGTTACGGCCTCGACCTCGTCAAGGGCGAGCTGAAGAACAACCTCGGCGAGGGCGTGCTCGAGCCGGCGCTTTCCAAGCTCAAGAGCATCCAGTTCGCCACCGAGGCGGCGCTCACCATCCTGCGCATCGACGACCTGATCAAGCTCCACCCTGAGGAGCCCGAGCAGTAAAAGAGTAAGTGCGGTAAGAGAGCGGCGGGGGTGCGGCTGGAGGGAAACACCGTCGGTTCGGCGCGGCGTAGCTTTTGGCAATTCATTTCTTTCAAACACATCGTTGACGCTTGCGTGCACTAAAATCAAATTGTACATCCGTCGTCGAGAGAGCGCGGCTGTAATGGACCTTCGCCGCTCGATCGACGCGGGCGTGTGGCTCGTCTCTTGTCGAGCCTGCTAAAAACTGACCGGCGCCCTTGCCCGGTTCTCCATTCTAAAAAACATGTGTTGCGTCGCGTCGTGCGTGGCGTGCGTTTCTTTCTTCCTCATTCATCCCCATCGGCCGGAAT